>Ga0184636_1000444_pt1 | contig 9976 bp, 10 predicted proteins | sample PLM3_60_b2_FD_133164 | JGI IMG/M metagenome (GOLD analysis project Ga0184636, IMG submission 133164) | Groundwater sediment microbial communities from an aquifer in East River, Colorado, USA - PLM4_90_b2 | ecosystem: Environmental > Terrestrial > Soil > Riparian zone | place: USA: East River... | reverse complement strand
TTCAATATTTTTCCCTGTTATTTTATATGCATAATATTTAATGAAAGAGTGGGGAGATTCGTTTCTCCCAATCTTTCTTTTACCTGCCATTCCCAATCGGTTATGGGGCAGTAACCCCAGCCAAACCAAATACCGGGTACAAACCAGCAAAAGGCAGTGGCCGCAACTGTGATGAGGTGTGCCACTCTTGTTTTTGGCCATATCCATGCAAAAAGATTAAAGAAGATCAATATAAAATGAACGAGAGTTAGAAATATTTCGAGAAGCTTCAACATGGTTACAGATCAATAAAACCGGTTCCGGGACGACCCGTTTCAGGAAAATCAGGAATTTTGTAGTGTTTTGGCAGAAACCAGGAGAGATGCTCCATTGTAAATTCAAAATGTTTCAGGGTTGGAAAATCTTTTGGCTGCATGTTAAAAGCCAGTTCCGGTACCGTTGCTCCATTTATAATTCTCGTCATCAGCATTACCTGTGGCTTTTCTATTCCCATTGATTTTAAAAAATCCCTGATGATGGCTCTTGCCTGTTTAGGTAAATATTTTTCCGGTGGTTGTGCGATCAACAGTTCTTCGTCTTTTTTTACTATTTCTTTTTCTTCAATTTGGGGGGCAGTTATAGTGGTATAAAACTCCCCATTGATCTTAAAGTTCACTATATCACCATAAGAAAAAACCCAGTCAGCCTGGTTCCCTTTTGGATTTATCACAACGCCATAGCCACTTTCCAGTAAAAAATCTTCAGTCATATGCCGGATAGTAAAAGCCTGGAATGTCTGGTAGGCGTTTGGCAAAAACAAAATAAAATAAGGAAAGTCGTCAGGACCTTTTATCATCTGGGGAACAACGCAACGAAAAGCGGCATCGGCCACGTTGGCAAAAAGCTGCTGCTTCCACTCAGCATTTCTTTCCGTTTTTGGTGTTTGAAGAAGTTTGTGAATAATGTCCGTTTTAGAAAGATCGCCCTGGTAATGGGTTTTTTTACCGGGTGGCAGATCATCTTTCTTTTTATCACTGAAAAAATCCCAAAAGGCCATATTACAAGGTAGTAAGTTTTTGATTACCGGGTTTTGTATTTACCGGAAGGCTATTTTATGAATCCATATTTAACCAGCAACAGGTTTTCATCTTTGATCAAACCGATCCCGGGAGCATAAAGTTTGTATTCTTTTTCTTTTGGGCTCAGAGCTGTGGTTTCTTCTGTCTTTAAACAATTATTGAAATTTCCTGCGGGAGTTTTGATTTTTTCAGTTGCACTGATGACCCTTGCTTTGTCCATTGCCACACCAGGAGCCATTTCCTGGTAATACCTGTCATTTAAAACGATCGATCCAGGCATAGCAATACCCGGTTTGTTTTTGCCTTCAGCTACCCAGGCGCCTCCATGGTTTATGATCTTACCATTTTTATAAACATCAACTTCTTCGCCGAAATAATAAATACTGTTTGTTTGTTTGCAGAAGGCAAAAAAATTTCTTGAGATCTCAACCGGTTTGCCATCTACTGTTTCATTTTCTTCTACCACTCTTGTTTCCACGCTGCCGATCTTTCTTTTTTCGTTCAATACGGTAATAACAAGACGAGAAACTTTATTTTCTTCCTTTCCTTCCAGCACAAGTTGATAACCCGGCTCAAGGATGAAATAAAGATTTCTTCCGGTTGTGGAAAAACTGCAGCTATCCTGGATGAGTTTTTTGGGAAGGATCTTTTGCGAACTAAAATTTATGACGGTCATTAAACAGGGAATCAATATGACAGAGATTCTCTTCATTTTGCGCAATGAAGGTACAAATGAATGAAGAAGGAATTTAAACTCTTTTTTATGCTTTAATTAATTTCATTTATTTTACTGGTTGTTTCTTCATCTAAAACCAATGATATGATCATCGAACGAAATGAATTTCGCCTGAAATTCGGAAAGGCGAAAGAGGCTATCGATATCTGGACTAAAATTCTTAACGAGTTGAAAAAACAAAAGGATGCTCCGCGGGCAAGAATGATGACAGATCTTACAGGTCCTGCGTATACCATCGTTCTGGAAATTGAGCTTAGAAGCTTTATTGATATTGGTGTAAAAAATTATCAGTGGATGACTAATGAAGCAGCTCATGAACTTTACGGGCAATTTATTCCGCTTTGCGATTCTGCCCATAGAACGATGTATAACATAGAATGTGAGATATAAGTTCAATCAATGTTCTGTGGAAGAATTCTATCAAAATTTTTTAGTAACTTGAAATAATTATTTTATATGAAGCGAACTTTATTCACAGTTCTTCTTTCTCTATTGATCATTTCTGCCTGCCGTAGAAGCAGTACGGCGTCCGGCGATATTCTTGGTTCATGGAAGTTGATCGAGGTATATGATAAAAATACAGCGACTACAAGCTACCCTCCGGCAGGATCAACTACAGATGTCGTATTGACCTTTTTAAACGGAAACAGTTTTGCGGGGCATACACTTCGAAACACTCTTACTGGTGGGGCATTTACGCAAAATGGAGATAAAATAATTTTTGGAAGCTTTGCAATGACCAAGATTGCAGAAGACCAATGGGGTGAAAGTTTCCTGACTGTGCTTTATGCATGTCTATTACAGTCTACGGTTCCCTGTGCTCCTTCTGTAGTGGCGATGCAGGGAAATATAATGAAGATAACTACACCGCTTCGATATGATATAACATTAGAGAAGCTTTAATTTTTTGCAAAGCCATTAACTCATTCTATGGAGCAAACCAGGGGGCAAATTAATGCCCGGTTTGTTAATTATTTATGCTTAGCCTCCATCATTCATCCTGACAAAAGTTTTTAGGAGATCCTCGGGCCCCGCCTTGATCATTGCTTCACTAAAACCATAAGTGATCTCTGTTTTGCCTTGTTTTAACTGGTCGAACGCCACTTCGATAAAACCGCTTACCGCCGGAGCATGATCATGGATTCCTTTACCGCCCAGATCGGTATTTAAAGCAGGCGGAATTAATTCAACGACTTCAATGTTTTTTGATTTCATCAACTGGCGAAGGGAAAGAGTAAAAGAATGCAAAAAAGCCTTTGTAGCTGAATAGACCGGCGTTTTTGTAAGCGGAACAAATGATAATCCCGATGTTATATTAATGATAGTAGTTAATGATTTTAAATTTATAAAAAGACAGGTTAAATGAAGAGGCGCTTCTATATTAATCGATATTTCTTCCTTTGACCTTTGAAAAAAATTATTATCTGAAACGGACATCCATTGCTGAATACCGGCATTGTTCACCAATACATTTAAATCAGGATGTTTTTCTGAGATCCATTTAAAAAGTTCTTCTCTTTCCCCGGCAACGGATAGGTCACATGCTCTTGTAATGAGGGCAGGTAACTTACCGGAAGCTTCTTTTAATGCAGATTCACGTCTTCCGCAAATGATCACCTCGTTGTTCTCTTCGATAAATCGTTGAGCCAGCGCAAATCCAATACCTGTTGCTCCGCCGGTAATTAAAATTTTATTGTTTGAGATTTTCATGTTATTTTTTTATTCAATTTATTTTTAATTCACTCAATGGGTTTGCCGAATCGTAATGTATTACCATTCGAATCTGTTACATAGAATTCCCTCATTCCCCAGCTTTGGTCAACAGGACCCTGGTGAACAGGTGATCCTTCTTTATTTGAAGTATCCAAACCTCTTTCTACATAATTTTTAAATAGCCCATCCACATCATCCACCAAAACATTTACAGCCATTCTGAATCCTCCATCACCTTCCAGAATTGAAAGTTGAATTTCAGCTTCACCGTTTATTAAATCAACCACCCAATCTTCATCCGTTGATCCCGGATCTTTAAGCTGGAAATCCAGGATGCCGGTATAGAAAGATATTGATTCCTTCATATTCCTACATTTTATTATGGGGATGATTTTCATTTTGATTATAATTTTTTACTTGTCTTCGACCTGTCAGTTTATTTTAAAAAATTGTTTCTTCTCACTCAGAAAATTCCGTTTCCTCCGGTACATCGGTTTGACTCCCGAAGAAAAGTTTGTATCCATCCGGATCGGACAACTCTGTAACCCACATTCCATTGCCAACAAATGGTCTTTTGGCCAGGATTCCCCTTGAAATAACTTCACGGTAGATTGCCAGGACATCTTCGCATTGGAAATTAATTGATACGCCCAGGCCCGGTTTTCCCTCAGGAACGTAGGAATCATGTCCCTCTTTTTTAAATTCCTGCAACATCAATGCGGCACCGCCATTTTGTAGCCAGCACCAACGGAGTCTGCCCTTATCAACCCATTTGTTGATCATTTTAAAGCCGGGACCATCAATATAATAGCGGAGAGATTGTTCCATGTCTGAAACAGCAAACAGAGGTACTGCCTGTTGTACGTTTGATTTAATTTTCGTTTCGAAATTCATATTTAATTTTTCACTGTACAATTCTTATTCCGAAAATAATTCATTTTTAAATCAGACTTCTTCTTATAAAGGCCGCAGGGTCTCCTGTTGAAGACCCTGCGGGATATGATCCGTCCAAATCAAAACGCCAAAAACCTTTTTGTTTATTAAGCGGGTATTGGTTCCAAAAATTCGTTCAGTGATTTGCCGATAATATGAGTCCAACCTTCTGCAAAGCTTTCTTTTGCAAAATCCGGCCCGTTCTCACTGAATGTTTCAATACCTTCATGGCTAAACTTTAATCTTGTTTTGTCACCTTCTGCAGATAATTCAAATGTCAGAAAGGAATTTCCTTCATAACCATCATACCTCCAGCTGTAGGTTAATTTTCGTTTGGGAATCACTTCTGTCACTTCACAAAGATGAAGGTATTGTGTATTACCATCTTTGCCAACACCTGTAAATTGAAATTTAAAGCCGACTTCGGGTTTAAACTCAGCAATATCAAAATACCACTGCTTCATTTGTTGTTTGTCGGTAATCGCTTTCCAGACTTTTTCAACCGGGGCATTAAATATTCTTTCTATTACAATAGCTTTATTATCCTTTGCTGTTTTTTTATTTATTGAAGAATCCATCACAAGATCAGCCAGGCGGTCAAGACTTTGATTCCATCCTTCATTCATACCATCAAGATATGGTTTGCCTTCAGCAGTTATATTAGAAACTTCAGCCTGTAAGCTGAGTTTTGTTTTTCCATTTTCCTCAGTGAATATGACGGTATTGAGCACTTCAAAAAGCCGTTTCCCGTTTTTATCAAGAGCCGCACTTGTAAATACCAGCCTTTCCGGTTCAACTATTTCATGAAATTCTCCATCCATGGGGTAGACCATGCCATCAGGGGCCTTCATATGTATAAGAATAGTACCGCCTGGTTTTGCGTCAACTTCACAGATGGGATTTGTAAAACCTTTTGGTCCCCACCATTTTACTAATTGCTCAGGGTCGGTCCATGCTTTGAAAACAAGCTGCCTTGGAGCATTGAAAATTCTTGTAATGGACATTTCTTTTTCTGAAGATACTTTTCTAAGGTAGCCTTCCAATTTATAGATATTTTGCTTCAGGCCTTCATCTGCCTTGAATACTTTGATTACATTTTCTTTTTCTTCTGCCGTTTCAAACAACATCTGGATTTTCAGCAACGTTTTTTTACCATTCTCAGTAAAGGTTACTGTTGCTTGAAACTTCGGCCCGCTTACATGTTCATAAACAATTCGTCCCGGTTTTACTACTTCTGTATAAATGCTTTTATTTTTATAGTCGGTGCCATCGGGGCCATGCATGATAAAATCCCAAACACCGCCCGGGCGCACGTCCATTTGAAAAATGGTATTGGTAAAGCCATTGGGTCCCCACCAATGTTTAATATGTTCAGGATTAGTCCAGACTTCCCAAACCAATTCCCTTGGTGCATTAAGAAGTCTTGAGATGACGAGCTCTCTGTCTTTAGTTACCATTGTGTCGGTTTCCATAATTTTTAATTTTTATAAAGATGAACAATTAAATTTTTTAAGCTGTTCTTCAATCCGGTCAAATCTTCTGTGGGGAAATTCATCATCCTTTCCTCCTGATAGCTATCGGGCTCTTTTTTTTGAACCGGGTTTTTTCGCTTTCCTTGTTTTTTTATCCTGGTTAGTTTGTAATTCATCCAGGTAAGTTTCAAGGGCATCCAGTTTTTGTGTCCAGAATTTCCGGTACTGTTCCACCCAATCAGATACCTCGTTCAGTTTTTCAAGATTTGCTTCACAGTATCTTTTTCTTCCATCCTGTTTGATAGTGATGAGTCCGCATTCAGTAAGAATTTTTATATGCTTGGATATGGCCGGCCTGCTTACATGAAATTTTTCTGCGACCAGGTTCAGGTGTAATGAGTGATCGGCGATCATGCTGATGATCTCCCTCCGTGTGGGGTCTGCTATTGCCTGGAAAACATCTCTCCTCATAGATAAAATTGCTTTTTATGTAACTGATCGGTTACAAATGTATATGAAACCTTTTGGTTACGCAAATTTTTTTTATTTTTTTTTAGAATGACGGATAATTGCAGGGCGCAAATACCATGCTGGTCGCTTACGATAAATGCATCAAAGTTTCCAGGGGTTTGTTGCAAAAGAAATGATCAGATACGGCAACCGTTGAAATGTTACAACAATGGAATTTTTTTATTTGTTAAGAAGACTAAAAGGGGAAAGAAGGATTACAATTATTGCAACCCGACCAATAAACGGCAGGCTATGTTGTTGTTGATGTCAGGCTTAAACCAACGAAAAAATTATAACTTGTCTTGCGCAAATCTGTAAAAATGGATATCAGGGAGTATTGGCAGTACGAGGCACAGGAAGTAATAAATTATCTTCAAACAACCGCAACAGGTTTGTCAAACGATGAGGCCGCAAAAAGATTAGCAAAAAACCCACAGAAAAAAAAGGAACGACCTCTTTTCTTGCAGGATACAATCCTGTTTCTCTCTCAATTTAAAAGCCCCCTCGTTTTGCTGTTGGTAGCTGCCGTAATTCTTTCGGCCTTCCTGGGGGAAAAGTCAGATGTAATTATTATCCTCTTCATTTTACTGGCAACCGGTATTACGGGTTTTATACAGGAACGTCGTGCAGGAAAAGCCGTAGAGAAATTAAGATCCATTATCCGAACCAGGGTAAAAGTTTTACGAGATGGAAAAGAAAAAGATATCGATACCGGGGAAGTCGTGCCGGGTGATATTTTATTATTTGCTGCCGGTGATATGATTCCTGCAGATTGTTTACTGATAGAAGAAAATGATATACATGCAAACGAAGCTACTCTTACAGGCGAAACCTATCCTGCTGAAAAACAAACGGGCCCCGTTTCCGGGGGAACAGGTTTATCAAAAAGAGCAAATGTTTTATTCCAGGGAACAAGTATTGTCAGCGGCACAGGGAAGGCTGTGGCGGTATTAACGGGGGTTGATACCGTGTTCGGGGCTATTTCTGCAGGACTCAACAAGCCTTCTGATGAAACGGCTTTTGAAAAAGGTATTCGTAAGTTTGGTTTTTTGCTGATGCAAATAACAATTGTATTAGCCATCATCATTCTTACTGTCAATCTTTATTTTGGAAGACCACTGATCGATTCATTATTATTTGCTTTAGCATTGGCCGTAGGCATGGCGCCTGAATTATTACCGGCTATTATGACCATCGCTATGTCATCAGGGGCCAAACGAATGGCTCAGCAAAAAGTGATCGTAAAAAAATTATCCGCTATTCAAAACCTTGGGGAGATCAATGTTTTCTGTTCCGACAAAACAGGAACACTGACAGAAGGTGTTTTAGAAGTTTCTTCCATTGTTGGAATTGATGGCAAGGAGAACGAAAAAGCCAGGCAATTGATTTTTCTGAATGCTTTTTTTGAAACTGGTTTTGTAAATCCGCTTGACGAAGCATTAAGAGCCATGAAAAACGTATCCGCAGAAGGTTATCTGAAGACGGATGAGATTCCTTATGATTTTATCCGGAAGCGTTTAAGTATTTCTGTAGAGAAAGATAATATTCACCTGATGATCACCAAGGGTGCAGTGAATAATATCGTGCGGGTATGCGACAATGCGCTTATGTCAGACGGATCTGTTGTTTCAATGAATGATATACAAAATAAGATCGATGAACTCTATCTGCAATACAGTAACCAGGGGTTCAGAACAATTGGAATTTGCTATAAAGAAATTGAAAAAAATAAACGGATTGGCAAAAATGATGAGCAACAAATGATCTTTGCAGGTTTTGCCTTGTTGTATGATCCGCCAAAACAAGGCGTAATAGAAATCATCATCGCATTAAAAAAGAATGGTGTGGATCTGAAAATAATTACAGGGGACAATAAATTAGTGGCAGCATTCATCGCCGAGAAAATAGGTTTGAAAAAAATAGTTGTTATAGCTGGTCCTGATATTTCTAAAATGAGTGCCGAGGCCCTGATGATAAATGTGCAAAGGGCGAATGTATTTGCCGAAATAGAACCGCAACAAAAAGAAAATATTGTAAAGGCCCTGCGCAAAGCAGGCAATGCGGTAGCCTATATGGGTGATGGTATCAATGATGTGGCTGCTATCAATGCAGCCGATGTAGGTATTTCTATCAATAATGCGACAGATGTGGCAAAGGAAGCGGCGGACGTTGTACTGCTTGAAAAAAACCTTTCTGTTTTGAATGCAGGTGTTGTAGAAGGAAGAAGAACTTTTCTGAACACACTCAAATATATTTACACCAATACCAGCGCTACATTTGGCAATATGTTCAGCATGGCAGGTGCCTCGCTCATACTTCCTTTTTTACCCATGTTGCCGCAACAGATACTGATGACAAATTTCTTAACTGACTTTCCTTACATGGCCGTAGCAGGCGATAATGTGGATGAAGACGAACTAATGGTCCCTCAGAGATGGAACATCAAACAACTAAAAAGCTTCATGATCGTATTTGGTTTGCATAGCTCCGTGTTCGATTACATTACTTTTTTCGCATTGTACAAATTCTGCAGAGCCAATGCAGACCTGTTTCATACCGGCTGGTTCATTGAATCCATCTGTACTGAACTCCTGGTACTGTTCGTGGTCCGCACCCGTAAATCATTGCTGAAAACTGCTCCGGGTAAATTACTGATCTGGTTAAGCGTGCTGGCATTCGTAATTACGATCGCTCTGCCATTCTCACCCTTTGCGGTACAACTTGGTTTTATAGTACCGCCCTGGCAATTGCTGGGTATCCTCGCAGGAATTTTATTTCTTTATGTTGTTACCGCCGATATGCTTAAACTTTTTTTCTTTAAAAAAACAGATGTGTAGCAAATCGCCCGGTTAAGGAAGTACTTTGTCCAATCCCCAAGCGCTAAGCGTTGGCGAGTTAAATACTTTTAATGATGAAGGAGGCAATATTTTATTCCTGGCTTTTATCCATTTATCAACATTTCCCGGGTACATATTTTTTAATTTTGCTTCATCAAGATTATTTATTTTACCCCAATGAAAGGTATAAGGAATATTTCTTGCTTCCAGTTCCTTCCAGACAGCTTCATAAAAATTCCGGGTAATGGTTGATTCTATTCCATCCAGCTCAAGAATACAGGTAGGATCAAATTTTGTAAATGCGAAGGTTGCTTTCGACCCTTTTACATAACGGTAGGAGAATATACCCGAGAACGGCCCACTTGTATCATTTAATTTTATCAGCAGATCGTTTACTTCATTCACGCGATCTACCTGGATGCCCAATGCAGTGCTTACCACCTTGCCCCGTATATTGTTATTTGTAAAAATCTCTCCTGAAGTTCCCAACACACCCGCATAAAGAGAATAGGTTTGTTTTACCACCTTACTGACAATTTTAGGCGTTATAACAGGAAGAAGATCGGTGACCTTTCCTAAAAAAGCCGGCACGTCATCACCGGGACCTGCTTTATCAAGGTCAACAACCGGTGGAGTATAGTCTTTTTTATAAGGACGCTTGTACATGATCGTCGCGTACGCCCCACCCTGCAGATCATACTGATCAATGACAGCCTG
>Ga0184636_1000442_pt1 | contig 10015 bp, 6 predicted proteins | sample PLM3_60_b2_FD_133164 | JGI IMG/M metagenome (GOLD analysis project Ga0184636, IMG submission 133164) | Groundwater sediment microbial communities from an aquifer in East River, Colorado, USA - PLM4_90_b2 | ecosystem: Environmental > Terrestrial > Soil > Riparian zone | place: USA: East River... | reverse complement strand
GGAACGTAATCAATAAGGCTGTCTTATGAATAAGACAGCCTCTACTGCTAATGCTATGAGAGAGAACTATGGTTTATCCCACCATACACGGGTAGTAAACGTATTTGCTCCCTGCCTGGTGATAGCGTCATTATAATTAGTTCCGTTTGCTGATGATTCTGATGCAGGGTATAACATTCTTCTTGGTATTTGACCGCCCGTAGCATTGCCTATATAATTTACCGGAACAAGAGCCGGGAAACCGCTTCTGCGCCAGTTTGCCCATGTTTCATACCAATCTAAAAAACAGGCAGCCCAATATTGAGTATTGATCTGGTCATAACTATCCGCATAAGGATGCGCTATGAGATAGGCAGTAATGGCAGCGGCGGAAATTACGGCGCTGGCATCGTATTGTGTGAATTGTTGCATCGCTGCCGTTACACCATTGGTATAATGCGCTGCAGCGGTAGCTCCGACACTCCATCCTCTTTTAGCAGCTTCTGCCAGTAAAAGTTCATCCTGGGCATAGGTAGCAAGTACAGTAGGCCCTGTTAATTTTAAAAATATATCTGCACGAATAGTAGAAAAATTATTAATGCTGCCTGTCCAGCCCGGTGAAAGTGAAACATCGGTGGCTCCACCATTCTGATCATATCCATTTTTAAGACCCACCTGGTTGGCAGGAGTAATATCACCTGATCCTTTTATCCTGGATATCCATCCAAGACGTGGATCCGCATTATTTTTTAAAAAATCAATAAATGTTTTACTTAAAAAAACTTCGCCATTCGTAGTAGCACTCCATTCACCGGCCAAAATATTACTATTTCTGTTCTTTGTTGCTCTTCCACCGGTAGAATCATGTAATATATAGGCATTGTCTGCATTTGAAGTAAATAATCCACCAGCATACGATTTTTCAACCCAGGTTTTTGCTTTAGCTGCATCTGCTTTTGTTAAACGCATTCCCAGGCGCAGCATCATTGAATAAGCAAGTTTTTTCCACAACTGAATTGTATTGGAGCCGTTGCGATAAATAAGATCTCCTGTACCGGGTTTGTCTTTTGCAGGATCCAGTGCCTGTGCTGCTTCATCTAATTCTTTCAGCAAATTATCATAAATATCACTTTGCTTATCATATTTCGGTGTAAAAATCCTATCGTAATAACCAAGGCCTGCTTCTGTATAGGGGATTTCACCATAAATATCAGTGATGCGATGAAAGATCATCACTTTCAGAATACGGGCTATCTGGAACAGATTAGCATATTGCGGTTTGCCTTGCGTGATCTTCATCAGATCCACCACATATTTAACCTGGTCCCTGTAAGCCACATCGAAATAAGCATTGGCCCATGCATCATTCTGGATATATTTATCCCCGGCATACCAGCTCGCATTGGCCAACTGTTGCATCATCATGCCGGCATAAATTATATTTACTCTCCAGGTTTCATAACTGAAATCGCTGTTACCTGTATATTCCAATTGCGCCCTCGTAAGGTTGTATACAGGAAGATAGTTATTGATCGTAACACTGTTTGGGTCAGTATTCAACTCCTCAAAATTCTTTGTACAACCAACACATGTGATTATTGCGATCGCTGCAACAAAAAATGTTTTATTAAAAAATTTCATATAGCAGTATTTTAATGATTTTAAAATATTAAAATCTCACATTCAGATTCAAGCCAAACGATTTGGTACTCGGCAAACTTGCATATTCCAGACCCAACGAAAAATTATTACTGTAATTGGCTTCAGGATCAATATTTGGGGTATCCTTCTTTATATAAAACAAGTTCCGTCCTACGAGTGATAAGCTCACGCCCTGTATTTTATTCTTCAAAAACTTTGCTGGGAAATTATAGGTTAAGCTCAATGACCTGAACTTTATGAAATCAGCACTATAGGTTTGTACCATTGAAATATTTGACAAAGCGCCATAATAATTCTGGGCTGAAATTGTGGTGGTGACAGGATTACCTGAACCGTCAACTCCCTTTACCTGAATACCGGTCTCTCTTCCGATCAACGTTTCTTTTTGCAAACCGTCACCATAGGCTGTTGCATTAGTACCTGAATAAATAACGGCACCTGATTTAAAATCAATTAAAAAATCAAGAGTAAAATTTTTATATACTATCTGGTTGCTCCATCCGCCAACATTAGGAGGAATACTGGTACCTGCAGCTACCAATGTATCTTCTGATTGCGGAAATCCACTTGGATTTAACACAAGAACATTTTTTGAATCCCTTTTATAATCAAACACCATTACCTGGTATGAAGGCATTCCGACCCTATGCTGAATAAATCCACGGGTAGTTCTTGATTCAGACAGATCCATGAAAGTTTGGTCTTCAGCCAGCTCAATCACTTTGTTTGCATTGTGAGCAAAGTTGAATGAACTCGTCCATTGAAAATCGTTTATTTTAACAGGCGTGCCGCTTACGGCTATTTCTATTCCTTTATTCTCCACCTTACCGACATTTAAAATAGCAGCCTGGTATCCTGAAGTAGTAGATACACTTCCCTGTACAATGTCATTCAATGTTTTTTTATCATACCATGAAAAGTCAACGTTCAGCCTGTTTTTAAATAAGCTTAACTGAGTTCCTATCTCATACTCTTTTATTTGTAATGGCTCTAATTCTTTGTTGGGAATTAGTGTACCTAAATTTCCAAGAGGCTGGGAATTGATGGCTCCGTTCGTATTATAATACAAAGCAGTTTTGAAAGGATCACTATCTGCTCCAATTTGTGCATAACCAATCCGTAGTTTTCCAAAGCTTAACCAGGCTGGCTTGAAGTGTTCGCTAAATACATAGGAAGCATTAATGGATGGATAATTGTATGAATTGTTTTTGATGGGTATCGTGCTTGACCAGTCATTCCTGTCTGTTGCATTTACGAAGAGAGTGTTCTTATATGAAATCTCAGCACTTCCATAAACAGAACGTACATCTTTTCTGGGTGTTGCTGTATTAGCGCCACGGCTTGATGCAGTACCCGGATTATATTGATAAGGAAATGCTAAGCCACTGGCATTGATCGTATTTATTTTTTCCCGTTCTCTCAACAGGTTAGCACCTGCTGTAACATTCACGGCAATATCATGGGTAATATTTTTGTTGACGCCAATTAATACATCTGAGTTTAATTGATTATAAAACCTGGAAACATCATTATTTAATTCGCCTGGCGGTCTGTATGCAGTTCCCGTTGGCGTTATTTGTATGGCATTGAAAGAATAAAAATCATTTCCAACTCTTCCCTGAATATATAACCAGTCAAGTGGTGAATAACGAAGACTGGATACAGTAAATATCCGATCTTTTTTAGTGTCGTTCCGGAATTTGGCAGAGGCAAAAAACGGGTTTGTGGTAAATGCATCAGAACTGAATTGAATTTCATTTCCTGTTGCATCATAACCAGGCTTGAGGTAGTCTGCATTGACATTAGGCGGCAGGAACAATATACCAAAGTTACCATTACCCGGTCCATCACTCAGGTTAGAGCGATTCTTACCAATTTCCTTTGAATAAATAATATTGGTCTGGCCCGACCATTTTGAAGAAAGTTTATAATTCATATCAAGATTTACAGTATTCCTGATATAGCGGGAATTAGGATATATGGAATTATTACGCAGATCGCCAAATGATAAGCGATAATTGCCGGCGTCGCTGCCACCTGTAATGGCAAGCGTATTTGTAAAAGTTGCTCCTGTTTCATAAAAACGATTCAGATTATCACCCTGATTGCTGTAAGGTTTTGGCTGGCCGTTAAAAATGGGCACCTGTGAACCATCCAATTTTGCACCCCATGAACTCATTCCTGTATTCATCGCTGAAGTGACATCAACCGGTTTTGCACCCAGTGTTCCCTGTCCGTATACAGTTTGAAAATCAAGAAAATTATTGATTTTATCTAACTGGATATTCGAATTCAACTCGACCCCTATGCCTTTTTTGCCTTTTCCTGATTTTGTTGTGATCATAATTACCCCATTCTTTGCGACCTGACCATATAAGGCCGCCGCAGCTCCGCCTTTTAATACGGTTATTTCTTCAATATCATCAGGATTGATACTTGTTAATCCTTCTCCAAGATCAGCGCCACCCCACATACCCGCACTGCCATAATTATTATTATTCAAAGGAATGCCATTTACCACATACAGAGGTTGATTATCCCCTGTTAAAGAATTTACTCCTCTTATAAAAACCCTTGAAGAACCTCCGGGTCCAGTAAGAGGGCCACTGCTGTTGACTCCGGCAACTTTACCTTCCAGCGCATTGCCGATATTTATCTCTCTTGATTTTGTAAACTCATCACCATTCACTTTTGTTACGGCATATCCCAGTCTTCTTGCTTCTTTTTTTATGCCAAGAGCGGTAACAACTACTTCTGTCAGGGATTTATTAAGCGATACCAGTGATACAGTGACGGAATTACTTTCACCTACTACAACTTCCTGGTTTTGATATCCTACATAGGAAAAAACCAGGACATCGCCTCTTTTTGCATCAATGCTAAAATCACCACTGGAATTGGTGGTAACTCCTTTATTAGTTCCTTTGATCAGTACACTTACTCCCTGCAGAGGATTACCTTCTGCTGAAAGAACTCTGCCGGTAATGATCATGAACGCAACCTGTCTTGTCTGTATTTCATTTTCTGAAGTTGAATTCACATCATCAAAATCGGGCAAGGCGTATAAAGAACCCGATTTTACTTTTTCTTTTGTTTTTACAATTACGAAGGTGTTCTCAGAAATTTTTTTGTATTGGAGACCGGTGTTTTCCAGTACTTCAGTTAAAATCTTTTCAACTGAACCTTGCAGATCAGTAACTGTATATACCTGTATATGTGCCATACTTTCTTCTGAAAAAAGAAAGTAAACCCCTTTTGTTTTGTTTAATTCTTTCAGCACATTGAACAAACTTGTTTGTTTGCCGTTCGTTTTCTCCTTACGCTGGTCTGATGCATTTTCTTTAGCATATTTATTACCGGTATAGGCAAAAGTATTTTGTGAATAGCCACTGACAGCCAATAGTAACTGGCCTCCTATCAAACAAGCAAGCAGGCGAATAAAGGAATTAATATTTCTCATATTGCAGCGTTTTGTAGTTAATGTTTATGGCTTCGCGATAATGATCTCACTATCGTTGCGGGCGATCTTAAAGTTTTTTGCAGTTTCCAGGGATTTAATTAATACATCCAGGTTATTGTTTTGCATCATGCCTGTCAGTCTCTCCTTCCTTACCTCATCATCTGCAAGAGTTACCCTTACTCCATAGTACTCATGTATCATTCCTGCCACATCTGTCATTTCTGTGTTATCAAACAGCAACTGGTTATTTCTCCAGGCCAGGATCACTTCTTCATTAGCAGGTTTCTTTTCCGGCTGATCATTATTTATTTCAACCAAATCACCGGGTTGCATTTTGATCTCTTTTCCACTTTTGGTGCGGATAGTAACGCTTCCTTCTGTAAGTAATACACTGTTTTTTTCATCGCGGGTAATTACATTGAACTGGGTACCGGTGACGATCACATCCATTTTATCAGTATGAACAATAAAACGGTTGTGACTTGATGTTTTCTTCACATGGAAAAAAGCTTCACCCTTCAACCAAACTTCGCGGTCACCGCCATCTCCCCAGTTCTTGCCAAGAGTTACTGTGCTGTTGGCATTCAGCATTACTTCTGAACCATCAGGCAATTGGTTCTGGCTGAGCTGGCCGTATGAAGCCGTTATTGTCGATTTTTTTTCAGCACCAAACTTCCAGATTGTAAGCCCGGCAAACAGGATGATAACTGCCGCAGCAGCAACCAGCCACCACCTTCTGCGTGGCCTGTTAAGTTGAAAAACCGGGGTTTCATTTTCATCCTCCACATCGTCAATTAAAGCCGTAAGCCGTTGATAAGCTTTTTCAATGCGATCACCCGGCAAATGGCTCTCCTCAATATGCAGACCGGATATAATAGCCACTGCCTCATCAATCAAATGTTTTTGCCCGGGATTTGTCTCAAGCCATTGTTCCCAGCTTTGCACAGCCTCGGGCGATTTTCGGTAAACCCATGACAAAAAGGACTCATCCGCCAACACATCCTCCAAACTGATAAATTTTTTTTCCATACAAAAAAATAGGTTGTTATTGATAAGTGCTCAATACAGAAGTTTTGTAATCCTGATTTTTAAACTTTTTTATTTTCATCATGGGTTAAGTAGTTTTATTACTCAAAAAACTTAGTTATAGGATCAATAATTGAGTTTTAAACAGAATTGCTTGCAGACTACCTCTTCGGATATTGAATTATGGATTGCCTTTAAAAATGGCGACAAGAAAAGTTTCAGTGAACTTTTCCGCAGGTATTATTCTTTGTTATTCCGGTACGGCAGTAAACTTTGCCAGGATCCCGATTTGCTTGAAGATTGTATACAGGAACTCTTTCTTGAATTATGGCAAAGCCGCTCGACCACACAGGTACAATCTGTAAAAGCCTACCTTCTCAGGGCCTTGAAATATAAAATATTTAAGCTGAACCGAAACGAAAAAGCAAGGCAAATGTCAGAAATCAGCGATGAAATGGCATTTGAGCTAAGCCCTGAAAATTTTTTGATCAATAAACAGGAGGACAAACAAAAGCTGGTAATTATAATTGAAGCTATTCAGCAGTTACCAAACAGGCAGAGAGAGATCGTTTATTTAAAACTTTACCATGGATTGAGTTATGATGAACTAAGTGAAGTTATGCAGATCAATTACCAGGCAGCAAGAAACCTTTTTTACCAGGCTATAAAATCATTGCGGAATATATTAGTGAATGGTCAATTGTGAATAGTGAGTTGAAGATTCATTAATGAACTACCCATTGACTATTGTCAATTCACCATTCACTATTCACTATTCACATATTTATTATCTTAGCGGCTCTCTCTTCACCAGGCAAACCCTTAAAGAATGGTTGATTCATTTGAAAAGATTCCCTGCAGGATCTATAATACTCTGAATGAAGGCTCTGAATATGTTGCAAAACAAATTGCAGACCTTATTAAACAAAAACAAACGAGTGGCGAAAAATGTGTTCTGGGTCTTGCTACCGGTTCAACACCCAAAACCTTATATGCAGAGTTAGTCAGGATGCACAAAGAAGAAGGATTAAGTTTCAAAAATGTAATCTCCTTTAATCTTGATGAATATTATCCCATTGATAATGATGCTCTGCAGAGTTATAATTGTTACATGTACCGTCAATTATTCAGTCATATCGATATCGATCCTGAGAATATTCATATTCCGAACGGCGAATTGCCTAAAGAAATGGTGAAAACACATTGTGCAGAGTATGAGAAGAAGATCGAAGAGGCAGGTGGTATCGATCTGCAGGTATTGGGCATCGGGAACAATGGTCATATTGGTTTTAATGAACCGGGGTCAAGCATTTATTCAAGAACAAGATTGATCACACTCGAAAATTCAACCCGGCTGGCAAACTCATACGAGTTTGCGAATATTTCTGAAGTGCCCCGGATGGCAATAACGATGGGCATCAGCACTATTTTAAAAGCAAAACAAATTATTTTGATGGCCTGGGGACCGGGCAAGGCCCCCGTGGTACAAAAATCTGTTGAAGGTCATGTAACAGAACAGGTGCCTGCAAGTTTATTACAGCAACATCACGATTGTATGTTCGTTGTTGATGAAGCAGCCGCTGCAGAATTGACGCGTTATAAATCTCCCTGGCTCACCGGTGATATTGAATGGTCATCATCCCTGATCAAAAAAGCCGTGGTGAATATGGCTTTAAAAGCCGGTAAACCTGTTCTATCTCTTACCAACAACGATTACAACGAATATGGCCTGGGCGATCTGCTGGTTGAAAAAGGCGATGCCTATGAAATTAATCTGCAGGTTTATTACATGTTGCGGGATACAATTACAGGCTGGCCTGGTGGAAAACCGAATGCGGTAATACCTGCTCATCCCGAACGATCGGAGCCCTACCCGAAAGAAGTGATTATTTTCTCCCCGCATCCGGATGATGATATAATCAGCATGGGTGGCACGTTTCAGCGTTTGCATGAACAGGGGCATACTGTGCATGCTGCTTATCAGACCAGCGGTAATATTGCAGTCACGGATGAATTTGTTACCCGTTTTCTTGATTTTGCAGTAGGCTTTGAAGAAATAGCAGGCATTGATACCAGCAAGTCTTCAAAGGTGTTAGCCAATGTAAAAAAATATCTTTCTCAAAAAAAATCCAACCAGGTTGATACGGCTGAGATCCGGGCCATCAAGGCATTGATACGAAGATGTGAAGCAAGGGCTACCTGTCGCTATGTTGGAATCAAAGAAGAAAATATTCATTTTCTCAATCTGCCTTTTTATGAAACGGGTGCCATAGAAAAAAAACCCATGAGTGAAGAAGATATAAAGATCACCATTGATCTTTTACGAAAAATAAAACCTCAGCAGGTTTTTGCCGCCGGTGATCTTGCCGACCCGCATGGCACACATAAGGTTTGTCTTGATATTGTTGTAGAATCATTAAAACAAATAAAAAAAGATGGTGATGACTGGATAAAAAATTGCTGGCTTTGGTTATATAAAGGCGCCTGGGAGGAATGGAACATTGAAGAAATTGAGATGGCCATACCCATGAGTCCCGACCAGGTATTAAAAAAACGCTATGGCATTTTTATTCATCAATCGCAAAAAGATATGGTTCCCTTCCAGGGGAGTGACAGCCGCGAATTCTGGCAACGGGCTGAAGAACGAAATGTATACACGGCAAATCTCTATGCACAACTTGGATTGACTCATTATGCAGCGATGGAAGCCTTTGTGAGATGGAACTATTGATTTTAATTTTCATAATTCCCTGCAGATTTTCGCGGATGTAACCGCAGATATTGCAGATTAAGCTGCCTAGAGATAAGATGTATTAAAATCGGCGAAAATCAGCGGGTAAATCTGCATCATCTGCGGGAATAATAGGTCACAGATTATTTACCTTTCTGTAAATTGATTTTGATATATCAGCGGTATTAAAATTGACTAAAATGCCAGGTTTCAAATTTGATAATCGTAGGTAAGTAAGGATCTGTTTATGATGGATATCTGCAATATTCTCAATTGATTTCACTTCTATTATAACTTTTCCATTGATTAGCAGATCGATCCTAAAACCGGCATTGAATTTAATGCCTTCATAAATCACAGGCACGGCACTTCCGTTTTTACCTGCATATCTGATTTCATTAATTCGTGTGTAAGTGTAATAACATATACTGATTCAAAAAGTCCGGGTCCTAAATTATTAAAGACTTTAAAAATTCCCTTTCTGATCAGGAATGAGATTTCGTTTTCATGCATAAAAAGTGATTTGTTTGAAAATAAATGATTAGCGAAAATCCGCGGATAAAATCTGCATCATTTGCGGGAAGAATTTTCTCATTAAATGACGGTGTTATCTCATTTTGCCCTCAAGTAATTTTCCTTTATTTTTGCCACCCAACAAAAAGGTATCCGAAGCTCAATCCGCCTGAGACGGAAGCATCCCGACGTAATCGGAAAGGCTTCAGGCTTAAAGGGGTTATAAAAGGTAAATATAATATGGCCCCGTAGCTCAATTGAATAGAGCATCTGACTACGGATCAGAAGGTTTCAGGTTTGAATCCTGACGGGGTCACAAAGCCCTTTGCGATAGTGAAGGGCTTTTTTATTTTATTTGAATTGAAACTATCTCTCCGCTTCCGGAGACTGTTGCAACAATGGAAAAAGATTCATTGCTTATGAAACAAGGGAAAGATAAAAAGATACAACCTTTTAATTTCCGGTTGTTGCAGATACTGATACATCGGGGTCGGCTAAAGTCAGACCCCGATGAGACAGCTTCCGATAACTGAAGTTGTGAAGACCCTGAAAGGACATAATAATTTTAAGATATCCCCTAGGGCAAAGTAATCAAACTCTAAAGATGGAACTGTTTGGTGAGGCCTTGTAAATATGTGTTGATT
>Ga0184636_1000441_pt1 | contig 10022 bp, 5 predicted proteins | sample PLM3_60_b2_FD_133164 | JGI IMG/M metagenome (GOLD analysis project Ga0184636, IMG submission 133164) | Groundwater sediment microbial communities from an aquifer in East River, Colorado, USA - PLM4_90_b2 | ecosystem: Environmental > Terrestrial > Soil > Riparian zone | place: USA: East River... | reverse complement strand
CCATAAAACAGCTCCGGGAATATCTAACTTCTGGGTGATAGCAATGTCTTTGTTTTTATCCAAAGAAAATTTATATGGGGGAAGTTCTTTAATAATATTACCCGATGCATCCACTATCGAGACTATTAGCTTGTACTCATTCACATTATCAATACCTGAAGTGCTCACTCTCGTTTTATTATTTTTTATGAGTGATTCAATTGTTAGAGAAATGTTTTTGTGATCAGGAGAGAAATTTTTTGTAATCTTTTCTTTTGATATATAAAAATCGGGTTTAAGATGAATGTAAACATCCCCGATTATTCCACCATGATTCTGCGGGAATAGAAATCTCTGCTTCTGAGGAATCGAATTTTTGGAATTAAGCTCGTAGATTAAATTTAATGAGAGGATATTTTTTCTATCGCTTCGGAGAATATCCCTGGGGAGAGTAACTTTAAATGGATACTCACCACCGCTGTGACGATAAATGATAGTGTTATTTAGAGAAATATCTGCCGTGTAGTTTATTGAAAAGAAAACTATCTCCAATGTGTTTTCTGAAATCTGGGATTTTGACAGTTCAAACTCTTTCTCAAAAACTAATTCCCCCTCACCTTCAAATATTGAAGGAATATTAACTGTTACCCTGGGTGTTTTTTCGTCATCTGCAGGCCGAACAGTCCATATTCCATTTAATGAAATGATGGATCGAGTTTCGGTCAGATCGAAAAAGAGGGAATCCGCTAAGCGGATTTTATAATCCGGAACTTCTTTGAAAACAACCTGACTGAACAAAAATTGAAAAGCAAAAAGCGTTAGAAATACTAATAGTATCAAAAATCTAAAGGGGAAGGTTAACATCCGATAAGCGAATCCTTTGAAAATTTATTAAAAAGCGCACAAATATACTATAGAATCGAGGGGAAATCAATCGGAAAGTTATGGTAGAATTACATATTAAAAGGTCGAGCTTTTGGCCCGACCTTTTATTATAAAAAAAATGATCTACTTCAACAAAATCATCTTCTTCGCACTAATAAAACCTTGTCCTGAACTTGTCGAAGGATTCTCTGCAATTAGCTGATAAATATAAACACCACTTGCAAGACTGGAAGCATTGAATTGAACCTCGTACCTTCCAGCCTGTTGCTTATCGTTAACAAGCTCTTTGACTTTTCTGCCAAGTATATCGTAAATGATAAGCGATACTTCTGATGTGTTTGGAAGATCATACTTTATTGTTGTTGTCGGATTGAACGGATTCGGGTAGTTCTGATACAAAGTATATTCAGTAGGAAGCAGCTCTTCTTCTCTTTCTTCTGACTCATTTCCAAAGTTCTTCTTCAATATTTCATAAACTCTTTTATTGTAGTCATCAGATGATTTGATTAAGTATTTGCCCAACTTTCCTTTATGCAAAGTTGAATCAGCTTCTTCAATCAACAATGCTGCAGTGAGAGCGTCTATTTCAGCATAGACAGCTTCCTCAGTGTTTGGGTTCTGCTGAATTATCCCATCGAACTCATTTATTGCAACCTCATATTCTTGCTCACCTACTGTACTGAGGGTTGATAATTGATTTAATCTTTTCTTAGCAAGTGTGTCACCCTCACTTGATGCTAAAGCTAAGAAGATATTGCTCATTTCGTTGAAGAACTCAGGTGATTCATTTGTCAGCTTGCCAATTTCGTATTTTCTTTGGTATGCGAAATATTTTTCTCCTACAGTTGCGTTGCCTGCAATAATACCTTCATAAATTTGTAATGCACCGATTAGATCTCCGGTGAGAAACATTCCTTCGGCAGTTGTATATTGCAGTTCAATATCTGTCAATGTTCCGATTGTTCTTTCTTCTGCATATAATGTGTCAACTACTTCCCCTGTTAGTGCAGTGATAGGCAGCCTGCCACCGCTTCCATCGGGTTCAGGGCAAGGTTCACTTAATACCGGATTTAAATAAATAATACAATCACCAAACCTTTCTTCTAAACGATAGATTGGATGTTCATCCCAGAAATTTCCTTCAGCGTGAACTTCTATCTGGTAGCCAAAACTGCTACAATTCATCAGAAATTGTGTGTTGAATAATGGCGGTGCTGCTTCTGCGTTGGGAATTCTCTGATCTGTTATTTGGTTGCATCCTCCTTTTAATATCACATTGGCATTATTTATAAAAATCTCTGAGCCATCATCCTCTGGTTCCCATCCACCATTCTCATAAATTCTGTTATAACCAGAAACTGCGTAAAATAAATTTGGATGCTCTGGATCCTGAACTAATTTTCCGTGCATATTTGGAAGCGAACCAATGCCAACGTAAAGTCCACGATTCCAGTTGTGCTCAATTATGTTTCCTCCGATGTCTGAAGCACTATTGCCAATTAAAATTCCGTGCGTGTGATTATTTATTCGGTTTCCTCTCACCACACCATTACAGCTCTCAAGAAAAATTCCCGGCATCTGATTGTTTCCATTTAGTATGTTGCCGATAACAGCAGGTGTTGTAACATTTGATAAATATATTCCCTGTTCAGCACCATTTATATTATTTTCACGAATGATTATCTGAGAAAGATTTGAAGCCCAAACTCCATTGTCCGAACCCGTTATTGTGCAGTATTTAATAGATGGCGTTGGCGGCGTGAGAATCTGGCTGGAACCATATCCGGCAATACTAATTGCAATATCGGAGCAATTTATAAAATCTACATACTGCACGTTTAAGTAATTTGCATTCAACTGTGATTCTATTCCAATCATTGCCCCTTCAATCGTACAATTAGAAATTGTAAGTGAACCGCCTGATTTTATCATAATGCCGGTTGGATCATCATTTATAGGTTCTGAAAATACAAGATGAAGTTTATCATTTGATAGCCCACCTATTGTACAAGCACCATCGATAATTAATTTCTTACCATCATCAAAAATTATTTTTCCATTTTCTCCAACCAGAATAGTTCCGTTCTTGACAGTGATATTTGCCTCTGCAATATAGTTGTCATAGATTGTAAGTGTTGCACCATTTTCTATTATCATATCATCATTAAGCACCATACCTCCACCCACAGATTCCGGGTAAAGTAATCTTCCGCCATATAAAGTGACAGGTGCTACCTGATATAAATATCCTTCTCCTGCTGGATATGTTATTAGATTTGTCAGTGAATCTTTAAATGTTGTATCAACTATTCCTTCTATATTCCTGAACCTGTAATTCTCATAACCTGATACCGGTGGATGAACAGTAACCTTTACTGTTTTTTCATTTGTTGTTATAAGATTATCCAGCATAAAACAGTTATCTAATGGATAGCTTGGTCTACTGAAAAACCCAGCGTGAAAGTTTATTGGAGGAGGCGGGGTTTCTCCTGTGTATTCAGTCAGAGTAAGGTAACTTTCTGTTACTGTTGAATTAGTATTCACTACACCAGGTTCACTAAAATATCTGCGTAATGGTAGAAAAACTCCTGTATAATCTAATTCCATTAGCGTTTTACCAAGCTTGCCTTTTAATCGCGGAACCAGTGTATCTTTTATTGTATAATAAAGATTTAACGGATTACCTTCTTCATCTACAATCGCTTCCCAGTATGTACCAACACAAGAACCTCTATCTTCTACCCAAAGAAAAGATTCAAACCAGAAAAACATTATACCTTTTGCACCATGTGCAAGAGCAAGCATAACCATTGATTTTAACTCAGGTGGCTCAGGTTTTCTCCAGACACACCAATCGTCTGTATTTTTTTGAGTGAGAAATCCGTGTGTCTGAGCATTATACCAAAAATTTGGGTCTAATGCACTGGCTCGTTGAAAATTAAATTTCATCCATTCGTAATCAAAGGCTCGGATTACAGGCCAGTCTTCATAGCAGGGGTTGATAGATACATTTAATTTTGATGGCTTTGCAATATTGTAATACTGAACCATCTGATCTTCACCATTTACTTTATGATCCCAGGTCCAGGTTGGATTAAATGGAGTAGTAAGAGGTGGAGCCTGAACAGGGTAACTTCTTATTAGCGAATCAACAATATGAACCGGCATATAAGTATCTATTATATATGGTTCGTCTACTCCTGCCCAGTAAATAATGTTGTCCCAGTCGGAAAAACTTTGTGCGTAAGCCTTGATGCTATCTGAAACTCCAATTGGATCTTCAAGATAGAAATTCCACCCATCATTATCATAGAGCTCAACATAATCTATATATAAATTACATTTGGTATCGTTTCTGAGCCACTCTACCCAGTACTGTATTCCTGTGTAAGATTCATAATCAACATAATTTAATGTACCGGCAGATGGATTTACAATTTTATCTGAATTTCTGGGTACAACAAATGAATCCGGGTATTGATACCAATTAGAGTCCGGGTTTTCGTGCAGGTAAATATCTTTAAAGCTGCTATCCGAATTGAAGTCTGATACTTTTAAGACACGGCTCTTAAATACAGCATCATAATGCTTATCATCCTGCAAATTCTTGTATCTGAAAACAACCTTTATTTTACAAACATCTTCGTCACTAGGAACTCCTTGAGGATTGGAAAGAGCCATATTGAATCTAACAACATATTGTACAGTATCTCTTCCCCATCGCGTAATATCCATATCATAAAGTCGTTTATATCTTTTCTCTTGCCTGTAATGAGGTCCGTACATTAATGAACAGGCAGGAGCTGATAGACCTTCTGTTGACCAGCACCACGCATTTTCCCAAAAAGCAACCTGACCGAAAGTGTTACCTTGACTATCATAATGTTTAATACCAACTCTTGCACTGTCAGTCTGGTTTTCTTCAGCTTCCCATTTTGAATAGAAGCCAGTGGTATAGTGAGATATATATTCAAACTTACTCTGTGTATTCACGGCAAGTAGGCTATAATTCGCCAAAAAGGTCTTCCTGTCCTCGTCAGCACGATTGTAAAGTGTATTCAGCCCTGATGAATCAAGGGCTTCACGAATTGCCGGAATATTTACAAAACTTTCCGGTCCGATTTGTGTCCCAACCGGAAACTCATCGGGCGGCGGAGTTTCTTGTGCTTTTATTATTGCATTAAAAAATATTAATACAATGATGATCAGTCCCCATAATTCGGGACAGAAGAAAAAATTCAGAAAACGTAGTTTACGTTTCATTTGTTCCTCCAATTTTATTAGTAAATGTTTAATTATTTATTTAATGCTGTCTGATTCCGGATAAACCGGAATGACAGCATTTCTTTCTCGAAATTTTTTTCTTCCTCCTCTGTTTTTCATTTAGAGTTATTCTGTCTCAATTGCCACGACTTTTAAGTCGTGGAATTATAAAATAACTCACACAACTCCAGGCTTTAGCCTAAAGCCTTATTTTATTTTGGCTAAAGCCTATTCTCTCTTTCTTTTCTTTTAACCACGAGCTAAAGCTCATGGCTATTAATTTTTACTTGATATAAACCATTTTCTTTATGTCAGAAAAAACAGGGATATTGTTTTCACCTTTTACAAATATCTGGTAAATGTAAACCCCGCTTGCGAGATTCCGGACTTCGCCGGAATGACTGACCGCCGCGTTAAATTCGACTTCATAATATCTAGCTTCCTGAACTTCATTCACCAACACCGAAATTAACTCTCCTTTTATATCAAAAATATAAAGCTTCACATATCCCCTTTCTTTCAACTTGTAACCTATCATCGTTGATGGATTGAATGGGTTCGGATAGTTTTGATACAGGATGTAATTGTTAACCGGCACCCATTCATTCTTTACAGTCACTAGTTTAACTGAAACCTGTTCTGATGGACTTGATTCATTTCTCTGATTGTCAACTGCTGTAAGTTTGTAATAGAGTGTTTCGACATTAGAAGGAAATGTATGATAGTAAAATGTATCTGCAACTGATGCAATCAGCTTTGTAGAATCTACAGTAAAATCAAAAGTAGTGTCTCTGTAAACATTGTAGAAGCTGAAATCGGCTTCAGTATTTTTATTCCAGTTTAATTTTATTAAGCTGTCAACATTTGCTGTCAGATTAACAGGAGGTCGCGGTGGTAAATCAACATAGATATAACTTTCTCCATAAGGACCTCCGTAAAGACCAATGTCACTACTAGTACTGTCTTTATCAAGTATATTTGGATCGCCTGCATTTATCAAAGGTGAATATTTCTGAAGATGAAAATCCAATTCTCCCTGTGTTGTATTATCGTTTACTACCATTGGGTCAACTGAGAGGTTTGTACTGTCTGGGGTGAAGCCAGAATAATTTATGTTATTTTTCCAAAAATTATTATACTGAAATGTTAGATTTTGAGTTGCGTATGGTACGATACCAATGTTCGACTCTGTAACCACATTATTTTTAATAATATCATTTGGTCCAGCACTAATACCATAAGCTCCAGAATTTCCGACAATATAATTATTATACATTTTTGTATACAAAGTATAATTATTATTAATGCCTCCATATCCTGTCCCTATAATTATCAGGTTGTTAAATACTTTTGCTGAATCTGTGTAATCCAAGAAAATTGCGTCTGCACCATATTGTGTAAACCTGATAATGTTATTTTTTATAGTTGGTCTTGCCCCGACAGATTTAAGGATACCATTACCACGACCAGCATCGATATAATTTGAATCTATGCTCAGATTGTAATTGCTATTGAATGCTTCTATATACACTCCAGCTACCACAACTGCTTGTGAATTAGGATCGGTGTAGACACTATTATTACTTACAACTGCATTTGAATTAAAAAGACGTAAACCTTGGCTAACGTTTTCAATAAAATTTTTGTTTAAGATTGCACCAGAACCATTTAAAATCCCATATCTACCTCGGGATATTTTATTTAATGTAACTATGCTTTTCCCATTCACAGCGATGCCTATTCCCCAAGTTGAATTATTGTAAACCTTTATTTTGAATCCTGTTAATAATGAACTGTCAGCAGTTTCAACTGACCTATAATTTTGTGATGTAACTAAATTAATTGTATTAATTTCACAACTGTCAGCACCTGCACCAATAAGCGACAATCCCTGTATCATAACAACCTGCTCTTCATATACTCCGTTGGCAACGTAAATGGTATCACCAAAGACAGAAATATTAATGCACTTTTGTATGCTGTCGGCTGCTGTTTCCCAGGTTATGTAGGGTGGTATGCTAAGTCCGGTTTTACTTACGTAACGGACTGTGGCAATTAAAAATGTAGAATTAAAAATTAAAAATGTGAAGAAAAAGAGGAAAAAAGTTCGAAAGGATTTCTTGCTATACTTGTTCATAATTCTACCTATAGTTAGGTTAATTTTTACCCGAACTTGTTTCGGCGTCAAGTAGTAACAAGTATGATTCTGTCCAAGGGACTCCTTTAGGAGAAACAAGTTCAGAATGTTTCCAATGAAACTTAAGAAATTATTTTGAGAAAGGCGATAGTACAAGTACTAATAAAATAAAAAAGGCGAGAGGATTGTTTGATTGTTTTATTTAAAGTGCAGGATTCAAATAAATTTTCTGTCTCGGGGCAGATCTTGTCATAATCAAGTCAACCGTACCAAGTCATTTCTTCAAGCAGAAGCAATAATATTTAAAAAGGAATCTGCTTTAAGACAAGCACCACCAACCAATGCACCATCTATATCTTTTTGTGAAAGAAGCTCACCCGAGTTATCAGGTTTGACACTTCCTCCGTACTGTATGATTAAATTTTCTGCAAATGAAGAAGAATATTTTTTAGCCACTAATTCACGAATGAACGAGTGAACTTCCTGTGCTTGCTGCGGTGTTGCAGTCTTTCCGGTACCAATTGCCCAAACAGGTTCATAAGCGATGATAACTTTCTTCATCTGTTCATTTGTTATTCCTTCAAGTCCTTTTTCTACCTGTGCAGAAACAATCTGCATTGTTTCGCCACGCTCTCTTTGCTCAAGTAATTCTCCCACACAAAAGATTGGTTTTAATTCTTTTGCTAATGCTGTCTTCATTTTCTTATTGATTAGCTCATCAGATTCGTTAAAGATTACTCTCCGTTCGGAGTGACCAAGTATTACATATTCGCAGCCGACAGATTTGAGCATATCCGCAGAAATTTCCGCAGTATAGGCTCCGCTCTCTTCATAATACATATTCTGTGCGCCAAGTTTTACCTGCGTACCCTGCAACAAAGAATTTGCTTCACCTAAAGAAGTAAACGGCGGACAGACTATAACCACTGTTTTATTATCTTTTCCCAGCCCATTTAAAATTTCAGATACCAGCTTCTGTGACTGATGCAAATTCATATTCATTTTCCAGTTGCCCGCTATAACTTTTTTTCTCATTGTTTCCTCTGTGGTTGTAAAATTCTGCACGTAAAATTAAGGAATAATTCGCGTCTTTACATCTTAAACCAGTTTTTGCAGAATTTTCTTGCTTCTTAAATCCATTGAATTTGCGTGTCTGGTTTCGATAATTTCCAAATAACTTTACTCGGTTTTCACTATTTTTAGCACAAAAATTTTAGATGATTAGTGACTTCAAAATTGTATTCGTCTCATAAAGAATTAGTAGTTGTTGCAGTGAGCGGAGGAATGGATAGCTGTGTCACAGCGGCAATTGCGAATTTAAATCATCAGCTTGCATTTGCACATATTAATTACGGACAGAGAACCGAAAGAAGAGAGCTGAAGGCTTTTAATGATATTGCAGATTATTTTGAAGTTAAAGAAAGATTGCTGATAGATTTTACTCATCTTTCAAAAATCGGTGGATCATCTTTAACTGATAAAAATATTGAAGTTTTAAAGGCTGATTTAAAAAATAAGGGAATACCTTCGAGCTATGTTCCTTTCAGAAATGCAAATATTCTCTCGGCATGTATCAGCTGGGCTGAAGTTCTGAAGGCGAAAGCGGTCTTTATTGGTGCTGTTTTCGAAGACTCTTCCGGTTATCCAGATTGCAGACCGGAATTCTTTTCAGCTTTTGAAAAAATGGTCGCGCTTGGTACAAAACCGGAAACGAAAATAAAAATTGAAACTCCCATTATTCATCTGTCAAAAGCAGAAATAGTAAAAAAAGGGATTGAACTCGGTGCCCCGTTCCATTCAACCTGGAGCTGTTATCAAAACGAAGATGAAGCCTGTGGTGTTTGTGACAGTTGTGCACTTCGTCTGAGAGGATTTCAAAAAGCAGGCGTAGAAGATCCGATTTCCTATGTTGTAAAACCAAGATACAAATGAATGAATAAAATTGATTTAAGAACAAGGATTAACGATTTTAGAATCCAGAAGTTAAACCAGAATGAATAAAAAAGAATTAGAAGAAAGACTAATAAATTTTGCTGTCTTGATTATAGAAATAGCAAATGAACTGCCGAACACAAAAGTTGGGAATCATTTATCTGGTCAGTTAGTCCGCTCAGGGACATCTTCTGCATTAAATTATGGTGAAGCACAGAGCGGAGAATCAAGAAAAGATTTTATTCCTAAAATTAAAATTGTACTTAAAGAATTACGGGAAACAATTATCTGTTTAAAAATTATACATAGAACAAAACTGCTCAATTCAACTGAGAAAATACAAAGAGCATTAAAAGAAAATGATGAGCTAATTTCCATTTTTGTTAGAAGTGTTGAAACAGCACAAAATAATCAAAAATCATAAATCGTTGATTGTTAATCTTAAATCATAAAAACATTTAAAACATAAAATTTTCATTTAACATGAAGAACAAAAGAAAACTTTTAGAAACATTTAAGAACGAATTTCCAGAACGGGATTACACAATCATTCACACAGCGCCTGAGTTCACCTCTCTCTGTCCCAAGACAGGTCAGCCGGATTTTGCTACAATTACGGTTGAGTACGTACCGGATAAATTTTGTGTGGAATTAAAATCCTTAAAACTCTACTTTAATTCATATCGTAATGATGGGCTGTACTTCGAAAGTGCAACAAACAAAATTCTAGATGATTTAGTTTCAGTTTGCAAGCCCCGTTATATGCTGATAACGGCAGAGTTCAATGTTAGGGGCGGTATTTCATCTGTTATTGAAGCTGAATATT
>Ga0184636_1000440_pt1 | contig 10039 bp, 7 predicted proteins | sample PLM3_60_b2_FD_133164 | JGI IMG/M metagenome (GOLD analysis project Ga0184636, IMG submission 133164) | Groundwater sediment microbial communities from an aquifer in East River, Colorado, USA - PLM4_90_b2 | ecosystem: Environmental > Terrestrial > Soil > Riparian zone | place: USA: East River... | reverse complement strand
GCGGTATGGCTTGCATCTGATGCCTCAAGTTTTGTCACCGGTCAAATATTCATCGAGGACGGGGGTGAGATGGCTTAACCAAAATAGAATCTCTTTTTGCTGAAAAATTGGGATTAAGCCCCCCTTTATGAATTTCCACAAAAAATGAGACCCGAGTAAGACTCAGTTGCCATTGTAACCAGTTCCTGTCAATAAAGAAGGTTTATTATTTCATTGACGTTTTTCACCTCCTCAAGATTTCTGACCATCTGAATTACCTTCGCCAGATTTCCCTTGAGGAGGGGTTTTAAAGAAATTGAGGCGCAATCCATGAACTTTTCTTCTATGGCTTCAAAGGTCATGGGATTTTGGACGCTCCCATAGCCATAATTTGTTTTTGTTTCAAAAGTTCCTCTTTTTGTCTTTATCCTCACCGGGGTAAAAGCAAACTCATCAGGGAGATGCGGGTCAAGTATTGGATTCACCTTGGACGCCACGTCCAAAATAACACGATCCTTCAGCGCATCTTCGGTAAACTCATGGATGCCTACTTTCCTCCTCGCCACTGCGCAGGCAATTACCCAAGGAAGGCTGAATTGGGCAGCTGTCATATTGCATGGCTTCCTTTTAACCTCTATGGGTTTACAGAGCTGCACATTTACAAATTGACAGGTAGAAGGTATGATTTCCTCCACTTCCTCCGCTTGGATATTGTGCTCCTTAACTAACCTTAACACAGCATCAATATGCATATGGCCTAATCGACAGGAAGGGTAAGGTTTAAAGCTTATGTCCAACATTTCGAAGCTCTTTCCCAAGTTCCTGATAAGAACATCCTTATTACACCCTGAATGATAGAGCTGGCAGAAACTTATTTCACTTTCATTAAAAATCGCTTTGGCCCCTGTTATTCCTCTCTGGGCCATCAATGCTGATGTAATCCCTGCCCGCGATGCAAATCCAGCCCCTAACTTCTTCGTATCAGCCTCATCAAGTGCGGATTGACCATTCCCTGCTGCCTGATGATAGGCTATTCCAAGAGCATTGTGCATCTTCCGCTCGTCGAGGTCCAACAATCTTCCTGCAACAGCTGCTGAGGTAAAACAACCGTGGAGTGAAGCATAGTCCCAACCACCCATAATAAACCCGGGCTTTGCCCGTTTGGAGGCAATACCGAGTCTGCATCCAAATTCCGTTGCCAAACCTATCGCCGTTAGGAATTCCTTCCCGCTCACACTCTCTTTCGTTTCAGAGATTGCAAACGCAGAGGGGGTTACGGAGACTCCTGCATGAAGGTGTCCTCTCTCATGAATGTCATCATAATCAAGGGTAAAGGCCATCGTACTGTTTACTAAAGCCGCATTAAGGGAAGGGACCTTGGTCCCGTATCCAATAATGGAGCTCTCTGGCTTTCCGCCCCATTCTCTCACAAGATCATGAATTTCCCTTATCGCTGGGTCCCTACTTCCTCCTAAGGCGTTTGCCAATATATCGAGGATATCCTTCTTTATCACGTGAATGGCTTCGATGGGCAGGTCATCGAATTTTGCGTTAACCAGGAACTCCGAAATTTCGTATGCCGCATCCATTTCAATATATTCTGACAGAATAACTTTCTTTACTCATCAGGTCTGATCAGATTCTCTTAGGGATACCCGGAAGACAGTAAAAAGAACAAAACACTCAAATTAAGTACAGCAATCGGATTTGATAATAGCCTCCAGTGTCCAGATCTGCTCTTCACTTTGAGATTCTAAAGATGGCCGCGCACCATCCCTGTCGAGACGTTCGTACTTACCCTCTCCCAATTTATTATAAGGAAGTAAGTCTATATTCAATAAACTCAGTTTCAATTCATCTTTTACAAAGGAAAGAATTGCCCTGATATCTTCAGCAGAGTCATTGAAGCCCGGCACCAATGGTATCCTGACCCTCATTGTTTTGCGTTTTGCAATTTTTTTTGCATTCTCAAGAATGAGCCAATTAGGCCTTCCTGTGGCATTCTGGTGTTTCACTGGATCTAAACACTTGATGTCATACAAAAAGAGGTCAGTGTAGGCGAATAATCCTTCAAGGGTTGGCCATGAAGTAAGCCCACAGGTCTCAATCGCGGTGTGTAACCCATGCCCTTTGCAATTTTGAAGGAGTTGGAGAGCGAACTCCGGTTGGGTGATCGGGTCACCCCCGGACAAAGTAACACCTCCCCCGGAGTTTTCATAGAATTTCTTATCTCTGAGAACTTCGTCCATAACCTCATCGACTGTCATGGACTTTCCTATAAGGGTCCTGCTTTGAGATGGACAAACCTCCACGCATTTGCCACACCCAACACATTTATCTCTATCAATGATAGAAAACTTCCCCGAAAGACTGTTTGCCCCTGGGATGCAAACATGAACACAACGACCACATAATTTGCATGTACTCTTGTTCAAGAGAACTTCCGGTCTTTTTTTTTGTGATTCCGGATTCTGGCACCAAAAACATGTGAGTGGACATCCCTTTAAAAAGACCGTGGTCCGGATACCCGGGCCATCGTGAACAGAATACCTCTGGATATCGAAGACAAATCCTTTCAGTTTCCATTCGCGATCGGTTTTTTTCATCACGTGAGGTCTTACAGGGTATGCTCAGTACGCGCCATGATCTCATTCTGAATTTTGGTGTCTAATTCAACCCAAAGGGCACTATAACCCGATACCCGGACGACCAGGTTCCGATAACGATCAGGATGCGCCTGGGCATCCAACAAGGTCTTTCTGTCGACCACGTTGAACTGAATATGTTTCCCACTGTAACTATCAAAATACGTCCTGATTAGGGCGAGAAGCTTGATCAGATCATCTCGGGTCTTCAGGGCAGAGGGATGAAATTTCATATTGAAAAGAGTACCATATATCGGAACGTGGTCTATTTTCCCAGCAGAATTAATTACTGCAGTAGGACCTTTACGGTCTGCTCCCTGACAAGGGGAAACTGCCCCATCAGCCACGGAAACTCCTGCTAAACGACCACTCGGAAGAGCACCGACTCTTCTCCCGGTCGCACCATGGAATGAGAGGTTATGAGGAGCAAGGGCATATTTCGCCCTGTACGGCGCGTCGATCTCACTTACCATCTCGTATAGCCAGCGATATATGTCCGCAACAATATGGTCAACATAGTCATCATCATTCCCATATTTTGGTGCTGACAAAAGGCGTTGCCGTATATCCTCCTTCCCTTCGAAATTAACTTCTAACGATCGCATCAGTTCTTCCTTGCTTAATGAGCCTTCTTCATAAATGTACTTTTTCACTGCCGCTAACGAGTCAGCAACATCAACGACGCCAATAGGAAGCATATACATAGATCCCTGTTGGTAATGGGCCCCACCGCCAATGACACTTTGACCGCGTTTTATACAATCATCAAAGAAGCATGAACAGAATAGGTCTGGTAAATAGACCGCACGAAAAAGTCGCACCTTATTGAGATAATTTGTAGAATGGGTTAAAAAATATTTTACCTGGTTCTTGAATGCTTCACATAATGCTTCATAGGTCTGATAATCAACTAAACTCCCGGTCATTAAACCCACTTGCTTACCTAATCTGGGGTCAATCCCGTTGTTTAAGGTTATTTCAAGAACCTTTGGCATATTCATAACGGATGGCCATTTCTCTGCCGTTTTATAAGGGATATCATGAAGCACACAGCCTGCTATTGCATAATCACGTGCCTCCTCGAGGGGTGCACCCATGTTAACTAAGTATTCTATTGAAGCTTTATCGCCAAACCATGCAGGAAACCCAAGGCCCACTCTACAGAGTTCGGCTCCTTTTAAGGCGAATTCAGTCGAGAGATTCTCATGCCACCTTATAGAGAGGGTGGGATGAGGAGTCCTTGTCCTTGCTGCCGCCTCTAACCAGAGATGGGAAAGTTCATTCGCTGCATCTTTGCCGTCGGTCGTCTGTCCTCCTAAAGTGCAATTGTGAAATTGAGTCTCCCCCGTGGCGGTCTCCCGTATATAGGAGGTATGGAATGTCCGGAGCGCACTCATCTTAACCCTAAAGCATTCTAAAAGCTCAATGGTTTCTTCCTTGCTAAGCTCCCCCTTCTGAACGTCCTCGTTGTAATAGGGGTAAAGATACTGGTCAACTCTCCCTGGGGCTATAGCAGTTGCCATCGTATCCAAGTATATCAGAACGTGGCAAAACCACATTGACTGCAGGGCTTCGTAAAAACTCCGTGCTGGGTTTTCAGGTATCCAGTCACAAATTGTTGCTATCCTTTCGAGCTCTTGCTTTCTCTTTCCCGTAGCTCGCTTGGCTAAATCCCGGGCAAGAGCAGCATACCTCTTTCCATAACGGATCCCTGCTTTGAGCATTATGACCAAGGCTTCTAAAAAAAAAGTCTTAGCAAAGGATTCATCGTCTAAAGGACGCGTTCCACGTAATTCGGCTTCGACTTCGGCAAGGATTCCTGAAAAACCCAATGTGATCGCTTTCGGATAATTTGGAACAGACCAGCCCTTCTCGGTTTGTGCCTCTACAAAAGCGGCAAAGACCCAAGACCCATGTTCATTAAAATTTTGTATCATTTTTACTTGTTCGACACCTAAGTAACGAAAAAAAGACTCCTTAAAAGCTTTGTCTTTCCAATAGTCGCAAATTTCTCTTAACGTACTCAGCTCCTCCTCCCTTAATTTGTAAGGCCACGTACCATCATTAAGTTCTTTTAATACCCATTCCACAGTGAACTCTGGATGCCATTCCGCAGCCATAGACCTGCTGGCAAAATCTCCCACAAGTAACTGGTCAGCATCTATATATATAGGGATCTCAGTGACAATCTTTTCAAAAGCCTTCGCCCTTCGTATTGGCATAGGAAGCCCTTGTGTCTCTTTATAGGATGCCGTCACCAATCTCGCCCTTTCCAAGGAGAGGGGCTCGGTGTCCCGTCTCTCCCGCAATACGTTCCAAAGCCGTTGTCCCCGGGTCTCAGATGAATTCACCTCCTGGACAGAAAGTGCTAAGTTCGTACCCATGCTATTCCTCCTCTTTTCAATTTCTCCCTCTTAATCTTAGGTCGATTAATCAAGTTTCGTACTCCATTACGACTTGCCTCTCCCTTTTATCGATTTGAGATTTATACCATAGAATTCAAAAACCCCTATTACTCCAGAGAAAGTTGAGGGCCCTCCATCCACCTGATCAGCTTCTTCGCCCGAGGTTGACAGCCCAGACGACCCGTGCAGCAAAGCAAAATCTCCTATTATAGTATCATTCTGTATTTACCTGAATTAAAAGTCCTTGACTTAAGTCAACACTTTAATTTCCTAAAGCGGTTCCCACAATACGTTTATTTCCCATCATAATCCCTGGTAAGAAAAGTGCGGTTTGTGGAAATGCTGTCAGCCTCGCGAAGTAAATAACTAAACAAATTATAAGTTATCAAAAATGCTTTATCAAGCTTGGGTAACCCCATATGGCGGGAGGTTAAATGCGATCAGCTGGGGCGATCTACTGTCCAGTTCCCAAGTATTTGAGGATGACATCTTGAGGGATTTCTGCCGTGTTTCCGCTATAGACCGCCTGGCCCTTCTCCAATATATAACATCTGCTTCCTATCTTCGTGGCAAACTTTATGCTCTGCTCTGCCAGTAAGATAGAAACCCCAGATTTTCTCAACTGTTGTACCACTTCTAAAAGTTCCTGGACGATCAGAGGGGCCAATCCCTCAAAGATCTCATCCAGTAATAATAGTTTTGGGTTCTGCATCAAGCCGCGGGCAATACAGAGCATTTGTTGCTCGCCTCCACTTAGACTTCTTCCTCTGAAATTCTCGCGATTCTTTAAAACAGGAAATAAATCATAAATCCTGTGAATGGTCCATTCCTTAGTCGAATGATCACCTTTTCGTGCGGATATCAATAAATTTTCCTTGGCCGTTAAATTTGGGAAAATCTGTCTACCTTGTGGGACGTAGGCGATACCTAATCTGCTTATCTTATAGGGAGGCATTCCGCCAATCTCCATACCATTAAATTTAACCCTGCCACTTCGAGGTCTTATGATGCCCATGATCGTCTTTAGCGTAGTGGTCTTACCCACACCGTTTCTGCCTAACATACAGACGGTCTCGGCAATCGCCAACTGGATATTAATTCCAAAGAGTATCTGACTTACGCCATAACTGGCTGTGAGGTGTTCAGCCTCCAGGATCATAATGCATTTTCACCTAAATATACTTTTTGCACTAAGTCGTTATTTTTTATTTCGACTGGTGTACCCGTGGCTATCACTCGGCCCCAATTCATTACACTTATTTTATCGGCATAGCTAAAAACGATATCCATATCATGCTCGATAAATACAATAGTCAGAGCTTGTTCGCCAGCCAGGTTTTTGACTAATCGCATCAAATCATTCCCTTCGGCCCGTGATACCCCAGCGGTAGGTTCATCCAGTAATAACAGAGTTGGCATCAAAGCCAATGTAATCCCAATTTCCAGTCTCCTCTGGTCCCCATAGGAAAGGTAACCCGCTAACTCATCAGCCATCTCGTTGAGACCTATGGAATCTAAGATTTTAGCGACTTCCTTCTCCAGGACATTATTCCCGGGTGAATACATATTAAAGACTTCACCCCCTTTACTGATACATGCAATTTGGACATTTTCGAATACAGTTAGCCCAGAAAACAGCTTGCTGACTTGGAAGCATCTTCCAATCCCGAGGGAGGCAATCGTAAATGGCCGCAGCTTAGTAATCTCTCTACCCCTGAAATATGTGTGGCCAGACGTAGGACGTGAGCGATTTGTAATAAGATCGAGCAGAGTGCTCTTGCCAGCGCCATTAGGGCCGATGATCGCCTCCACCTCTCCTTCCTCAATTTCCAAATTAACATTATCCACAGCCCGTAATGAGCCGAAATCCTTTACTAAGTCGACCGTTTTTAAGATCATTTGTCAGACCCTGCTGGTGACAATTTTATTTTAATTTTTCTCCCTCCAAGGATTCCTCCGCGGAAGCCCAGGACGCAACCGATTATAATGATACCTAACAATCCTTGCCATTCTTGGAAATAGCTAGAAGTCACAGTACTCATTATAGTGACTATCGTAGCACCTAAGCTGGGACCTAAAAAGCTCAACATGCCACCTATCAAACACATCATTAAACCTTCTGCAGATAGAATAAGGCTCATATACGTTGGGAATCCACCCCTCTGGAGCATTGTCCAAAGAATTCCTGCCACGGCAGTAAAAAGTCCACTGATGATGAAAATAACGAGTTGGAACTTTTTGTTGTCAATACCGAGGAAGCAAATCCTCTCCTCGTTTTCACGAAGTCCTTCTGTTACCTTTCCGAAGGGCGAACTCACTATCATTCTGATTAAAACGTAACAGATTAACACCACCACGAGGACAAAGAAATAGAAACCCAAGGGGCTCGAAAACATGCTGGGCCGAGGTATTCCTATAAAACCTTGACTACCACCGGTAAGGGAGATCCACTTGTTGGCCAAAGTGGCTAGTAATATATTGAAAGCTAAATGAAGTAAGGCAAAAGTCATGGAGTCGCCTCTCAGACAAAAAAATCCTATTATCCCACTTGCGACTGCGGAAAGTAACAGGCCAGCAAAAAAGGCTAAGGTTAATGGTAGTCCACCTTTTAATAACAATAAGCCAAAAGAGTATCCTCCAATACCAAGGAACATCGCTTGGCCGAGTGGCATCATCCCGCCATAACCGAGTTGAATATTGATGCTGGTGGCAAATAAGGCCATAATTAAAATTCTGGTGATTAACTCAACCCGATGCACGGGAAGGGACACAGCCAGAATAGATAAAACAACAATGGTTATTACTCCGAAGCCTATTGATTTATTACGAGCCAGCACTTGCATCATTTTATATGCTACTCCCCAGGTTTCCCAAATAGACCTTGCGGTTTAATTAACAAGACGATAATCATGAGAACGGCAGGGATAAGGGCATAAAACCAAGGCAACAGCAAGGAGCCAAACGCATTAACTATGCCCACAATTAGTGCCGCAGAAAAAGCTCCTCTCATACTTTTCAACCCGCCGATAACCAGCACAATCATCATGGTAAAAAGAAAGTCCATGGACGTTTCAGCTTGAATTCCAATGATCGGTGCCATAAGTGCCCCACCTACTCCGCTCAGCCACACGCCGCACATGAACATGACGCTAAAAAGGAGTGATACATTGATTCCTAAATTACCAACCATTACACGGTCGCTGATAATGGCACGAAAAATCATACCCAGCTTCGTTTTTTCAAACATCAACCAGAGACCTATCGCAATCAAACCGCTGATGGCAATAATAAATATGTAGTAAGTGGGAAAATCTAATCCTAGGAAAGGTGTGGTAGAGTTAAGATATGAAGGTAAAGGAACAACTTTGATTGTCCTTCCCCATATAGTATTCATGCTATCAACAATGGCGAAAGCTACACCCATAGTTAGTAAGAGTTGATAAAGTATTGATTTTCCATAAAGGGGCCGTAGTAGAAGTTCCGCTAGACCACCCACGCCGGCCACGACGAGAGGCCCTAATATGAGAGCCCACCAGAAGTTAAAGACATGCACCAAGGTAAAGCACATATAGGCACCAAGCATAAAAAAAGCACCTTGGCCGAAGTTTATGATATTCATTCCACTCACTATCAGAGAAGCACCCGAAGCCATTAAAAATAGAATCATGCCGCTACTGATACCCGTAATTAATTGGATAATTAAATTCACTGGTTCCATCAATCTCTCTCTCTCGTTTCTAGATTAATAATCTATTTGGGGAAATAAAGCACATTTTGAGATAGAGGGCACTCTTGTCATAAGGTTAATTTATTGGGAAGCCAGAAATAAACTACCCCCTCCCCTCCCTTGGAGGGAGGGAAGGTGTGAAAAAATTGAAGATTGGAGAATTGCCTATTTGAAATCATTTAGGAATTCTATTCCAAAGCACGGTTTCCCCCAATTTTTTCACACCTTCAGGGGATGAAGGGGAGGGGGGACCAATCGATTTTGTCCACCCCCACCCTCCCCCATCGAAGGGGGAGGGGACTAAATCGGAGAGAATTTCAAATGTGTTTGGTTAGTTTTTAATGCACTGTTGTGCAAGTATTTTTTCTGCTCTCGAAGAGAACAATTCTTACTTTATTGCTTTTTAATCCCATCCCATATGCAACGCAATGAACACAACAATATTAGTACTATTTTCGTTAGAAAGCCAATTATTCCGCCTCACAACCGGTATGATACCTATATAATCTATCTGCAAGCAAGGGTAACGCGTGCTTGCAGATAGGCCTAATGACTATATCCTATTTTCCGGCTGCCCTGCGCCTTAGTATTTCATCCTTCGTTGGATATAAGTCAGGCCCATAATAGATCATGTTAGTACCAATAGCGATTGGGTAGTCTGGAGAATGCGCTGAAGTTGCCCACCATATCGGTACGGTCGCCTGATGATCATAGTCATGGAATTGGACAGGGCCTATCGGTGTATCAATCTTCACAGTTTCCAGAGCTTTGATTATTGCATCCGGATCAGTACTGCCGGCTTTCTTTATGGCGGCCATTGCTGCCAGGGCGGCGATATGAAATTCCAACCCTTTATCGATAGGATATAGCTTGGTGGCTTTAAGATGAGCTTGAACATAATCCTGCATCGCTTTATTAGTTTTATCCCAGAATGGACACCACACTGTCGATTCTATTCCAGTTGGGTAATTCTTTCCAAATGGTGTAGTAGTTACTGGCTCCAGGAGATACTGGCCAACGGCCCTGGTTTTCTGGAATAGATTGAATTTCTGCGCCTGCTGAGCTAAGGCTGCCCAGGGCGGACCGGCGATGAATGTGCCTAGAACATCTGGTTTTTTGGCTAAGGCTGCCGAAATTTGATTGCTGAATTCCATGTCACTCAGCCCTAACCAGACAACGCCCAGGTTAACGACATCGGGATGTTCCTTCTTCATTCTAGCCCAGATATAATCATACTCGTCATGGCAATTGACTATGTCCACGGCGATAGTATACATAGACTT
>Ga0184636_1000438_pt1 | contig 10068 bp, 10 predicted proteins | sample PLM3_60_b2_FD_133164 | JGI IMG/M metagenome (GOLD analysis project Ga0184636, IMG submission 133164) | Groundwater sediment microbial communities from an aquifer in East River, Colorado, USA - PLM4_90_b2 | ecosystem: Environmental > Terrestrial > Soil > Riparian zone | place: USA: East River... | reverse complement strand
TGCCCGGCGTACATGACATAGACACGGTGGGCATAGCGGGCGACAATGCCAAGATTATGTGTTATAAGGATTAGTGCTGTATTTAGTTCTTTAGTGATGTTGCGAATAAGCTCCAGCAGCTGCGCCTGGATGGTCACGTCAACCACCGTCGTCGGCTCGTCAGCTAAGATGAGTTGCGGCTCGCAGGAAATAGCCAGAGCAATCATCGCGCGCTGACGCATGCCGCCGCTGAATTGATGCGGGTAATCCTTAATGCGCCGATCTGCCTGAGGGATGCCAACTATCTTGAGCAGTCTTATTGCTTCTTCATCGGCTTCTTTGCCATTCATATCGCGATGCTGTTCCAGAGCTTCCGTAATCTGACGACCGATGGTTAAAACCGGGTCGAGCGAGGTCAGAGGTTCCTGGAAAATCATGGCAATCTTATCGCCGCGTATTTTAGTCATCTCGTCTTCAGTTAACTTAAGCAGGTCAGTCCCGTCAAAAATAACCTCACCGCTAACGATTTTACCCGGCGGGTTAGGAATGATGCGCAGTATTGAAAGGGCGCTTACGGTTTTACCGCAGCCGCTTTCGCCAACCAGGGCGATGGTCTCACCCCGCTTGACGTTATAAGATACACCGTCAACCGCTTTGACGATACCGTCTTGGGTATGGAATTGAGTACATAAATTCCGGACATCAAGTAAAGGTTTTTGGTCGTTCATCTTCTTAACCTCGGGTCAAGGGCATCGCGGAGGCCATCGCCAAGGAATGTAAAGGAAAGCATAAGGATACCGATGGCAATAGCCGGGAAAAGTACAAGATGGGGAGCAGCAAAAATAACGTTATAGCCATCGCGAATCATAGCGCCCCAGCTTGGAGTAGGGGGTTGGACGCCGATACCGATATAAGATAGCGCTGCTTCGGTAAAAATGGCGCGTGGGATATTAAAGGTTACGGTGACAATCACCGGCCCAAGCGAGTTTGGCAGCAAATGGCGGGTGGTGATATAACCGCCGGTACCTCCAAAAACCCGCGCCGCAGTAACGAAATCGCGCTGTTTTAAGGATAAGATTTGACCACGTACGAGACGCGCCACGCCTACCCAGTTAACGAGACCGATGGCAAGGAATATCATATAAATACTCCCGCCGAGAATAGAGCGTAGCAATATGATAAGTAACAGGTCAGGGAAAGCATAAATTATATCAACAAAGCGCATAATAAAATTATCCGTCTTACCACCGGTAGCGCCGGATATAGCCCCGAGGGGTAAGCCGATAGCCAAAACGATTATCTGGGTGAAGATGCCCACCATTAACGATGTTCTGGCACCGGTAATCAAACGCGTCATAACATCTCTGCCCAGTTCATCGGTTCCCAGGAGGTGTTCACTTGATGGCGACTGGAGAATGGCGTTCAGGTCTTGCGAAGCGAAGTCATATTTACTAAAAAAGGGATAGATAATAGCGAGCAGGGTTATCAGCAGAATAATAACACCGCCAGTTACCGCCAGCTTATTGCGCCGCAGGCGTATCCAGGCATCACCCCAAAGGGTGTGATGAGGTCTAACCGATTCAGCAGCTATAGTCATTTATAATCCTTAATCATAACGTATCCGCGGGTCAATGACCCCATATAAAATATCAACCACAAGGTTGAGACCGGCTACCACGAATCCATAGAAAAGAACACTGCCCATGATTAATCCATAATCCCGGGCAAACACACCATTCACGAACATCCGTCCGATGCCCGGTATCGAGAAGAGGTTTTCGATGATAAATGAACCGGAAACGAGGAAAGCCAGTTCCGGTCCGGCCATGGTGACTACGGGAATCAGGGCGTTACGGAGGATATGGCGGACGAGAATGACGCGTTGTTTAATACCCATAGCCTGGGCGGTGCGAACATAGTCCTGACGCATTACTTCCAGCGTACTGGAGCGAGTAATACGCGCGATAAAAGCTGCCGGTAATGTGGCCAGCGCAAAAGCCGGCATAATTATCTGCTGGACGCTTCCCCAGCCTCCGGTCGGCAGCCAGTGTAATTCAACGGAGAAAATGATAATGAGCAGTATCCCCAGCACAAAACCCGGGATACTGGCAAAAATGGTGGAAAATATAACAGATAAATAATCAATTATGGAGTTTTGCTTTAAAGCTGCTGCCATTCCAAAAGGAATGCCGATAAGGATTGCCAGTATGAAGGCAATGACTCCTAATGTAGCTGTTTTAGGCAAGCCCTGCAGTATAATTGAAGTCACACTTCGGTCTTGAAGGGTATACGAAACGCCCAAATCGCCATGGAGTATGTTCCAGAGGAAATCCCCGAACTGTGCAAAAAATGGTTTATCTAGTCCATACTTTTTATTGAGAGCCTCTACAACCTGCGGGGCAAGTGTTTTCGTTTTATCCCACGGTCCCCCGGGAACAAGGTGCATTAAAGAAAAGGTGATGAAGCTGACAACCAGCAGCACGATGATAAGCCATAATATACGAAAAAGGATATATCTTGTCATTTCATTACATCTTATTATGAAGAGAATCAGGGGAGACCCGTTTAGTTCCCCTGATTCTCCTCGAAGTTAACTACTAAGGTTGACGACAGGGTATGAGTTTAGTTTTCAATCCAGACGTTGGCGAAGAACATGTCGCCAGCGACATCTCCATCCATACCCGTGTATTTTAGGCCCTTCACGTTCGGTTTGACGAGGACGAAACGTTCACGATAGAACATGAACAGAACTGGAGCATCGTTAACAACCAGTGCTTGAGCCTGGGCGTACAGAGCGAGACGTTGAGCATTGTCGAGTTGAATGGCAGCCTGGGCACAGAGTGAATCGAACTCCGCGCTGCTGTAGTTGGTATGGTTGTTGCCGGCACCTGTACCGAATAACTGTGGTAGCCAGTTATCCGGGTCAGGATAGTCAGCGCCCCAGCCGTACCACGCCCAGGAGTATTGTTCGGCATTGACTGCCTGGGTGAAGGCTGCGCGTTCCATGGGCTCTATCACTACGTCGATATTCAGGTTAACTTTCACCTGCTGTTGGATGAACTGAGCAATCGTCGGATTGATGCCAGTATCCGCGTACTGGAGATGCAGCTCAGGTACTTCGCTGCCATTGGTGTAGCCAGCAGCGGTCAGGAATTCTTGAGCTTTGGTAGCGCTGAAGTGGTAATCAAGGCCGAGGTTAGCATCATATCCAGGCATGCCCGGCGGTATCCAGCTATAAGCAGGCTGGCCGACACCACCACGGACGTTATTGATAAACGCTTCGCGGTCAATGGCGGCGTTGAGCGCCTTGCGGAGGTTCTTGTTAGTAAACGGCGCAACTTCAACGTTAAACTGGAAGGCGAAGGTGGTCAATTCGGCATAGCGCAGGATTTGTGGACCCAGCACTGTGTCAGCCATAACGGTCTTCTCAGTGCCGGCAGGAACACCTGCGATATCAACTTCATTGTTCTGATAAGCCGCAAACAGAGCATTGGCATCGGTAATCATGTTAAGAGTCAGTGTATCCAGCTTAGCTTTTTCTCCCCAGTAATTGGGGTTCTTCACCAGGGTGATATGGTCAGAGTGCACCCATTCCGTCATCAGGAAGGGGCCATTGCCGATATAGTGCGGAGGCTCTGTCCACGTAGCACCGTATTGGGTGATTATGTCTTCTCGAACAGGGTAAACCGGCCAGAGAGCCATTAGCTGTAAGAAGGTGGGGCGAGCATTAACCAGTTTAATTTCGAGAGTGTAGGTGTCGACGGCTCTAACCCCGATAGCAGCCTTCAATGCAGCCTGGGCGGTAGCATCTTGGTCAGAGGATGAGTAATAGGCTTCGCCGCCAACGATATCAAAGTAGAAAGAAGCATACTCGGCTGCATTGGTCGGGTCGAATAAGCGCTTAATACTATAAACATAATTGTTAGCGGTAACTTTTACACCATCGCTCCAGGTAACATCTTCGTTGAGTTTGAAGGTATAGGTTTTGCCGTCGGCAGAAATGCCGTCGTTATCAACGGTGGGGATTTCAGTGGCGCCGACAGCTTCTAGCGATAGATCCTGTTTGAAACCAAGCAGACCTTCAAAAACCTGCATGATGACGGTTCGTTCCGTTGACCATGAGGCGCGGTTGGGGTCAATCTGTGCAGGCTCGCCAGCAATATTGACAGTAAGTTCCTGCGGGCCGCTAGGTGCGGATGAGCAGGAAGGGAATATAACAAGACTGGCGATAATAACGAGTGAGAAAAAGATAGTTAAGATTTTCTTTACCATTATCCCTCCTTATAATCTCTTAGCAAACCATGTTGGTTTATTTTACATCTTGAGAATATGTCAAAAAGATGGTTATATTCCACCTTTGTCGCTTAGAATATTTTTTTATATCACTATTCTAACAGTTTTAAAAAAATTCCACAAAAATTTACCTCGGGAACTGCCCGAAGTGACGATTTTTTAATAAATCATCATTCTGGATAAACTAGCCTAATATATAGTGTCTACGTGAGATTGTCAAGTAAAGGCGTTATTTTTGCCACTGGAGTATATTTTTTAGCTTTTTATATACTTATGCATGTGACAAGATACCTAGTATTTCTTTGTATTCCAAGGCAACTTGACACGGTCATACGAGCTGTTTAAAGTATTGGATAAACCGATAAATTTTTGTATAGGGGGAAAAATGGAGAAAATCACACAAAACGTCTATGTTGAAAACAAAATTAGCTGGTGTAACTCAAGTTGTGTTGTCACCAAAGAGGGAGTAGTGGTTATTGATACGCCAATGGTACCGGCTTATGCGAAACAGCACGCTGCGGAGATATCTAAATTCGGTGAGGTGCGCTATGTGATTAATACCGAACCTCACGGCGACCATATTTCCGGCGACTGTTACTTTGGCGGTATATTGATAACCCATGAAGGTACGCGGAAAGCGATATTGGATTCTAAGGTGGAAGACTTTAAGGCGATGCTCCAAAGAACGGCACCGGATACCGAGCTGGACAAGGACTTTAAGTACCGCCCATCGGATATTACGTTTACCGACCGGCTCACGTTCTACCTCGGCGACCATACCTTTCACCTAATTCATATGCCGGGGCATACTCCTTATCAGTTGGCTGTTTATGTGCCGGAAGAAAGGACTATCTTCACTTCAGACAATATCAGCCGCGCCATCCCATTTTTCCACCAATGCGTTCCCGACGCCTGGCTAAAGACGCTTAAAGAACTGGAGAAGTATGACGTTGATTATGTGGTTCCCGGCCATGGCGACGTCGGCGATAAAGTCTGTATTAAAGAAATGTATGATACCGTTACCATCTGGTTGAATACTATCAAGGATGCCATTAAAAAAGGCATGACTTTGCAGGAAGTTCAGAGCAAGGTCACCATGGCTAAAGAGTTTCCCAACCTGCCGCGCGATGAACGCACCAACGGCATTATCCAGATGAATGTAACGAGACTCTATGAAATATTGAAGAAATAGAGGTAATGATATGGACCTTCAACTAAAAAATAAAATAGCGCTGGTGACCGGCGCCGGCAGTCAAATAGGTTACGGCAAGGCGATATGTTTAACTCTGGCGGAAGAAGGGTGCGATATCATCGCCGCAGACATTAACCTTGACGGCGCGAAACAAACCGCCAAACAGGTTGAGGCGCTGGGGCGACGAGCCCTGGCATTGAAAGTAGATGTAACCAAACAGGCGGAAGTAGAAGCGATGGTCGCGCAAGCGATTAAGAAATTCGACAGGATTGATATCCTTGTTAATAATGCCGGCGCCAGCAGCCGGGAACGTCCCTTCATAGAGATGACGCCGGAGGACTGGGAGTTCGATATCGGCGTGAACCTGCTTGGTCAGATACGGGTGGCCCGCGCGGTCTTGCCCCATATGCTTGCCCGTAAATACGGCCGCATCATTAACACCTCGGGCGGACAAGGCGTCCCCGGCATTTCCATTTACGGGGCGGCCAAGGGAGGCGTCGTCCAATTTACCAAGGCCCTGGCGAGAGAGGTTGGGTCTCAAGGCGTAATCGTTAATGCCGTCGGTCCCGGACTCGGTAAGACCGGCCTTACCTACCGCGCCCCGCCGGAAATGTTTGAAGGAGAAAAAGAGGCTTCGGTTTTAAAGCGCCTTTGCGAGCCGGATGATGTCGCGCCGGTGGTAGCGTTCCTGGCGTCGGATAAGTGCAGCTACATGGTGGGGCAGCTTATACAGTTGGCGACATCTTAAAGTATGGTATTGAGGATTTATCTGTCTTTATTTTCGAATGGCCATCCCTTGACGGGCATGCCCCATTTTGTGAGGAAATCTTTAAAGTCGTTTTTATCAATACGGTAATGCCCGCTGGGTAAGCGGAAAGCCTTGAGCCTTTCACTTTTTATCCAGTCGAGCACCGTGCTTTTACTGACCTGACAATAAGCGGCGATATCGCCTGATGTCAGTCGCACATTTTCTAAAGAGTTTCTTTTCAACATGTTTTGTTCCTTTTCATCAAACCAGCCGATTTATGCATACGATAGGAATGATAAGGACTCTTTATCACAAAGACATCACAAAATGTTGACGAATTATCACAAAAATATCACATATGGGTATTCTGCATATTTGGGCAGGGCAAAGCGTTAAAAAGAGGCAATTCTTTTAGTCTTTGACAAACCGTTATATTGTTGATAATATAAAGCATTTGGAGATTTATTAAGTGAACAAGAAGACACGGTCTGATAGCCCGATACCTGAATTCGGCGCAAAACACGGCGCCCGTTCCGGTCATAAACCGGAAGAGGGTATTGTTTTGAGAAGCAAGGTCTGGCTGGAAAAAGACGGCAAGCTTTTTATGGGGTGGGGCAGGGCAACGCTGCTCGACCGTATCGACAAACTCGGTTCAATATCCGCCGCCGCCCGTTCGATGAAGCTGGCTTATCGTAACGCCTGGCTCTGGGTAGAAGCCATGAATCGTCTCGCCCCGGCTCCCCTGGTAACTAAATGCAGCGGCGGACACAGCGGGGGCAACGCCCGCTTAACCGATGAAGGGCGGCGTATCGTAAAAGAATACCAGGAAAAACGCGCCAGGATACGAGACATCCTCAAATAGTTGAAATACGCACACACACAAAAACAGTCAACTCTCCCCAACTTTATCTTGCTTTTTGCGTTATAATAAGCGGGTCAATTCACTTCAGGAGGTATTATGAAAAAACTTATTTTTGGTTTGCTCATTGTTATGCTTGTTTTTGTAGCAGTCGGCTGCGCGAGCAGTGATGAAGTAGCTTCTGAGGGAGACACCGGTTGGCAAGACAATTACGTTACAATGACTACCACGCAAACGGTCGTCTCAGGCTATCCGGCACCAGAGACCATGAGTCCTGATAAAGGCTTTGGAGGCATTACCGATACTACCACCACCACCGACCGTATGGTTATCAGAAATGCTTATCTAACGCTCGTTGTCGATAATATCACCTCGGTCATGTCACAGATTACTACCCTGGCAACGAACTTCGGCGGCTACGTCGTCAACTCAAACGTCGGTGAAAATCAAGACCAACTCTACGCTTCCATTAGTTTCAGAGTACTGGCGGAAAACTTTGAAGCAACGATAAATGCGCTGCACAACCTGGCAGTGAATGTTAAATCAGAAACCACTACCGGTCAGGATGTGACGCAGGAATACACAGACCTTAATTCCAGACTGCGTAACCTTGAGGCCAGTGAAACGCAGTTATTGGCGCTGATGTCCAGAGCAGGAACGGTAGAAGAAATCCTGGCGGTACAGCAGCAACTGACAAATACCCGCGAACAGATTGAACTTATCAAGGGCCAGATGCAGTACCTGGAACAGAGCTCTAGTCTGGCTTTATTCTCGGTAAGCCTGGAGCAGTCCAAGCTGGTGGTTCAGTTCACTGCCGACCAAAGGAAAATTAAGTCAGGAGCCAGCGTTCAATTTACCCCTAGCGTTACCGGCGGTTTTTCTCCCTATACTTATGAATGGACTTTTGGCGACGGTGAAACCAGTAACGAGGCGGAACCTGTCCATGTTTATAAATCCGAAGGCAACTTTACCGTTACTCTAAAAGTTACCGATGATAAAGGCTCAACCGCAGAGTATATGAGAGAGGACTACATCTCGGTATCAGCCGGTTGGACCGCCGGGAGTATCGTTGACAGCGCCTGGAACGGACTAGTCAGCTTTGGACATGGGTTAGCAGCTTTCTTCATCGGATTGGGTATATTCAGCCCGGTCTGGATAGCTATCCTGGTGATTCTATACTTCGCCTGGTGGCGGCGCCGCAAGAAGCCGAAGAAGGTTTAATAGATTAAAGTTTAGTTAAAATAAAAGAGGGGGGCGCTAGCCCCCCTCCCTTTTTTAACAAGGACGGATTCTTCGCTACGCTCAGAATGACAAAAACACGAGTGTTTTTTACTCCCCCCTTTTCCCCTAGTCAGCCAAGCGCTTTAGAACCTCATCCCCACCCATCCCTTCAATAACAATAATCTTATGGCGGCTGGTTTGACCTTTGACGACTAATACGGCAGATTTTCTAATCGCCAGCTTTTCCGCGAGAAAATCAATCAGTTCTTTATTGGCTTTGCCCTTTTCCGGCGGGGCGGCAACCTTAATGTGTAAAACCCCATCTTTAAAGCCGACTATTTCGTTACGGCCGGCGTTCGGCGTGACTTTTATCGCGAGGCGGGCACTATGTCTATCTGCGTTCAAGGTGTCTATCAATACTGATTATTACAGCTAATCTCCGGACATCCGTCCGCGTCCTAACAATAATAGCGCGATAACACACAGCATCAAGAACCCCGCCATTGCCATCCAGAATTCCCAAGTGAGGTGAGTGTTAAATATAGGTGTAGAAGATAAATTCAGGATATTAACGATACCTAATGCCATACAGATGATAGAGAGCATTGCGAGAATCGCTATCAGTATACCCATACTTTAGCCTCCTTGTCGTGATAATATATAATAATGAGGTTAGCTTTCAATTCTGCGGCGTTTGGAGATAATATAACATGAAATTGCTAAATAATCTATACTTCTATCCCGAGCAGGGCATGCTGGATAGCAATACCTATATTATAAAGGGCAGCCCCGGCGTTATTTTTGACCCCGGCAACACGCAGTTCCTAGCCACAAAGGTGGGCATGATGCACCAGGACGGCATCGACCCTAACAATATCGGGATAATCCTGAATACCCACCTCCATATCGACCACCGCACGGCCAACGAGGCTTTTAAAAAATTATCCGGCGCTAAAATCGCCCTTCACCCTATCCAGAAAACCAACTACCATCTGGTGGTAATTGATGCCGATAAATTATTAGGGGTGGAGCCGGTGGAGTTTAAGGAGGACTATCTTTTGGACGATAAAGCTACGAAAATTGGTGATGTAGAAATTGAGCCGATACCGTCGCCCGGGCATTCGCCGGACTGTGTCTGCTATTATCTTAAGAAAGATAAAGTGCTTATTTGCGGCGACGTACTCTTTGAGATGAATACCGGGCGCGTCGACCTACCGGGCGGCGATGCCGATGCCCTGAAACATTCTATCGAAATTCTGGCTAAACTTGATGTCGAGTATCTTTTACCCGGGCATATGGGTATCGTGGCAGGGGCGGATAAGGTTAAGGAAAACTTCAGCTATATCAAGTTCAACGTTTTCCCGTGGCTGTAAGGGAGGCATATGGCAGCTATTGAAAAAGAAATCGGAGACTCACTAAGACATTACGGACTAACCGTGGGCACCGTGGAATCCGGCACCGGCGGGCTGATATCTCACCTTATCACTAACGTCCCGGGCAGCTCCGATTATTTTAAAGGGGCGATTGTTTCATATGCTAACGAAACCAAGATAAAAGTCATCGGCGTTAAAGCGACTACACTAAAGCGTTACGGCGCGGTAAGCCCGCAGGTTGCCGAAGAGATGGCTAAAGGCGGTAAAAAAGTTCTGTCAGTGGATATTTGCCTGGCCGATACCGGCATCGCCGGACCGGGCGGCGCCACGCCAGGTAAAGCGGTGGGGCTCTTCTACCTGGGTATGGCTAATAAAGAAGGCGTATTCAGCCGCAAACTTGAAT
>Ga0184636_1000437_pt1 | contig 10070 bp, 9 predicted proteins | sample PLM3_60_b2_FD_133164 | JGI IMG/M metagenome (GOLD analysis project Ga0184636, IMG submission 133164) | Groundwater sediment microbial communities from an aquifer in East River, Colorado, USA - PLM4_90_b2 | ecosystem: Environmental > Terrestrial > Soil > Riparian zone | place: USA: East River... | reverse complement strand
CTGCTATCGGAAGAATGATATTCGGGAAGAGAAGCAACTGAAAGCCGGATCGTATGCTGAGATGAAGAAGTTGAGGCTGTAGCTAAGAAACTCATTAATGCCAATATTTGCCGGATCATGGTTCAAAGTAAAAGGAAAATTTATGAACTTCCATACTGCTGTGATTTTGATTAATTTTGAGATATGTCAATTAGGCGATTAAATAAGAATACAATCCTCCAATTGCTGGCAACCCATAAAAAAGAATTGCTGAGTTATGGTGTATTGGAAATTGGTTTATTTGGTTCTTATGCCCGCAATAAAGCAAGTGCGGAAAGTGACGTGGATTTGCTTGTTGATCTCGCCAAAAACAAAAAAACCTTCAAAAACTTCATGGCTCTTTCTTATTATTTAGAAGAGTTGTTAGACAGGAAAGTGGAGCTGGTAACAAAGCAATCCCTTAGTCCATACATTGGGCCTCACATCCTGAAAACCGTACAATATGTTTCCCTCGCAAGTTGAGTTCCTGAAACATTCTCGATGAATGCAATTATCTTTTGCAGGAATGTTCATCCAACAGGTTTGAAGATTTCATGAACAATCCCAGATTAAGCAAGGCCATTTGCAGAAGTCGTGAAATAATTGGTGAGGCGGCAAGCCGTATACATCCTGATTTGAAAGCAAAATATAATCTTGTAACATGGCGGGAAATGTCTGACATCCGCAACAAAATCATTCATGATTATTTCGGCATTGATTATGATATAGTATGGGACGTTTTGAAAACGGATATTCCCCCGTTGAAAGAATGGATTGAAATAATTATCCGGAAGGAGAATTAATCTTTAAAGGAAGATTATGAATTTAATCGTATTTTGTTATTATCCCCTTCATCAACCCCCTGATCTTTTCCAAAAGCTTATCACTTACTTTCCAGACCGGTTGACGGAAATAATTGCCGCAAAGCCCCATTTCAGATAAATAGGCTTTTGCCCCGCTGGGGCTGCCCTCGGCAAACATGGAGCTGATAATATCAATGTATTTATAATGTAGTGGAAGTGCTTCTTTAAATTTTCCTGCCAGACAAAGATGAACCATCTCCGAATATTCAGCAGGATAGGCATTGGCGACAACAGAGATCAGGCCTTCAGCGCCGCAGGCGATCATCGGCAATGTTATAGGATCATCGCCGCTGATCACCATAAAATCTTTTGGTTTGTTCTTAATGATCTGCATCACCTGGCTGAAATCACCGCTAGCCTCCTTGGTAGCAAAAATATTTTTACACTCATTCGCAATTCTTAACTGTGTATCGGCGGTAACATTTTGTCCTGTGCGGGAAGGGACATTGTACATGATGACCGGCAGTGGAGTTTGAGCATTTATGGTTTTATAATGCTGAAGAATTCCTTCCTGGTTGGGTTTGTTATAATAAGGAGAAACAGAAAGAATGGCATCGTACCCTTTCAGTTCAAAATTTTTAAACCCATGAATCACTTCATTTGTATCATTGCCGCCGATGCCCGCTACCAGGGGAATGCGGCCTGCAGCAGCTTCCCTGACAAATGAAAAAACTTTTTGTTTTTCATCACCATGAATTGTGGCACTTTCACCTGTTGTTCCCAGCACTACTAAATATTCTACTTTTCCTTCGATCCAGAAATTGATGAGTTTGCGAAAACTTTCCCAATCAATTGTCGCATCCGCATTAAAAGGAGTAACAATAGCGATCCCGGTCCCGGTGAATTTCTCTCTTAATGACATACTCCTTTTTATTTTTTACCGCGGAGACGCAAAGGCGCTGAGTTTTCTCTGCGACTCTCCGCCTCTCTGCGGTTACAATTGTTGAAAGAATTGTTGCAGTACAAGACTCCGGACGATAAAAACTTCCCGGGTCTAAGTTCCCCCTTTAGGCGGACAGGGAGCCTCTTCCCAAAATCCCATCTTTCCGAATTTCACTACCCGCTGGTTGATGCGTTCTTCAGCAGTCAATTGTTTTAGTTCCCTGATCGCAGGAAGGATGTGTTTTTTTACGATCTGCGCCGATCTATCATAATCCCAATGCGCGCCTCCGTCCGGTTCAGGAATAATTCCATCGATCAACCCGAAGCCAAGCATTTTTTCAGCAGTGAGCCGCAACTGTTCCGCCGCCACTTCCTTCATGTCCCAGCTGCGCCATAAAATAGATGAACAACTTTCAGGACTGATCACCGAGTACCAGGTATTCTCCATCATATACACACGGTCACCGACCCCGATTCCCAATGCCCCGCCGCTGGCGCCTTCACCAATAATTACACAGACCACCGGCACTTTCAAACGGATCATCTCGTAAATATTTCTTGCGATCGCTTCACCCTGTCCGCGTTCTTCTGCTTCAAGACCCGGGTAAGCGCCGGGTGTATCGATCAATGTAATGATCGGTTTATTAAATTTCTCTGCGAGCTTCATCAACCTCAACGCCTTTCTATATCCTTCGGGGTTAGCCATTCCAAAATTCCGCAGTTGTCTTGTCTTTGTATTAATCCCTTTTTGCTGACCGATGATCATGACAGTTTCTCCATCCAGCAAGGCAAAACCGCCGATCATTGCCTTATCATCCTTCACATTCCTGTCACCAAACAATTCCACGAAATTAGTTGTCATTTTTTCTATATACTTCATGGTATACGGCCTGTCCGGGTGGCGGCTCAATTGCACTTTTTGCCAGCTTGTGAGGTGCTGCGTGATCTCAATACGCTTTTGAATAATACTTGATTCCAGTTTTTGAATCGCATCACTCATATCCACCTTTGTTTTTTCGGCGGTATGCTTCAGCTTTTCCACTTCATCAATCAGGTCTTTGATCGGCTTTTCAAAATCAAGGAATTGTCTGTTGGGGTTCGAGGGCATTCAATTTCTTTAGATGGGCGTAAAATTAGGGATTATGATATAAATAATGATGTGAACGGGAAGAGCCGGGTGTTTTGATAAAAACCTCCGAAAATTCAGTAGGGGAAATTACTTAGTTAAGCATTACTTATTATTCACTTTTCTTTTTCAAAAATGCACGGGCTATTTCAATTTCTTCTTTGCTGTAGCCAATCCCGGTTGGTTTTATTGGAAAGTCATCCATATAAAATGCTAAATACTCCAATGCATATTGATTAAATTCTGTTCCTCTACTTTCATTTCGCAAACCTGGAAGTGTCTCGGAACTTTCCAAATATTTCTGAAGAAGTTTAATACAATCGGGCTGTCTTGTATAGGCAAGATATCTTAACAATCGTGTTACCCTTAATGCGCTGTTTAATTCCAATTCTACTGCTGCTATTATGTTATCTGTTTTTTCAGCATAACCCATTCTTGCCAGGGCAAGAGTGGCATACCATGCAGTGGTACTGTACCAGCCATCCTTAGTTCTGTCAAAACCGGCCGCGAGTTTTTTCAGCCGCGGCACCAGTTCTTTTAATTGGGCCGTTCCGCAAATCAAAATAAAATCATGATCATAATTTGGTCTTTTGAAAATGCTCACCATGATTTTTTTTGCTTTAGCGGAGAATTCATTCTCTTTAAAACTCAATAATCTTGCGGTCACGTATTGAGCGATTGCATCATCCCGGTCCCCGATATCCCTGGCAAAATCTTCCACCACCTGCTGCCTGGTTGATCCGTCCCTGCTTTGCAATGCAATTTTCGCCTTCATTATCCTGACCCTGGAACGAACTCTTGAATCCTCATCATCTTCATATCTTTTCAAAAATTCCAGGAAATGCCGTTCATTGGTTGAATCAAAATGATAGTCGCTGGCTTTGATGCTACCCTTACGAACACTGTCAAACTCGCTGATTATTTTTTTTTCAATCTCCTGGTTTGTTTGACTGAATAGTGCAAACGGGCAGGCAAGCAATAATGTGAAGAGCAATGATTTCATTTCAAAAAATGTATTTTTTTCATGAATTAAGTTTCATTTAGTTCCCGCAGTTGGATCAGATCGCTCATAGCCATTCTTGTTTTTTGAAGGCATGCTTCAGCTTTTCCGCTTCATCAACCAGGTTGTAGACCGGCTTTTCAAAATTAAAGAATTGCCTTTGAGTCCGAGGGCATTCAATTTCTTTAGATGGGCGGAAAATCAGGGATTATGAAATAATTATGATGCAGGGTGGATTGCTATTAAGTTTTTCAGTCCGCCCGGGGTCTTGCCAGAACGAAATTTGAAAATGCAGAATGCTTATGGCAGACCCCGGGCAGACAGAGCTTTCCATAAAAAAAGCCCTGAAATTCAGAGCTTATTTGCGGACGGGAACCAAACTGGTTCTGTAAATCTTTGTCCCTTAATATTTTTTCAAAAGCGGAAATGTAGAATGTCCGAATGAATACCTTAACCCGAAAGAGCACATCATGCAAAAATCCATTTTAAAATGAATGAATTTGCCTGTCGATAATCAAAAAAAGAAAGTGAATTTTAATTGATTTTCCTGCTACAACCCCAATAAAAACGCCCTGTTTCCGGGACATTTAATTATTAATTTTATTTACTCCCCATATAGGTACTGAGTTTCTTGACTGCTTTTTTAAATACACGATCGGAGTTTACACCCGCCACATTCAGATCAAATTGTTGCCCGGTAAGCCGGTCTAAAAGAAAATAATTTGTGATTGTATGAGTATTGGTCTTGCTCGCGCCATTGGAATAATTATAAATCCAATCAGTACTAACCGAGCCATCCACCAGCATAAAGCGGTAGATTTTCTTATCCTGATACTTCGGGTCCTTATCAACATCGTTGAAGATTACGGCTTCTACCTGGCCCTTGTAAAACTGTTTGCAATCGCCCATGCGGCGCTTATTGTACAAATTATGGTACATACCCGTGGTTAGTTTGTCGATCAGCAACACAGTTTGGGAGGCGTCAATTTGCCTTAAAGAGGCCAGACCCTCTTTGGTATCCTTTGAATCTTTTTTGGAAACCACGCAGGAACTGAGAAACAGGGTTAGCAGTACAAAAGTACCGATGCAGATTTTTCTTAACATAATTAGGAATTTTGGTAATTGTTGGTGATTGGTAAAATGGTTGTTTTTATGTGTAATAGACAATGTAGTCAAGATACAAATTCAGGACTGAATGAAGAAGAAATATTTATTTTTTACGCCAAATGAGTGAAAAGTTTTTCGGTGAATTTTTTCTTGCCTTGCATACTTTAAGTTACTTCTTTGTCAAAAGCAAAAACAAATATCTTTATGAACAAGATGTGAGTTGTGCAACATGCACATCACATTTGTGCTATTGGGGCTCAACGCAAAGCGTATTTCAACAACTGTAATGCTGCTCAGCTTTTGTCCCAGCACGACGTAATTCTCCTATACAACTTCTCACGCCACTTCTTTTTTCAACTGTAATAATTTTCTTTCAAGGAAAGCTATTTTCGCCTGTTTATATTTTTGTTGGTAGAGTTCCAGTTCCATTGGTTTAAACTCTTCTTTGTATCGTACCATTTTATAGTAAATTTTTGCAATTTTATTAGCAGTAGCTATGATGGCATATTTGTGGCCACCCTTTGCTTTCATACGTCTAAAATAATCTCCCAACCAATGATTACTTTTTTGGACGGCATTGGCCGCTTGTCTGAAAGCCAGGCTGGCAGGATTTGGTTTCTTTTTCAGCAAATTGCTGCTAATAAGCTTTCCACCGGATATTTTATTATTTGGGCACAGGTTAAGCCATGATACAAAATGATTTTCATTTTCCCATTTGCTTAAATCTGTTCCTGTTTCAGCAAGTAATTCCAATCCGCCTGTTTCACTAAGGCCGTAAATGTTTAATGCATCCACGCCATGTATTTTTTCCAGGTATCTTCTTACATCAAAGCAGGGATGATTTTTGTATTTCTTTTTTTTAATGCGTTGCACTTTTATCTTGTTGTCTTTGATTTCTATGACTCCTTCGTTTTGCCTGGCTTCACATTGCTGTAATTTTTTTTCTATTTCTTTATCACAATTTTCAATACGTTGCCGGTATACCTTATACATCTCGTAACTCTCTTTTAAAGTAAATAAATGTTCCTCTCTCCAATTTCCTTCCAGCGATTTTACAATAGTTTCTTTATCTGCTTTTACCCGCTTGTCTATAAAGGGTAAAAAATTTTCTGCTTTCCGTTCTCCAACAATCATTGCTTCTATTACTGCTTTCCCTGTTTTGCCCGTAATATCACCAATGACCGTATGAAATTTAATATTCATTAATTCCAATGATTTCTGCATCCGGTTTACAAAACGGCTCATGTCTTGCACTAAAGCTCTGCGGTATCTTACCAGTGTACGTAATGCTTCCTGTTCATCATCGGGCAAGTATGAAGTTTTCAGCAAACCGCAACTGTGCAATTTTTGAATCCACATAGCATCGCTCTCATCAGTTTTTCTTCCTGTTACATTTTTTACATGTACAGCATTTACGAGGTACACTTCAAATCCATTTTGAACAAGCATGCTGAACAATGGTTTCCGGTAAACACCGGTGCTTTCCATAGCCACTGTATCAATCTCACACTGTTTTAACCATTCAACAATTGAAGTGAGATCACAGGTCATGGTTCCAAAATTTTTAACTCGCTCAGTGGCGATTCCCTCCGGTACTGCGACGACATGTTCTTTGTCGCTCACATCTATACCGGCAGCATAAGGATTAACAATAATCATCTCCATAATGCTTTTTGCTTTTGTTTTTTTTGCTTTTACTTTGTACATAGTATATTTTTTTAAAACAAAAGCTCTTTGCCTGTCTGCTTCTTTAGGTTTACTCTCCTATAAGGCCTCTGACGGCCAATCGGAAATTTAATGAGCAGCCAGAACCAGACTTCTAGATGAAATTAGAATCATTGAATTACAAGGTTTCGCTGCAAAGAGCTTTTGCTTATACAAAGTAAGCTCTCCCAAGTTGTTACTGGCGAAACATCAGACGCTTATTGGGAGACTTCTATACAACTTCAGTCCGCCCGGGGTCTTGCCCGAACGAAATTTGAAAATGCAGAAATGCTTATGTCAGACGCCGGGAGCTAGTAGACGGGATAAAGAAATGTGATAAGCTGATACATATATTCGTGCTTTAGCAACTTTGCAAGGCAGGTAGGGCCACAGTCCATAGCATCTCGTTGTCTATAAAGAGGGAAAGCCAATCACTATTTTTTTAGTAAAGTATCTAATATTTTTTTTAGCTCTGGGCCTGGCGGGGGTGCATCAACTTTAATAATACGACCGGTTTTGTCTATTATAGTGTAGTGATAAACCCATAAAACTTTACAATACACAGCTATTAACCCATTGAATGATTTTGGTTCTATAAGTTGAACCCCGTCCAGATCGTGGCTTTTAATTGACTGCTTCCATTTGTTAATATCTTCATCTATTGAAATGGAAATAAATTGAATCGAATCAGACTTATAGTCCTCCATCATCTGTTTCTGAATAGGAATCAACTCTATGCAACCTTTACACCAACTAGCCCAGAAATCAAGTACTAAATATTTCCCTTTAAAAGAACCCATGTTGATCTTATTACCGGCAGTATCGCTTAAACTAAAGTCGTAAATAGATTTTATCTTATTCAGTTGCTTGTCAAATTTCAAATCAATTAGTGGATTTTGTTTTCTGAAGTCATTATCATCAGTTAAAGGATATATATACTGTAAAACAGTGTAGCCAAGCGAACTCTTTTTAACGTCATTCGATAATAAATTAAAATATATCTGTAATGAATCTACTGTTAATTTACGCATGTGTTTTGACAAAAGATTGGCGCTTAAATAAGAATTTGGATACCGCTTAATGTATTTTATATCCAATGCTTTTATCCTTTCGTAAATACTATCACGTTGTTGCGCCAATCGTTTTATTTCATCCTGAAGCTCAGGATTTCCGTTAGTTTTTGAAAGTTTAACCAAGGGAAAAATAGATTTATAAATCCGGGAAAGAGGTACTAATAAAAAAGATTTTTGCTTATCCCATTTTTCTTTTTCCGTCTGTGATTTGGAGCCTGTTATTATGGGATTTGATCCCCCATGTACTTTATAAGAAATGTACATGGTATTTGGCTCCAATAAAAATCGTATTACACTGGAATCATCAAAATTTTTGTTTTTTAAGTCAGTCCATAAAAGCGCTTCATCTGCCCTGTTAACGGTTCCGGAAAATTTAAATTTCCCTTTTTGTAATATTGCCGTATCGTATCGAACTTTATTTTCAAAGTCGTAATACCACAATACAACAGAGCCGGTATCTCTGCCAACGATCTCTCCGGTAATAACAAATTTGTTGTTCCTGTCGGTTGTTTGGCTGTAACTATTGATTAGTGATAATATAACGAAGGGAAAAATAAATAAATAGAGTATACGCATTTCCCTGTTTTTTTAACGAAATAAAAGAAGCAAGTAGGATAGCTATTTACTTGTTTTAGATTCAGTCCACCCGGGGTCTTGCCCGAACGAAATTTGAAAAATGCAGAAATGCTATGGCAGACCCCGGGCAGACAGAGCTTCCATAAAAAAGCCCTGAAATTCAGAGCTTAACTAGCGGACCGGACGGGACTCGAACCCGCGACCTCTGCCGTGACAGGGCAGCATTCTAACCAACTGAACTACCGATCCGTTGCCCCTTTTTTAAGGGGAGGGCAAAGATATGTGTTTTGATTTTTTACTAAAAACATTTTTTGAAACACTTACCCGGTTAATGTTTCATAGTCAGCCAGTCATTTACCCGCTTCCTCAGTTAAAAATGCGGAGTGTTGATGAAAAATCTCAAGATGAAGGAGTAGGTATTCGAACACCAACCGGCGTAATCTCATTTTTAAGGCCATGCCAGGATCTTTGCCTTGTGCCATAGTAATAAGGTCTAAGGTGATGAGAATGGTTATTGCCCTGCCTGGAAGCTGGCAGAACTATACCATATAAGGGTATAAAATAGATTTATCCCATAGATAAAATGAAGATAACCCGTAGATAACCCGTCTCTATAAGAGGCGGCTTATCTACAGCTTATATACGGGTTAAATACAGCTTATCTACGGGTTATCTATTTTACAGACATAGCATTGGTACAGGTAAAACTGGTGTAGAACCCATATCGTAATACGACAATACAGAAGGCAGAACAAGCAGGTTTTGGAAATGAACCGGTTCTGAATTCAGTAATTTCGTCTGATAACAGAAATGCAACTATTATGTGGCATTTAAGACGACCCCGATTTTGAAACGACTATTTGCGATATCACTAATTCTTTTATCGGCTGTTCAGACCTCTAATAGTCAGATAAATTCTGCTTTGAAAGACACTGCGAATAAATTGTTTTTTCCAACATTTTATCTCTCTTATTATTTTGCAGGACTAGGTTCTAATATGGGAAGCTTTGCACCAACCATAAAAATAAAAAATTGGATATTTCTTTACACCTATGAACAAAATAGTTATTGGAGTGAAAAAAACTACAGGGTGGATACTGTTTGTATAAGGCCTTTTAGACAAAATTCTATTGACTCTATTATTGACTTAATTAAAGACCTTAAGGACACTACTATACATAGATTCAATCATTGCATAATGAGTGGAGGCATTCACTTTATGGCAATTACTAATGGTATAGATACAACTAAATTTGACTTAATGAACACATTTGATTATACAGCCTTGAAAATCATAAATATCTTAAACGAATATGTTCCGACAGACAAAAAACTTTGGGCTAATGAACAAATGATTAAAGATGCGGAAGATTGTTGGGCAAATATGATGAAGAGAATTGACGCTGACAAAAAGAAAAAAAAGATTCGAAAGAAGAAAAACGCCACATAACATTGTGCTTCACCCTATTGGTGACACCCTTAATATGAAAATTATCACATGGAACTGCAACATGGCTTTTAGGAAAAAGGCCGACGTCATCCTGACATGTAAGCCAGACATTCTTATTGTTCCTGAATGTGAGCATCCGGACAAATTGCTTTTCAATAGCGGCACACCAAGACCGACCGACATTTTATGGTTCGGACAAAATCAAAATAAAGGACTCGGTATATTTTCGTACAGCGACTTTAGATTTAAAGTTCCAGACGTTCATAATGAT
>Ga0184636_1000436_pt1 | contig 10088 bp, 7 predicted proteins | sample PLM3_60_b2_FD_133164 | JGI IMG/M metagenome (GOLD analysis project Ga0184636, IMG submission 133164) | Groundwater sediment microbial communities from an aquifer in East River, Colorado, USA - PLM4_90_b2 | ecosystem: Environmental > Terrestrial > Soil > Riparian zone | place: USA: East River... | reverse complement strand
GCAGGAGGGAATTGCTTTTGCCTTCAGGTATGGTTTGGATATTATGCGGGACAACGATTTGCAGCCAACCATTATTCGGGCTGCTAACACCAATATGTTCTTAAGTGATGTATTTGTTGAAACATTTGTAAACGCTACGGGTGTGCCCGTAGAATTGTATCAAAACGAGGGAAGTACAGGCGCTGCCCTGGGGGCTGGGATCGGCGCCGGAATTTATTCTTCTTACGGGGAAGCGTTTGATCACCTCAGTCCGCTAAAAAAAATCGATGTGACAAATTCAAAACTATATGATGGATTATATAAAAAATGGAAAACAGAATTGAAAAGAAAATTAAGTTCGGCAGAATCGATTAAATCCGAACGGAGTGTCCCGGTAAATGTACCATAACAATATTAAGTTTGCTATGGCTATTTTATAAAATGAAGCAATAAGAATAAAGCGCAGGGAGAATAAAGGGATTAACTATAAACTACGAACTAATTATGACAGTTATATCAGGCGATAAGGAATATTTCAAAGAGATTTCACAGGTAAAATATGAAGGAGCCGCATCCGATAACCCGCTTTCTTTTCGCTGGTACGATGAGAGCAAAACTGTTGCCGGGAAAACCATGAAAGAACATTTACGTTTTGCATGCGCCTACTGGCATTCTTTTGGCGGCAATGGCAGCGATCCATTTGGAGGTGCTACGCATATATTTCCCTGGAATGAATCGGCTGATCCCATCCAAAGAGCAAAAGATAAAATGGATGCCGCATTTGAATTCATTACTAAAATGAATTTGCCTTATTACTGTTTTCATGATACCGACGTAGTTGATTTTACCAATGATGTGCCCTGTAATGAAAAAAGATTGCAGGCAATAGTTAAGTATGCAGGCGAGAAGCAGGCGGCGGGTGGCGTGAAACTTTTATGGGGCACCGCCAATTTGTTTTCTCATACACGATACATGAATGGTGCCGCCACGAATCCTGATTTCCATGTACTGGCACATGCGGCCGCACAGGTAAAAGCGGCAATAGATGCAACCATTGAATTAAACGGAGAGAATTATGTGTTCTGGGGTGGAAGGGAAGGCTATATGAGTTTGCTGAACACGAACATGAAAAAAGAAAAAGAACATTTTGCAGGATTCTTACATACAGCAAAAGATTATGCAAGAAAGAACGGATTTAAAGGAACCTTCTTCATAGAACCAAAGCCATGCGAACCAAGCAAACATCAATATGATTATGATTCGGAAACTGTGATTGGCTTTCTTCGCCAGTATGATCTGCTAAACGATTTCAAGTTAAATATAGAAGTAAACCATGCTACACTTGCCGGTCACACATTTACACATGAGTTGCAGGTTGCTGCGGATGCAGGCATGCTGGGGTCCATGGATGCGAACCGCGGAGATTATCAAAATGGCTGGGACACAGACCAATTTCCGAATAACATTAATGAATTGGTTGAAGCGATGCTGATCATTCTCGAATCCGATGGCTTCAGGGGCGGCGGAATAAATTTTGATGCAAAGGTCCGTCGTAACTCAACGGATCCCTCCGATCTGTTTTATGCACATATCGGCGGCATGGATGCATTTGCAAGAGCATTGATCATTGCTGATAATATCCTTCAAAAATCGGAATACAGAAAATTCAGAAAAGAACGGTATGCAAGTTTTGACAGCGGCAAGGGAAAAAAATTTGAAGAAGGCAAACTTTCATTGGAGGATCTGAGAAATTATGCAATAGAAAATGGCGAACCGGAAATCAAAAGCGGAAGACAGGAATGGCTGGAAAATTTGATCAACCGATATATTTAACTGGGTGCTGGTTACTGGTTTCTGGTTAAGTGTATTTTGTAGCTTGAAGGTTTTTCTCAAAACCAGCAACCAAAAACCAGAAACCAGCAACGGGCAACCAGCAACTTTACTCGTAACAATAAAACCAACTGTATGCATTTCCTCGGAACGATCGATGTGCTATTTGTGATCCTTTATCTCCTGATCATCGCCGGAGTTTCCATCTGGTCAATAAGAAAATCCAAAGCATCACCATCAGATTATTTCCTTGCCAACCGCAACCTTGGCTGGTGGGTGATCGGGGCATCTATCCTGGCAAGCAATGTAGGCTCAGAACATATTGTGGGCCTTGCCGGAACTGGGGCGGCATCAGGGCTTGTGATGGGACATTATGAATTGCATTCGTGGATAGTTCTTATACTGGGCTGGGTGTTTGTTCCTTTTTATATGCGAAGCATGGTTTACACAATGCCTGAATTTTTGGAGAGACGATTCAATGCAAAAACCAGGAGATTATTATCTATCATACAACTATTAAGTTATGTTATTGCAAAAGCATCGGTAACCATTTTTGCCGGGGCACTGGTATTTAATTCTTTTCTTGGTGTGGACTTTTGGACCGGCGCTATTATTCTTGTAATTGTAACAGGTATCTACACCATTCTTGGGGGCTTACATACTGTTATGTACACGGAAGCCGTACAAGCCATCGTATTGCTCCTGGGTTCTGCTGTGTTATTGTTTATTGGGTTGGACAAAGTAGGTGGCTGGCATGCAATGATCGCTTCTGTACCAAAAGAAAAGCTGAACATGTTCCGTCCTTTAAGCGATCCCAATTTTCCATGGCTGGGTATATTATTCGCTTCCCCGATTGTCGGTGTCTGGTACTGGTGCACCGATCAGCATATTGTACAGCGATGCCTTGCCGGCAAAAATGAAAGAGAAGCAAGAAGAGGAACCATCTTTGCCGCTTATTTAAAATTGCTCCCTTTTTTTATTTTCCTTGTGCCCGGCCTGATAGCTGTTGCTCTGGTTAATCAGGGAACATTGACACTGGAAGATAACAATGCAGCCTTTCCAACTTTAGTGAAAAGCCTCATGCCTTTGGGTTTAAGAGGTTTATTGGCTGGCGGATTGCTGGCAGCATTGATGAGTTCATTGGCTTCTGTTTATAATGCCTGCTCCACTTTGTTCACTATGGATATTTATCAGAAAATAAAACCGGCCGCAAGTGGAAAAGAATTGGTAAGAGTTGGCCGTATTGCAACGGGTGTGGTTGTATTGCTGGGTATGGCCTGGATACCATTAATGGGAAGAATATCGGGCACATTGTATCAGTACCTGCAAAGTGTACAATCTTATTTAGCTCCTCCGATCGCCGCCGTTTTTTTATTGGGAGTATTTTTCAAACGTCTGAACGGGAAAGGGGCTCTTACAGCAATGGTAGTTGGTTTTATAATCGGCATCATAAAACTAACCTTAGAACTTTTTCAAAATGACCTGACCGGAATACTTCATGATTTTGCAACCATCAATTTCCTTTACTTCTGTATTTATTTATTCCTTTTCTCGGTTGTATTGATGGTGGTGGTTAGCCTGCTCACTCCCAAACCAAATGAAGAACAGATCAGGGGCTTAACATTTGCAACCACCGTTGCTGAAGACAGGGCGGCCAGCCGGGCCAGCTGGAATAAATGGGATGTTATTCTTTCGTTGATCGTAGTCGCGATCATCGTGTCTATTTTTCTTTACTTCTCACCGTATGGTATAGCAAAATAATTGTGCTATGAAAAAAATGCTTTCTTTTTTTCTTCTATCCTGTGCCTTGTACCTTATATCTTTTTCTCAGCCTATAGGGTCCGGCGGACAACCTGCTTATAAAAACAAAGATCTTTCTCCCGAAGCAAGAGCAAAAGATCTGTTAAGCAGGATGAATCTTGATGAGAAAGTCATGCAAACACAATGTTTATGGATCCAAAAATCAGCCATCTTAAATAATAACGGTGATTTTGACGAAGACAAAGCAGAAAAGGCTGTTAAGAACGGATTAGGTGAATTAGCAAGACTGAATGAAAACGCAGGACCCAACAGTTATGGATATCATCCGAAACAAGCGGCGGAATTATACAATAAGATCCAGCATTTTTTTATTGAAAAAACAAGATTGGGAATTCCTGTGATGGTGCATGAAGAAAGTCTGCATGGCCAGCAAACACAGGATGCGACCAACTTTCCCATTCCGATCGGACTGGCAAGCACCTGGAATGAAGACCTGATGACGGAAATTTATATCAATGTGGCAGAAGAAGTAAGAGCAAGAGGTGGCCAGCATGTATTAGCACCGGTGGTTGACGTCACCCGTGATCCTCGTTGGGGAAGAACTGAAGAGACACTGGGCGAAGACCCATTTCTGATCTCCCGTCTCGCTATTGCCGAAATAAACGCTTACCAGGGTGATGGAGTTTATCTTGGAAAAAATCATGTAGCCGCAACGCTGAAACATTTTGGCATTCACGGACAGAGTGAAGGCGGCATCAACGTTTCTCCAAGCAATATTGATGAACGAACCGCAAGAGAAATTTTCTTTAAGCCATTCAAAGCCTGTGTGAAGGAAGCAAAAGTGATGAATGTGATGGCTACTTATAATGAATTGTTTGGTTTGCCTGCGCACATTAATAAATATTTGCTGACAGATATTTTAAGAAAGGAATGGGGATTCAAAGGAATGGTTGTGTCAGACTATTTTGCTATCAGGGATGTAAGTGAATTACATAAGATAACTCCCTCTGTTGATGAAGCAGGCCTGCTTGCTTTCAAGGCAGGTATAGATTTAGAAACTCCTGATCCCGGTGGATTTAAAAATTTGAAACAACTGGTTATCAGCGGAAAAATTTCAATAAAAGAACTGGATGCAGCCGTAACAAGAATTTTAATTGCAAAATTCCGTTTAGGATTGTTTGACGACCCCTACGTTGATCCTGATAAAGCAGAAGAAATTGTTGGCAGCGCCCAAAAAAGAGCGATTGCATACAAAGCGGCTGCGGAAGCAATGGTATTGCTGAAAAATGCCCGCCTGCCGGGGCAGGATAATAATTTCCTGCCGCTTGATAAAAATAAAATTAAAACCATTGCATTCATTGGTCCGAATGCAGATAAGTGTTTATTAGGCGGATATTCAAGCAAACCTCGTATTTGCATTTCTCCATTGCAGGCAATCAGAGAACGATACGGGAGCACGATAAAAATTTTGTATGCAGAAGGAGTGAAGATCACTGATAAAAACAATTGGTTTGCTGACACGATTAATCTTGCCAGCTATGGAGAAAACAAAAAGAAAATTACCGAAGCGGTTGAAGTTGCAAAACAAGCTGACGTGGTGGTATTGTTTGTCGGGGGTAATGAAAGTACCAGTCGTGAAGGATGGGCCACCAACCATTTAGGCGATTTACCAGATCTTGAATTGTTGAATGGGCAAAATGAATTGATAAACGAAATTGTTGCTGTTGGCAAGCCAACCTGTGCGTTGGTCAATAGCGGGCCGCCGCTAAGTATTGGTAATTTGGTTGATGCGGTTCCTGCGGTGATGCAATGCTGGTATCTTGGTCAGGAAGGTGGTTATGCCATGGTGGATGCATTGTTCGGAGATATTAATCCGGGCGGTAAGCTCCCCATTTCTTTTCCAGGATCGGCAGGTAATATTCCGGTTTATTATAACTATAAACCATCTGCACGCAGAGGATACAATCTTGGTTTTGATGTAGATCCTTTATTTGCTTTCGGGCATGGATTGAGTTATACAACATTTGTATATAGTAATCTCAGGCTATCTTCTTCTACAATGAAGACAAACGGAAGCTCTATTGTAAGCATCGATGTAAAAAATACCGGCAACAGAAAAGGAGCGGAGGTTGTTCAACTATATATCCGCGACGATTATTCTTCTGTTACAAGACCGGTTAAAGAATTAAAAGGATTTAAAAAAATATGGCTGGATCCGGGTCAGTCACAAACCGTAAGCTTTACCATCGAACCTGAGTTGTTATCTTTTTATGATAAGGACATGAAATGGATCATTGAGCCGGGAGATTTTACGATCATGGTGGGGACAGCATCAGATGAAACGCAAAATATAAAATTAAAAGTAACAGGTCCCCTCTAACTCCCCCGAAGGGGGAGAAAGAATTGGCATCCACACAGCCCTCCCTTTTCGGAAATGCTGATTTTTTTCAGTGACTCTCCGAAAATGCTGAATAGAAAACTGAAGTTGATGTGGAAGATATGCAGCTTGAGCTTGTGACACAGTACAGCCTCCTCTCCGCCTAAGGCGGAGAAGGCCATCAACATACAGCCCTCCCTTTTCGGGAATGCTGATTTTTTTCAGTCACACCGAAAATGCTGAATAGAAAACTGAAGTTGATGTGGAAGATATAAAGTTTGGTTTTGCAATTTAGCACCGCTCCCTCTCCACTTGGAGAGGGAGAAGGAGGGTGAGGCCAATTGAATAGCGAACAAAAAAGTTGGAGAGTGCGACGCAATCCCGCACATGCGGGATTTAATAGTAGTACTAAGTCTGGCTCAAAAAATAAAACCAGTATATGAAAAATATTTTTTTCTGTCTGATCATTTCTGTTGCTTTTACTTCATCAATTGCAGCACAAAAAAAATATGAATACGATTTTCAGAATCCTTCCCTGTCGATCGAAAAAAGGGTAAATGACCTGGTGTCAAGATTAACATTGAATGAAAAAGTATTGCAAATGCTGAATGCCGCTCCTGCGATCACCCGGTTGAGTATTCCCGCCTATGATTGGTGGAACGAATGCCTGCACGGAGTGGCGAGAACGAAATTCAAAACGACTTCCTATCCGCAGGCCATCGGCATGGCAGCTACATTCGATGTGGATGCGATGAAAATGATGGGAGATTATACGGCAGAGGAGGGCCGGGCCATTTTTAATGAATCTAACCGGACCGACACCAGTAGTAGCAGAAGATATATTGGTTTGACATACTGGACGCCTAACATCAATATTTTTCGTGACCCGAGATGGGGCAGGGGACAGGAAACTTATGGCGAAGATCCTTTTCTCACCGCTTCAATAGGAAAAGCTTTTGTCACAGGCTTGCAGGGAAATGATCCGAAATATCTGAAAGCCGCGGGTTGCGCGAAACACTATGCGATTCACAGTGGTCCCGAATCTTTGCGGCACCAGTTCAATGTAAACGTCAGCGATCACGATCTCTGGGATACATACCTGTCAGCATTCAGGGAACTGGTGGAGAATGCAAAAGTCGCGGGTGTGATGTGCGCTTATAATGCTTATGCAGGACAACCTTGTTGCGGCAGCGATAAACTGATGATAGATATTTTACGCAGGCAATGGAAGTTTGCCGGTTATGTGACTTCCGATTGCGGAGCGATCGATGATTTTTTTGAAAGACATAAATTATTTCCCGATGCGGAAAGCTCATCTGTTGATGCCGTTTTGCATGGCACCGATGTAGAATGCGGGAACCGTACATATAAAACTTTAACGCAAGCAGTGAAAGATGGAAAAATAAGTGAAAAAGAAATTGATGTGTCATTAAAAAGATTATTCACGATCCGTTTTCGTCTCGGCATGTTCGATCCAACCGATATGGTGAAATATGCGCAGATCCCGATCACGGCTTTGGAAAGTCAGCCGCATAAAGATCATGCATTGAAAATGGCGAGAGAATCCATTGTGTTATTGCGCAATCAAAATAATTTACTTCCACTCCGCAAAACCATGAAGAAGATCGCTGTGCTCGGGCCCAATGCGGACAATGTGAATACACAACTCGGGAATTATAATGGACAACCTTCCGTTGTCACCACCGTTTTACAGGGCATTAAAGAAAAATTGGGAGGTAGCGTCGAAATATTTTATTCAAAAGCCACCAATTTTGTTGACAGTACCCACCCGGACTTTAGTAAATTAACCGATAGTGTGAAAGATGCTGATGTATTGATTTATGTGGGTGGAATTTCTCCGAGATTGGAAGGAGAAGAGATGAGAGTAAGCCAGCGGGGATTCAGCGGCGGCGATCGAACTACCATTGCGTTGCCATCCGTGCAAACAGATTTTCTGAAAGCATTGAAAGCAACCGGCAAACCGGTGATCTTTATCATGATGACAGGAAGTGCGATTGCTATTCCCTGGGAAGCAGAAAATATTCCTGCCATTATCGATGCATGGTATGGAGGGCAGGCGGCAGGCGCTGCAGTAGCGGATGTTTTATTCGGTGATTACAATCCTTCAGGAAGATTGCCGGTAACATTTTATCAAAGAGATTCTGATCTTCCGCCGTTTGAAGATTATTCAATGGCAAACAGGACCTATCGTTATTTTAAAGGAGATGCTTTATATCCTTTTGGTTTTGGATTAAGCTATACAACATTCGCATACAGCAATTTGAAATTATCAAAACAGGGTATCAAAAAAAATGAATCAGTGCAGGCAGAAGTTACCGTTACGAACACAGGAAAGTTGAAAGCAGATGAAGTAGTGCAACTTTATATTGCGCATGAAGGAGTTGATCATGCTCCACTATCGGCTTTGAAAAACTTTAAAAGAATTGAGCTCGAACCCGGCTCATCAAAGAAAATCAGTTTTACTATTTCTCCTGGTATGCTAACATTAATTGATGCAAATGGAAAAACTGCTTTTACTCCGGGAAAGGTTAAGATAATTATAAGTGGCAGTTCCCCGGGAAAAAGAAGTGAGGAATTGGGAGCAGCAAAAGCTATTGAAGCATCTATAATTTTGAGATAAACAATAATTGAATTTATGATGATGGAGCAAACCATGCGCTGGTTCGGGCCGAATGATCCTGTGAGTTTGTGGGATGTCCGGCAAGCAGGATGTACGGGTGTAGTCACTGCATTGCATCACGTTCCTGTAGGCGAGGTTTGGCCTATTGAGGAAATAAATAAAAGGAAAAAGCAAATTGAGGAAGCCGGCATGACCTGGAGAGTGATCGAAAGCCTGCCCGTAAGTGAAGACATAAAAAAACAATCAGGAAATTATCTTCAGCATATTGAAAATTACAAACAAAGCTTAAGAAATGTTGCAGCTTGTGGATTGAAAGTAGTGACCTATAATTTTATGCCCATCCTCGACTGGATGAGAACAGATATTTCTTATGTGATGCCGGACAGGAGCAGAGCGCTTTATTTTGAAAAAGCAGCCTTCATTGCTTTTGATCTTTTCTTACTCAAACGGCCAAATGCCCAAAATGATTATTCCGTTGAAGAAATTGTAAAAGCGAAAAACCGTTTTGCGTCCATGAGTGATGAAGAAAAAGATATGCTTTATCGTAACGCATTACTTGGTTTGCCGGGAAATGAAGAACGTTTTACTGAAGAACAAATTTTAGCGGCATTAAAAACCTATGAAGCCATCGATGCAGAAAAACTAAAGGACCATCTTTTTTATTTTTTGAAGCAAATAGTTCCGGTTGCAGAGGAAATGGGTTTGAAAATGGCCATTCACCCCGATGATCCACCCTATTCTATTTTAGGTTTGCCAAGAATTGTAAGCACCGAACAGGATGCAAAAGATTTATTGGATGCTGCTCCATCGCCCGCGAATGGCCTATGTTTTTGTACCGGCTCATACGGTGTCAGACCAGATAATGACTTGCCGGGGATGATAAAACGCTTAGGTGATCATATTCATTTTCTGCATTTGCGCAGCACAAAAAGAGATGAGGAAGGAAATTTTTATGAGGCCGATCATTTAAATGGCGACGTGAATATGTATGAAGTGATGAAAGAGATCGTGCTGTTGATGCAAAGAAGAGATGTTTCTATTCCAGTACGACCTGATCATGGTCACCAGATGCTGGATGATCTGAATAAAAAAACTTACCCGGGATACAGCGCCATTGGCCGCTTGCGGGGATTAGCTGAGTTAAGGGGGTTGGAATTAGGGATTTATAAAAACCTGCAATCAAAATGAAAAACATGAGGAGATACTGTCAATTCATCATTGTTTTATTTCTCTATTTTTCTTTCAACCTGTCAGCCCGGACAAAAAAGATCAATAATCCTTTCTATAGCTTTTTCATTCAGAAATGAGAAAAAAAGACGAAGTTTGTGGATAAGAATTAATAAGATTTCAAATTCTATCAAAAATTGTTGACTATTTTACCAATGTTGCTTGCTACAACCGGGGTGACCCGTATTTATGGTTTTAAAAACGAAAACTGCGCATGGCAAGCAACAATGGTTTATATCATCCTTCGTTTGAACACGACTCCTGTGGCATTGG
>Ga0184636_1000435_pt1 | contig 10091 bp, 10 predicted proteins | sample PLM3_60_b2_FD_133164 | JGI IMG/M metagenome (GOLD analysis project Ga0184636, IMG submission 133164) | Groundwater sediment microbial communities from an aquifer in East River, Colorado, USA - PLM4_90_b2 | ecosystem: Environmental > Terrestrial > Soil > Riparian zone | place: USA: East River... | reverse complement strand
CGCCGCGCTTTCATTAACGCCTTTGGCCGATACACCGTGGAAATAAACAGCGTTGTTTTCCGCTTTAGAATCGCCCTTTCCTTTGGTCGTAATTACATGGACGAGGGTCGGTTTTTTACTCTCTTCTTTTACCTGCTTAAGAATACGCTCCAGCTCGTGGATATTGTGTCCGTCAACCGGCCCGATATAAGTGAAGCCAAGCGCTTCCCACAGCGGGGTCGGCAAGAAGAGACCTTTAATTCTATCAATCAGGTCGCGGCTCCATTTCCAAAAGCCTTTACCAAATGGCAATGAAGTAATGACCTTTTTACTGCTTCTTTCAGCCATACGCAGGCGATGGTCCAGTCGGGCTTTACTTAGCAATCTGGCAACAGCACCGACGGTCGGCGCAATAGACATCCCGTTGTCATTAAGAATAACGATAAGGCGTGTGCCCAAGTGACCGGCGTGGTTCAGCGCTTCATAAGCCATCCCGGCGGTGATGGCACCATCGCCGATAACCGCCACCACATTGTATTTTTCGCCGGCGAGGTCGCGGGCAGTCGCCATACCTAAAGCAGCCGAAATAGACGTGCTGGCGTGACCCGTACCAAAGGGGTCATGTTTACTCTCTTCGCGAGTGGTGAAGCCGGAAAGCCCGCCATATTGCCGCAGCGTTTTGAATTCTTTGCGGCGGCCCGTCAGGAGTTTATGTCCATAACTCTGGTGGCCGACGTCCCAGATGATTTTGTCCTTGGGGCTATCGAAAACGCGGTGGATGGCAATAGTAAGCTCGACAACGCCTAGATTGGAAGCTAAATGACCGCCGTTGGTGGTTACCGTGGCGATAATTTCCTGCCGGAGTTCGGCAGCCAACTTCTCAAGCGTTGACGGCGGTAGTTTCTTTAGGTCAGCGGGGCTTTTGATAATATCCAGCAATTTCGGCATGTTTTGTTCACTTGCCAGAGGGGGGCACCTATTAAATACTAGCAACGGCGATGAAGCATGTCAAGCATTCGGCTTGACGGTATCAGGCTACTCTGGTACACTCACAACGTGACCGGCGTTGAACACTGGTTTCTCGACATCATCAATTCCATCTACGGCTTTATGCAATGGCCTGGCGTCATGCTCTTGATGGCAATCGAGAGCGCCTGCATCCCCTTCCCCAGCGAACTTATCATGCCGCTGGCAGGCTGGATGCTCATTAAGGAGCCGGGATTAACTGTCTGGTTTGTATTCGTAGCGGGGGTAGTGGGCGCTGCAGGCAATACCATCGGGTCGGTCGTTGCTTATTATGTGGGAATGTGGGCGGGGCGACCTTTCCTCAATAGGTATGGCAAGTATGTCCTAATATCCCAGCACGACCTCGATACGGCAGACCGCTGGTTCACTAAACGAGGCAGTCTGGCGGTCTTTATCGGTCGTCTGCTGCCCTTAGTCCGCACCTATGTCAGCCTCCCTGCCGGCATCGCCAAAATGAATATCTGGAAGTTCCTGATTTACACCTTCACCGGCTCATTTATCTGGAGTACCGGACTGGCTTACGGGGGCTACCTGCTGGGCGAGCACTGGGAAGACTTACGCGCCGCCATGCGCCCCTTCGACCCCATTATTGCGGCGGTCATTGTAATTCTCATCGGGCTATATATCTGGCGGCATGTCAGGCACCTGCGCGCCGATAAAAAGAAGGAATCCGGATAACCTCCGCATATTGACCACCCATCGCAATTCGTGTTAAATTTGAGAGTAATTACGTCCCTGTAGCTCAGCTGGATAGAGCGGCTGCCTTCTAAGCAGTAGGTCGTGGGTTCGAGTCCCTCCAGGGACGCCATTTATTTCAGCCTAATTGTTACATCATTTTATGTCAACTATATCCGCTGCCCTTTTTACAGTTTCATCATGGCAGCAACATCAGTCCCCGCCGAGCCGCGAGGGCTATAAGAAAAGTCAACAACAGGCTCGGGTGTGATTTCTTCGCCGTGGTCGCGCAGTTTTTCTGCTTCAAGCATAGCTGCTTTCAGGCTTGCCCGCTGATAGTCGGACCAGGCGCTACTATTGTAGAACAAGCCTTCCCGACTGGATTTTTCGCGGTCATTCCTGTCCTGCTGTTCCTGATTTTGGGCGAGGTTCTGCTTGCTGTAAGCTCTGGCAACATCATCATTGTGCAGCCAAGGGCGCCGTCTAGGATTGATTTCCATTTTTTCTGCCTCCTGTTTTTTCCTTTCTATACTTCTTTGAAGCGCCAGCCAATCGCGCTGGGGCGTAATTTTAACGCCTTCGGGTAGTTCAATCATGCCGTTTTTAAGGGGCGACACGGATGGTCCCTGCGCTTTCCAGACAGATTTATGATGGGCGATATTCCGGGGTTGGGCATTAAATACCGCCGTACTGTTTTTGGGCATACCTTTAATGGAAACAGGCCGCGGCGGCTTTTCACGGTGGTAGAATAAACCGCGCCGGAATACTTTAACCTGGCCGGTGGCATCCATTTCTACTTCGGGAGAAGCGGTGGAAGTGCCCCAACGCATCGCCATATCAATCAACTTCGGCATTAAAATCAACACGACTAAAGCCCGGAAAACCCCGGAGATTAAGAAAACGGTTAGAATCTGGCTGCCGAAGATGGGGAATATCCCTTTCATCAAATAGAAGCCGCCGATGCCGCCAAGCGCCGTAGAAAACAGGATAAGGCACCGGGTATAGACGATATAACGGAGTTTTTTCTCCGGCGGCGCTATTTTAAAGATATAGTTCTGGGTGCAGAGGTCAAAAGCTCCCCAGCAGATGCCCGAAAAAACTTGGATAAAGGCGAGATAACCAACATTAGAGCAAAAGAGCCAGCATATTGGAATTGCCGGGATAATGCGAGAGACAATACTCAACACCCGAATGTTGCCGGCTTTATCGGCAAAGCGACCCCAAAACGGCGCGCTGATAACCCTCGCCAGATATTCTGCGGCGATAATAATCGTGAAACTAAGGTAGGAAAAGTGCTGTTCATTCAGCATATAAACCGCGTATAACGGCCCGCTTAAACCTACCGTTAAATAAAACAGCGAGGTGAAGATAATAAAGATATCCAGTTTCTTGGATTTTATCTCGCTGATGAAGTCAAATAAACCGAATTTTACACGTATGTTCGGAGATTCCACGGAGTTAAATTGTTTACCTCGGGATTCATACATGAAATTGAAAATAATAAAGTCAGCCAGCGCAACAACTATAGAAATGACAAACACATAGGCGAAATTAGACAGGCTGGTATTGCCCATCGAGTCCAGCATATACCCCAGGAAGCAAAAAGCCCCCAGATAGAAGGCACTCTTGATGGCCAGCCGCTGGCCCAGATAGCGTCCCAATCTCTCCCTGGGAACAAGATTGGACAGCCAGTTATCGCGCTGGAAGGTTAAGAGCATTCCCGGCATAACGTTGATAATCCATAAGCAGGTAACCCAGCCGGGGCCGATGCCTTGCGGCATAAGAAAGAACATGAGAATAAGGGGCACCCAGGCGATAAGATTAAGCGCCGAAAGCGTCAAGGCGCCTCTTTTACCTTTACCGACGCGCTCAATCAACGATGGGGCTTTTATACATACTAACGAAAGACAAAGGTTAACCAGGGTGGTTAACAGCGATATGCTTTGAGCATTAGCGCCGGCGGCGATAATTGACGGCGCCTGATAATTCACCGCCGCATCGTCAAAAGCCGAGACGGCTGCGTCCCCGTGAAAGCGCCACAGGTTGCGCTCATTCTTTCGGTTAAGCAGAGATGGTGTTTTGTCGGGATAGGCCAAAAGAATAGCTCCCTTCCAGTAAATAAAACTAATTTTTAGACAATGATATTCCCCATTAAGCCATATGCAGAAAAGCTTAAAACAATACCGTGAAGTCCAAAGGGTTTAGTCTATAAATACCCTCGCGAAAACGATGCTAATCGGATTCGCAAGGTTTAATATCTTTAGCTACAAGCCCTTTTTCCCCCAGCCCCACTTTATAGGTTACGCCCTGTCCTTTTTTCAAAGACTTAAAGCTGATGCCTTCCAGCTGGCTGTAATGGAAAAATATATCTTTCCCAGTATTATGGGAGATAAATCCATAACCATGTTGGTTAACTAGATGTCTAACCACACCGGTTGTCATGATATGCCTCCATATTCAGAAAGAACTTTTTATCTGGATATGTTAGCTGCCCAGAGCCGATTCCTGTTTCTTTCTCACCGGGCGGGTGCCATGACCATGTTTAACATTTTTAAAAGCTTCTTTGTAGCTTCTACGCTGTGCTTGTTTTTCTGCTTTTCTGCCCATTATATAATCCTTTTCTAATTCCTTTTTCTTTATTATAGCGTATTTTTTGGGTGTTTTACTAATTCAGCTAAAGCCTCCCTAGGCATGTTCCAGGACGAGCTGCCAGTCACTCCACTCGAAGATAGCCATATTCATCACCAGGCGGCGCAAGGCTTCTTCCCTAGTCAATACGTAGTAAATAACACCGTTTTCTGGAGTTATATCTAGTATCTTTTCCTCAACCATTTCATCCAGAGCCTGGCCCATTTCTATCCGGTTACAGTCTTCATCAATAGCGTGAATAATCGCCAGTTTACTGAACCGGCCGTTAGGATGGGCGGCAAAAAACCGCAGTAATCCCAGGCAGTTTTGATTGCTGATAAATTTCTTCATTAGTTGCTCTATATATGAACGGGCTTTCTTTTTCTTTACCTCAATTACGGTCATATAGGGCTCCTTTCTCGCATTAATATTAATTTTTACCCGAAGCGAGAGGACTCTTCAGCCGGCAGATTACAGCCCTGCCTTTATCTTCCTCACCCTCCGATAATTCAGTTTTTACCCGAGCAGCCTAAGCACTTTTCTGAATAGACTCTGTACCCCATTATCCTTAACTCTAGGCGATTCAGTGTCGTCATTCTTCAGCTGCCACAAAAGCAGTCCAACACCTGTGGCATGGGCGGGATTATCCAGTACATCGCCAACGCCCTGCATTCTCATCGGCACACCCAATCTGACAGGCATCCTGGTAACTCTTTGTCCGAGCTCGGCGATTCCCGGCAGATTGGCGCCGCCGCCGGTTATAACAAGCCCCGCCGGTATGATTTTGTGATAATCCGATTGCGGGAGTTCCAGCATAACCAGCCGGAGCATTTCCTCAACACGCACGCGGATAATCTCGGATAAATCCTGATAGGAGACGCTATGTCCGTCACCGGTAATCGAAATTTCTTTGGCAGGTTTGCCGTTCTTTTCTTTTTCGCGCGGCGTAACATCGCCGTAGCGCTTTTTCATTTCTTCAGCCAGCTCATAGGTTATTCCCAGACCGATGGAGATATCACGGGTTACCTGGTAGCCAGCCACGGGTAATACCGAGGAGTGATAAATAGTATTATCCTTGAAAAGCGCGATATCCGTGGTGCCGCCGCCGATATCCGCCAGTAAAACGCCATCCTGTTTTTCTTCTGGCTCCAATACAGCCTCCGCGCTGGCGAGCGATTCCAACACCAGGTCTTCAACCTCGACGCCGATGCTGCGGATGCACTTGACAAGATTACGCACCGAAGTCACGGCCGCCGTGATAATATGGGTTTCGACATCCAGACGCATGCCGTGCAGTCCGACAGGATTTTTAACACCTATCTGACCATCAACGGTGTAGTCGCGCGGAATGACGTGCAGTAATTTCTGTTCCGAAGGCACCTTAACACTGCGGGCAACATTGAGCACGCGTTTCATATCATCCGGGTATACTATCTGGTTATTATGCGTAATGGAAACAGTTCCTGTTTTGTTAATTGAGTTAATATGCCGGCCGGTTACGCCAACATAGGCTACGTCCAGTTTGCGACCGGACATTTGTTCTGCCATCCTGACAGACTGCCTAATCGAATCCCTAGCCTCGCTAAGGCTTAAAACAAGGCCCTTATGAAGACCATGCGAAGGAGTTACCCCAACTCCTATTATACGAAGCCCTTCATCGCCACAATCCTCAGCCATGATGGTACAAATCTTGGTCGTTCCGACATCTATTGCGTTGATTCTTGTTCTTTTCACTTACGCCTCCTTTACAGCGTTTGCCATTGGTGAGAGTTTTTTCACTCTACCAAAAATGTTACTTGCCTTTAGTATCGCGATAACGGATATTCCATTTGTTACAGAGAGTCAGCAGGTGTTCTTTGAACTCTGAGTTCGGGTACCGGTAAAGCTCGGCAAGGAAGCCGTGCAGCAGTTCGTTGCCCGTCATATGCGGCGATGAGTCTTCCGGCCCCGGCAGGTTGACGTACACTATTTCCGTCATCAGCCTTTGATACTCTATTCTGTTCTCCGCTGGGTTAGCCATGGATTTGATTCCTCCTTCTTTTTTATCTCTATTTTTCGCGCCGTGAGTGACTGCGAGTACAGTTCACTAGTTAAATTCTATAATATATAGGGACTAGCTAAAATTATTGTCCTTTCTATTTCAAAATACGTCCTACAAAAATACCAATAAATTTATATGGTTTTTCTTGTATCTTTATTTTTTTTGGAATATAATAAGTTAACAGCTAAACGAAGGAATACCGTGATTAGCGAAAAAGGACGAAAATACCTCCCGCCTTATGTCTCTTACCGCACCTTCTATAACTTCCTGGAACGGCTGGAACAACACATACCATCACGTATTGACCGCAGTTACTGGGGCGACCTGCTTTCGGGCGGCACCGGCATACAACTTATGGCGGCATTACGCTTCTTAAATTTGATAGATGCCAACGGCAAACCTACCGAGCAACTGAAATCCCTCGTAGCTGCCAAAGGAGATTTAAGAACCCCGCTGCTCCGAAAAATTGCCAATGAATCGTACGACTTTGTCTGCAATAGCTCGCTCGACCTCGGTAACGCCACATATGCCGAACTGCGTGAGGTTTTCCACGGCAACTTCCGGTTAACTGACGACGTCAGCCGCAAATGCGTTAAATTCTTTATCTCGCTAGCAAAAGATTCCAGTATGACCCTATCGCCATTCATCACCAAAGGCATCAGGTCAACAAATACCACAAGCAGCTTAAAAACAGCTTTAAAGAAAACTGGAATGAAAACAGGCCGGAGCTCAACAATTCCACAAGGGGAGGACGAAATTCCAAATTCCAATTCTTACGTGCATTTGCTTTTGTCCAAGTTCCCTAACTTCGATCCCTCGTGGAGCGATGAAATCAAGCTGAAATGGTTCGCCGATTTTGACGAACTACTTAAAATGAGACACAACCAAGAGTAGGAAAGTCCCCTATTTCTTAGGCTCGTCCTTGGTTTCCCCGGATAATATGGTCTTCTTCTTAGGCGGCCAGAGATAAGAAGCCAGGGCTGAAGTCAGCAATATCACCAATATCGATGTTAACGACGCCCACACGGGGATACTAATCTCAATACCGGTAAGCTGGGCAAAGAGATGTGAGGCAAATATCATCTTTAAGCCCAGCAGTGTTAAGATTGCCGATAGACCATAATTGAGATAGGCCAGTTTATGCGTCAGGCCGGCAATGGCAAAGAACAGCGCCCGTAAACCCAGAATAGCAAAGATATTCGATGTATAAACGATAAACGAGTCCAGTGTTATTGAAAGAATCGCCGGCACAGAATCCACGGCGAATACAATGTCGGTGGATTCGATAACTACCAATACCAGGAGCAGCGGTGTAATCAGTAAATGACCATTTTCCCGGGAAAGAAACTTCCCGTCGCGATAGGTATCGGTCATCCGCAGGTGTTTGTTGCCGAACCTGAAAAGGGGATTCTTCTTGGGGTCAACTTCTCCTTCCTTTTTGATAGCAATCCTGATGCCCGTATAGACCAGGAAAGCGCCGAAGATATAAATCAGCCATTCCAGCCGCTCAAGCAGAGCGATACCGGAAGCGATAAAGATACCGCGGGTGACGATTGCCCCGATGATACCCCAGAAAAGGACTTTATGTTGATATTCACGCGGGACGGCGAAGGTGGAAAATATCATCAGGAAGACAAAAAGATTATCCATGCTGAGCGAATACTCGACGATATAACCGGTCAGGAAGGTGAAGGCTTTATCCGGCCCGACTACGAAATAAATAGCCACAGCGAATAATAGAGCCAGCGCGATATAACCGGCGGTCATCAACAGGGCTTCTTTAGTCTTGATAGAATGCGCTCTACGCTGAAAGAACCCCAGGTCCAGCACCAGTACTATCGGCACTATGATAGCAAAGACTATCCACAAAATGTTTTCAGACGACATTAGACTGCCCTATCTTTCTTGCACGTTTAGGCTTATTCTCATTTTCCTTAAGGAACTGACTGCGTAATTGACCGCAGCCGGCATTGATATCCTGCCCGCGGCGCTCGCGTAAGGTTACATTGACATGGCAGCGGTTGAGTTCTTCTTCGAAAGCCAGAATGACTTTACGGGGCGGGGGTTGAAAAGAAGGGGCGGACGTGACATTGGCCGGGATAAGATTTACATGGCACTTTAGCCCCCGGAGTAACTCCGCCAGGGCGCGGGCTTGTTTTACTGAATCGTTAATGCCGTTAAACAGGGTATATTCAAAACTCAAGCGTCTGCCCGCTAAACGATTGTATTCCCGGCAGGCGCCGATAAGCTGTTCCAGCGGGTATTTCCGGTTCAGCGGCACGAGTTTATTTCTTAACGCGTTATCGCTGGCGTGGAGAGAAACAGCCAGGCCCACCTGGAGCTTTTCTTTAGCCAGCTGCTTAATTTGAGGCACCAGACCGGCGGTGGATATGACCATGTTACGTGCCCCCAGCCCGAACCCTTCCGGCGAATTCAGTGTTTCGATTGCCTGCCAGAGGTTGGTATAATTCGCCAGCGGCTCGCCCATGCCCATGAAAACGACATTAGATACGTGTTTGGATTGCCCGTTACTCGAGCCATTTTCCTGCTCGCGGAGGTAGTGCGCAAAATAAAGGACCTGGTCAATTATCTCACCCGGCGTTAAATTACGCTCGAAACCCTGCTGCCCGGTAGCGCAGAAGGGACAACCGACAGCACAGCCAACCTGGGTAGAAACACAGACCGTATGCCGTTCCCCTCCCCTATCTGTATCGTAGTACATTAGCGCCGACTCTATCGTGTTACCGTCGCTAAGGCTAAAAAGAGCTTTAACCGTACCGTCTTTCCCGGTAACTAATTTGGCAAGCTTTAGACTATGTAACTTTATTTCATTACTCAATTTTTGTCGCAAAGCCAATGGTAAATCGGTCATTTCATCATAGTCCAGCGCCATGTTCCAGTAAACCCATTTTGCCATTTGTTTAGCCCGGTAGGCGGGTTCACCCAAAGATACTATGAGTTTAACCAATTGATTATGGGTAAGTTCGGTAAAGATTAGCGACTTTTTTGCCATATAAGTAATACTTAATAATTATGCATTATCTAAGGCATTATATCATTATCAAGTTTGTTTCTGGAAATATATAGCAACTCTTTTGAATATCAACAATATTAAAGTAGTTAACAGTAGCTGTTAATTATTCTAACACTAACTGTTAAGATACTAAGGCTTATTCAATCAGTAATGCTACTCACTCTATTCTTGGTGCATCCAACTTGGCTAAAATGGTATAATCGCTTTTAGGAGACATTTACTTGAATAAGCTTAAGTTTTGGTTTCTGGAAACACGCCCGCAATTCTTGATTCTTTCCATCATTCTAGCTTTTCTCGGTACAGCCATCGCCTGGTACGACGGCAACGTTAACATCTGGTACGCCCTGCTGGCCGGTGCCGGTCTGGTGTTGGCTCATGCTAGCGTCAATGTACTCAACGATTATTTTGACTTCCGCAGCGGGATAGACCTGGCTGCCCAACGCACACCTTTCAGCGGCGGCAGCGGCATACTCCCCGCCAAATTATTAACACCCCGTCAAGTCTTCTGGCTGGGTATAACCTTCTTCGTACTAGCTATTCCTGTCGGGATATACTTTACAGTCGTCCAAGGCTGGCCATTGCTGCCATTACTGCTGGTCGCCGCTTTCTTAATTGTGCTTTACAGCCCTTTTATTCTAAAGCGCCCCTGGCCGGAATGGGCAGCAGGAGTCGGGATGGGCGGGCTACCGATATTAGGGATGTATTTTG
>Ga0184636_1000434_pt1 | contig 10137 bp, 12 predicted proteins | sample PLM3_60_b2_FD_133164 | JGI IMG/M metagenome (GOLD analysis project Ga0184636, IMG submission 133164) | Groundwater sediment microbial communities from an aquifer in East River, Colorado, USA - PLM4_90_b2 | ecosystem: Environmental > Terrestrial > Soil > Riparian zone | place: USA: East River... | reverse complement strand
CTGCCTTCGCCGAAGCGGCTTCGCGCAGGCAGGCCTCAAGGGAGAAGGGAAGGGTGAGGGGAAAATTTCAAATTATTTTGGATAGGATTTAGATCGGGAAATTTGAAATTTGGATTTTGTTTGACATTTGAGCTTTGACATTTGAAATTTGGGTTCTGAGGAGTTCAATATGACTGATTATCGCTACCGCTTCTCATTTGGATATGGATTGACACCGGTCATTAAAAAACTGCTGATCATTATGGGGGCCATGTTTATTCTGCAGGAATTCGTGAGCAGGATGATCGTCGTCTTCCTCGGTCTCATCCCCGGGCTGGTCTGGTATAAATACTTTCTGTGGCAACTCGGGACCTACATTTTCCTTCACGGAGATATTCCCCATATTCTATTCAATCTTTTGGCCCTGTGGATGTTTGGGGGAGAACTGGAAAGCTATTGGGGGTCGAAAAAATTTCTGTTCTATTTTTTCTTCTGCGGGATTGGAGCGGGAATGGTGACGGTGATTTGTACTATCCTTTTTACCCCTCTATATCAGAGCATTCCTGTCATCGGAGCCTCTGGAGCAATCTATGGGCTTCTCCTGGCCTTTGGTTGGCTCTTCCCCAGTCGGCAAATTTACATTTATTTCCTTTTCCCTATTCCTGCGAAATATTTCGTGATCATTTTTGGCCTTCTCGAATTCATCTATTTCTCAAGAGGCGGGGGCGGGGGAATCTCCCACCTCCCCCATCTGGGTGGTCTTGTCTTCGGCCTCTTCTATATGGCTTACCCAATGGTCCGGCAAAAAATTCGCCGTGAATATTACAAACGGAAGTGGTCTCAAAAAGGCCCCGGCAGCGGTGGGGGGTACTACCATTAATCAAGGGACCGAGAGTGGAAAGTAGAGAGTAGAAGGTAGTCAAAACCACCTACCAGCTTCCACTTTCCACATTCGAATCCTCGAACCCTTTTTAGTTATGATCTTCATTGGAACAAGCGGTTACAATTATCCCCATTGGTGGGATGGGGTCTTCTATCCCTCTGACCTTCCTCAAAAAAAGTGGCTCGAATATTACACCCAATTTTTTAACACGGTAGAATTGAATGTATCTTTTTATCGCCTCCCTAAAAAAGAGGTCTTTGAAGGCTGGCATAAACGGACACCAAAACATTTTCTCTTTGCAGTCAAAGGAAGCCGATTCATCACCCACATCAAACGTTTGAAGGATTGCAGAGAACCCCTTTCCCTTCTTTTAGACCATGCATCACCATTAAAAGAGAAATTGGGCGTGGTGCTCTGGCAGCTTCCCCCACGATTTAAATTTCAAAAGGGGAGATTGGAGGAATTCTGTGTTCTTCTCTCAACTCTCCCCCGTTCTAAACTTCATCGTCATGCCTTTGAGTTCAGAGATGAATCGTGGTTCTGCAATGATTCATTCCAGATATTGGAAGAATTTCGTTTTGCTTTTTGTATCGCCCACGGTTCAGGGCTTCCTTTTATAGAAAGAACCACCTCTCACTCTGTCTACCTTCGTCTTCACGGTGGTGAGGTGTTCTATGGCTCTAATTATTCAGATAAGGAATTAAAACAATGGGCGGATAAAATTCAGGATTGGAGGAATAAAGGGAAGACCGTATTCGTTTATTTCAACAATGATGCTTATGGTTTCGCTATCAAAAATGCCCTCACTTTGAAAAAAATGGTATCTCAAGATTGAACCCTCCCCTAAGATTCTTATTTTCAATTTTTTAACAGAAATATTTAAATTTCCCCTCACCCTTCCCCTCTCCCCAGTGGGGAGAGGGGAAGGGTGAGGGGAACAAAATATTAGAAGAAAATTCTTAGATTTAAAGCGTGAGAATTTAAGATTGGATATTTTTTTAACTCATTGAATTTACTATTGAAATTAAAAACTTGCGGATTGACTTTTAGTCTCTTAAGGTCTTAAAAGACTTCGAATAGGAGTTTATGAGTTTTTTCTCTTGCAAAATGCCTAATCATATGTTAACTGATTTTAATTCGTTTATTTTTGTCCAAAGGAGGAGAAATGAAAAAGAAATGGAGGGTTCGATGTCCGCGGTAACGATGAAAGAACTTCTGGAGGCCGGGGTTCATTTCGGCCATGAGACGAAACGTTGGGACCCTAAAATGAAACCATATATCTTTGGGGCAAGAAATGGAATTTATATTATCGATCTTCAAAAAACTGTTCAACTCTTCAAGGAAGCCTATCAATTCGTTCGGGATATCGTAGCCAAAGGAGAGTATATCCTCTTTGTCGGTACAAAGAAGCAGGCTCAGGAGACGATTAGCGAGCAGGCCACTCGTTGTGGAATGTTCTATGTGAATCATCGATGGTTAGGAGGAATGTTGACCAATTTTCAGACCATTAAACGATCCGTTGATCGATTGAATAAACTTGAGGCGATGAAGAATGAAGAAATTTACAATCTCCTCCCCAAAAAGGAGGTTATAGAATTAGAGAAGGAGAGGAATCGGTTGGAGAGATCCTTAGGGGGCATTAAAAATATGGATCGACTTCCTGGGGCCATCTTCATTGTGGATCCTAAAAAAGAGAGGATTGCTGTGATGGAGGCTCGAAAAATTGCCATCCCCTCCATCGGCATTGTCGATACCAATTGTAACCCTGAAGAATTGGATTACATCATCCCAGGGAATGATGATGCAATTCGGGCAATCCACCTGTTTGCGTCGAAAATTGCAGATGCTGCCGTTGAGGGAAAACAGATTTTTGAAAAACAACTCCAGACAGAGGGAGCCAAAGAAGAAAAAGAAAGGGCGGAGCAGGTCGAGCCCTCTAAAGAAATATTAGTAGAAGAAGTGGCTAAGGAAGCGGAGGAGGAATAGAATTAAATGGAAATTTCTGTTGAATTGGTAAAAGACTTAAGGGTGAGGACAGGGGCCGGGGTGGTTGACTGCAAAAAAGCCCTCCAAGAAGCGAAAGGAAATGTGGATGCGGCGATCGATTACCTCCGACGGAAAGGATTGGCTGCTGCCGCGAAGAAAGCAGGCCGAATAGCAAGTGATGGCCTGGTCTCCTCTTACATCCATGCTGGAGGAAAAATGGGGGTTCTGGTCGAAGTCAATTGTGAAACCGATTTTGTGGCCAAGACAGAGGACTTTCAAGGTTTTGTAAAAAATATCGCCATGCATATCGCTGCCGCCAATCCGCAATATATCAGAAGAGAAGAAATCCCTTCAGAGGTTTTAGAAAAAGAGAAAGACATCTACCAAACCCAAGCTCTTGAGGGAGGAAAGCCTGCAAAAGTGATCGATAAGATTGTCGAAGGCAAAATGGAGAGGTTCTATTCCGAGGTATGCCTTTTGGAACAGACCTACATCAAAGACTCCGATCTCACGATCAAGGAGTTACTTGATGCCATGATCGGCAAGGTAGGAGAGAACATTACGATCCGTCGGTTTGTAAGATTTCAACTGGGTGAAGGATTATCCTCCCAGTCATCACTGCCTCCTCCACACTAAAGTGGAGGAAGTCCTCTTTCCGGGAATATCGGGATGGGACATGGGGGTGAGTGAACCGGGTGACCTAAACGTTTATTCCTCCATGAAAAGACCCCAATATAAAAGAATCCTTCTGAAGCTCAGCGGAGAGGTGTTAACCGGCGAGGGAGACTATGGAATCAATCCTGCTGTGATCCGGAAGATCGTTCAGGAGATTAAAGAGGTAAAAAATTTGGGGGTCGAGGTAGCCATTGTCATTGGCGGAGGCAACATCTTCCGGGGGGTGGCAGCAGGCGCAAGAGGGATGGATCGTGCCTCAGCAGATTATATGGGAATGTTGGCCACTGTCATGAACGGAATTGCTCTCCAGGATGCCTTGGAAAAAATCGATGTTCAAACGCGAGTCCAAACAGCAATTGAAATGAGGGAGGTCGCTGAGCCTTATATTCGAAGAAGGGCGATTCGCCATCTTGAAAAGGGCCGGGTGGTGATCTTCGCAGGGGGGACGGGAAACCCCTATTTCACCACTGATACCACAGCTTCACTTCGAGCTATGGAAATTGGAGCAGATGTCATTCTCAAGGCCACGAAGGTCGATGGTATCTATGATGCAGATCCTTTGCTTCATAAGCATGCCCACAAATATGATGAACTCACCTATCTCGATGTTCTTAAAAAACAGTTAAAAGTCATGGATGCAACGGCGATTTCACTCTGTATGGACCACCAGATCCCCATCATTGTTTTTAATTTGAAGAAAAAGGGGAATATCAAGCAGGTCGTTTTGGGAGAAAAGGTAGGAACGAAAGTGAGGGGATGAACAATGGATGATAAGACTTATGAAGAAGCTGTCGCTAAAATGGAAAAAACCCTCTCCTCCCTCAAGACGGATTTAAATAAGATCAGGACGGGGAGAGCTTCCCTTGCCCTCTTCGATGACATCCGGATCGATTACTATGGATCTCCCACCCCACTTAACCAGATAGCTACGTTATCTGTCCCTGAACCCAGGCTCATCACCATTCAACCTTGGGATACCTCCATCATCGGTGAGATTGAAAAGGCGATCTTCAAATCGGAACTGGGGGTGACCCCAGCCAGTGATGGGAAGATCATCCGCATTGCCATCCCACGGCTGACAGAGGAACGTCGGAAGGAGCTGGTGAAGGTAGTGAGGAAAATGGCCGAAGGGGCAAAAGTGGGGATCCGAAATATACGCAGAGAAGCGAATGACCAGCTAAAGGGATTGGAGAAAAATAAGAAGATTTCTCAAGACCAACTTCACCAGTGGATGGATAAAGTACAAAAATCCACAGACAATTTTATTGAGAAAGTGGATGGCGTTCTCGCCGCCAAAGAAAAGGAAATTTTAGAAATCTCTTGATGATCATTCGATAAGGAGGTGATTCCAGTGGCTTATGTGATTACGGAGGAATGTGTGGCTTGTGGGACCTGTGCTGAAGAATGCCCAGCTGAAGCCATTGAAGAAGGGGAACCCTATTTAATCAGTGAAGAGAAATGTACCGAATGTGGAAGCTGTTTTGAGGTATGTCCGGTTGAAGCCATTGTAGAAAAATAAGACTCAAGGGGGAAAAATACCTATTAAAACACTTCCCCCTTTTCCTTCCTAAAGCCTTTCACTTCTGCCAATCACTCTCCATAAAACCATACATCATGGATTGAAAAACCGTATTCAATATGGTAATTTTATAAGATAAAGCTTTTATCCAGACCTCGAGAGGTCCTCACATTATGGAAGAAATCGATAAGGATAACCTCCCCAATCATATCGCTATCATTATGGATGGAAATGGTCGCTGGGCCAAGAAAAAGCTACTGAATCGAATCAGCGGCCATATCAAAGGGATCAACGCTGTCAGGGAGGTGGTGACAGCTTGCCGGGAATTGGGGATCAAGGTTTTAACCCTCTACGCCTTCTCCATCGAGAATTGGAGGAGGCCCACGGATGAGGTCAATGCCTTGATGGGATTGCTCAAAGAATATCTTCAGAAAGAGTGCGAAGAGATGGTTCAGAATAATATACGACTCAATGCAATCGGCCACATCGAAGATCTTCCCCTCGATGTCCAGAATATCTTGCGAGATACAATGAAAAAAACTGGACACTGTGATCAAATGACTCTCAATTTAGCTTTGAGTTATGGCGGCCGTTCAGAAATTCTCCATGCGGTTCAGGGGATCCTTTCTGATTTTCAAAAAGGAAAGGTCAAACAGGAAGAGATTACCATTCAACTTTTCTCTCAATATCTCTGGACCCATGGAATACCTGACCCAGACCTTCTTATACGGACAAGCGGTGAATTTCGAATTTCCAATTTCCTTCTTTGGCAGATCGCATACACAGAGTTATATGTTACCGAAACACTATGGCCAGATTTTGATCGAAAAGAACTCCTGAGGGCTATCGCTGATTATCAATCAAGAGAGAGAAGGTTTGGCCTGACCAGCGAACAATTGAATGGCAGAGAAGAGTAAGCGTAATGCGGATTGCTGAATGCAGATTGCAGAGTAAAATTCCGAATTCCGCATTCCGAAATCCGAATTTTCAAAGGGGTGCAATGGGGAAAATCGAAAAGAGGAAGGTATGGATGGCATTGATCATGGTCCCTCCCATTATCCTTTTAATTGCCCTGGGACCCTCTGCGATTCTCCACCTCATGGTACTTCTGGCTACTTTTTTCGGACTCCGAGAGTATTATAGCCTTGTCCTTCCCCTTTCCCAATGGATTGAACGTATCGTTGGAATAGGATTAGGATTAATCCTTTCGATCATCATCTCTTTTGGAAATTCAATAGAAATTTCTCTATTCTTCGTTCTGGTCCTTCTTATCCTATCTATCCTTTTCATGGCCACCTCACAGGATCTTTCATCTTCCATCTCAAAAATGGGAACGACCATCTTTGGAATTTTTTTTATTGCATTTCTTCTCGCCTATGTCTCACTCATTCGGAACACAACAAATGGAAAGATATGGGTTCTCTTTTTAATCGCTACGGTCTGGGCTGGAGATATCTCTGCCTTATTGAGTGGTTCTTTCTTCGGGAGGTATAAACTATACCCCAAGATCAGTCCCAATAAAACCTATGAGGGATTGATAGGGGCGATTGTCGGATCGATCATCGTAGCGCTCGCCTTTTCCTTATTATTCATCCCCCAATTAGAAAAAGGGACTTGTATCCTCCTGGCCATCGGTTTGGGAATTTTAGGCCAATTCGGTGATTTTACAGAGTCGATGTTGAAGAGAAGTGCTCAGGTCAAGGATTCAGGAACTCTCATTCCTGGCCATGGAGGCATGTTGGATCGGTTAGATAGTTTCCTCTTCTCTGCCCCTTTTCTTCACTATTCTCTCCTATATCTTTTGAAGGAGATCCCATGAAGCGTCTGTCCATCTTGGGCTCAACAGGTTCAATCGGGGTCAACACCCTTCATATCGTCAATCAATTTCCAGAACGATTTAAGGTTGTCAGCCTTTCTGCTGGCCTTAACACACAGCTCCTCAAGCAACAAATCCTTCAGTTCAAACCCAAAGTGGTCTCGGTGCTTAATAAGGAATTGTCAGAGGCCCTTCGAAGAGAACTTCCTGATGTCTCGGTTGAAATCGTCTATGGGATAGAGGGATTGATTCAGGTCGCCACCCATCCAGAGGTCGATCAGGTCGTTTCTGCCATCGTAGGCGCGGTGGGCCTCATCCCTACCCTCTCTGCCATTAAAACCGGAAAAACCCTTGCTCTGGCCAATAAAGAACCTTTGGTCATGGCGGGAAAGATTATGATGGAAGAGGCGAAGCGGAATCATGTTCAGATTTTACCCGTGGACAGCGAACACAGTGCTATCTTCCAAGCATTGCTCGGTCACCGAAAAGAGGATGTCCATCGCCTCATCCTCACCGCATCGGGAGGACCTTTCCTCAACCTCCCCCTTGCCAGACTTCATGAGGTCACGGTAAAAGAAGCCCTCAACCACCCTCACTGGGAAATGGGGAAGAAGATCACCATAGACTCTGCCTCGCTCATGAACAAGGGATTGGAAGTAATTGAGGCCCACTGGCTTTTTAATATCCCTTTGGAAAAGATCGTTGTCCTCATCCATCCACAGAGCGTCATCCACTCGATGGTCGAATATATCGATGGATCTATTGTCACTCAGATGGGGATTGCAGATATGAGGATTCCAATCGCCTATGCCCTTTCCTTTCCAGAACGACTCAATCTGAACCTCCCTCCTCTTGACCTCTCAAAAAGGGAAGCACTCACTTTTTCTCTCCCTGATCCAGGGAAATTTCCCTGCCTCAGATTGGCTTATCAATCTATCGAGATCGGGGAAACCATGCCCGCTATCCTCAATGCGGCTAATGAAGTGGCAGTGAATGCATTCCTGGAGGGATCTCTTAAATTCACCGAAATTCCCCTCCTCCTCAAGAGAGTGATGGAAGAGCATGAGGTGAAACCTGTTCACACCATTGAAGATATTCTGAAAGCCGATCACTGGGCCAGGGAAAGGTCGAAGGCCATCTTAGAAGGGAGAAAATTGTGATCACCACCATCATTGCAACAGCCATTGTTTTAGGAATTCTTGTCTTCGTCCATGAATTAGGCCATTTCATCATATCCAAAATAATGGGGGTAAAAGTATTAAAGTTTTCATTAGGTTTCGGACCCAAACTCATCGGAAAGAAAATTGGTGAAACAGAATATCAAATTGCAGTTTTTCCATTAGGGGGATTTGTAAAACCTCTGGGAGAGGATCCAAATGAAGAATTGAAGGAAGAAGAACGCCCCCGTTCTTTTTGGGCACAGCCGATTTGGAAACGTGCTTTGATCATCGGAGCTGGTCCTTTCTTCAACTTCTTTCTCGCTGTCGCAATCTTTTCTCTCATCAATATCTTTGTTGGTATTCCTCTTCCCCCTTCTTCTCGAATAGGAGAAGTCAGTCCCGGTCTTCCCGCTGATAACGCTGGTTTAAAAAGGGGAGATATAGTCCTCTCCATTAACGGAGAAGAGGTAACGAAATGGGACAACCTCTCCAAAATCATCCGGGGCAGCAAAGGAAAAGACCTGCTCCTAAAGGTAAAACGAAACAGTGAGATCATTGAGATCAAGGTGACTCCAAAACCTTCCAATCAAAAAAATCTATTCGGAGAGGAAATTCAAACTTTTGTCATAGGAATCACACCCTATGATGAGATCGCCATTCAGAAGGTCAATCCAGTGATTGCTGTAGGCACTGGAATTCTTCAGACCTGGCAGAGTATCCAACTAATGGTGATAGGGATTGTCAAAATCATCGAAAGAGTGATTCCAGCGAAGGAGGTCGGGAGTCTTATTATGATTGGTAAACTGGCTGGGGAACAGGCCCAAAAAGGAATTCTGGAATTAGCTCTTTTCATAGCCATTATCAGCATCAACCTTGGACTCATTAACCTCTTTCCCATCCCGATTCTTGATGGTGGCCATTTCCTCTTCTTGGTATTGGAGGCTATCTTGCGAAAACCTCTTAGCCTTAAGAAAATGGAAATCGCCCAACAGATCGGCTTAATCTTCCTCATTTTCCTAATGCTCTTCGCCATTTATAATGATCTGATCCGATACGTCTTCCCAGGAGGGTTTAAATTCTGACATGAAAATTATGGGGATCGATACCTCCACGTCGTGTGGCAGTGTGGGTTTGATTGATGATGGAGAAGTCATCTCCGATTACCTCCTCAATATTCCGGTGACCCATTCTGAAAGACTTCTTGGGGCGATCGAAATTGTTCTCAGAGAGGCTCGCTGGTCGATTGAAAATTTAGATGGATGGGCGATTTCCCTCGGCCCTGGCTCTTTTACAGGATTAAGAATTGGAGTGAGCACTGTGAAAGGACTGGCTTTTGCCACTGGAAAACCTGTGGCAGGTGTTCCTACCCTGGATGTACTGGCTTCTCAGATCGCCCCCACCTCACACCTCATTTGTCCGATCCTCGATGCCAGGAAAAAAGAAGTCTATACCGCTTTTTATCGTTATGAGGAAGGCTATTCCCTCAAGCGGCTATCCGCTTATCAGGCAATCCGACCGGAAGACCTTATTAAAAAAATAAAAGTTCAAACGATCTTCCTCGGTGATGGAGTAAAAACCTACGGGGAATTTCTTCGCAATTCTCTTCCCACTTTATCCCTCTTCCCACCTCCCCCCCTCCATATTTCCCATGGATCAATGGTGGCAAAATTGGGAGCCGAACTACTTCAAAAAGGAGAGTGCTTGGACATCTCAAATTTTACCCCTATTTACGTTCGATCTTCAGAAGCCGAAGTAAAGTGGAAGGAGACACATTCTGATTGACAAAAAGAGTGGATTATATTAAGTTTTTTTGTTAAACTGATATTTCATGACGGAGCGTCACCCACGACTCATAAAAATATCTTTAAGTTTTTGTAAGTTACGCTATACTCTATGCGCTTTGCGATTTTCTGAATGGGGGATAAAATGATGGCCAAAGAGGAGGAGTTGGTTGAAAGGCTGATGAGAGAAAATGAAGAATTTCTAAAAGCCAAACAGGTACATCTCCAACTCGCAAACCAATTGGAAGAATTGGAGAAAAAGCCTTTTCTCACTCCCCAGGATGAGATGGAGATAAAAATCATTAAAAAGAAAAAATTGGCACTCAAAGACCAAATGG
>Ga0184636_1000433_pt1 | contig 10146 bp, 11 predicted proteins | sample PLM3_60_b2_FD_133164 | JGI IMG/M metagenome (GOLD analysis project Ga0184636, IMG submission 133164) | Groundwater sediment microbial communities from an aquifer in East River, Colorado, USA - PLM4_90_b2 | ecosystem: Environmental > Terrestrial > Soil > Riparian zone | place: USA: East River... | reverse complement strand
TGTGTCTTTAATCACCAGCGGTAATACAGTTGTGACATACATCCAAACAAGTGAGAGAAAAATAGTTTTACCAACGGCTATTTTTCTTAGTGCCCTGAACCAGGGATGAGGAATTTTTGGGGCGGAATACAAAAAAGTGATAATCGCTGATAATAATAACCAGGGCCAATAGGGCAAAAGAAACCAGGTAAAAATAGCGGAGCCTGCCAGGCCAACGATAAAAAGGGCAAGGTGATAATGCCTGTGTTCTTTTACCCATTCTATTCTTGGCGATTCCACCAATGATTGTGAAGTAAGATACCAGTGAAAGCTGTAACTGCAAATGGTCGCTGAAAAAACAAATCCCATAAAATATTTATCAGGAGGGGAATGCAACAAGAGATCATAGGTTTGATTTACCATCAACAGGGCACAAACAGCAATAAATAAATTACTGTAAACAAAAAACCTGAAAACAGAAATCATTGATCCTTTTGAAAAAAGTTTCAATCTTTAATGATGAATGATGATAGGCACTGAACAAGCTGTGTCGCTGGCATTTCCCGCGGCATCCTTGGTCCAGAAGCAGAAAGTGGCTGTATCCACTTTAACTGATCCACCTGTGCCGTTGCATTGATTATCACCCCGGAGGGTTTTATCCATATCAATCACTATCTCCCCTTCCTTACCTTTTGTAGCAATAAAATCCGAGGGTATATGAAGTTTTGTTGAATCTGTAAAATTACTGTTCGCACAACCCGGTACTATTTTACTATACCCCAGTAGAGCAGTAAAATCGCCTTCTTTATCGGTTATCCGTATGGTAAAGCGCAGTATATCGGTACCAAAAACTTCAGTGGAGCTGACCTCCTTGATCTTTAACTGCGGTCGGGTCTTGAATTCACCCTTATTACAGGCAGCTGCAAATAACAGCAATAACAGTATAGCAAAAATCGAACGCATTCAAATAGTTTTGTTTCAAATTTACAATTAAACTAACTACCAACCTAAATAATGCCGGATCAATGGGATCATAAAATTTTCAACATTACCGAAACCAGTTTTGAACAACTGGCTTTAGAAGTATTCCGGTTTCAGTACCGGCATAATTCTTTGTACAAGACCTATACCGATATGCTGGGAATAAAGGCTGAAAAAATTACCAGCCTGTATCAGATTCCTTTTTTACCCATTGGTTTTTTTAAAACGCATGCCATAAAGACGACAGAATTTGAACCACAGGCAGTCTTTGAAAGCAGTGGTACCTCCCAATCGGTTAAGAGTCATCATTTGATAAAAGATGTTGAATTGTACCGCCGGAGCCTTATGAAAGGGTTTGAAATATTTTATGGCTCTGTGAATGATTGGTGCATCCTTGGGCTATTACCTTCTTACCTGGAAAGAAGAAACTCTTCGCTGGTTTTTATGACAGATGAACTTATAAAACAAAGTCATCATCCGCAAAGTGGTTTTTATTTAAATGAATATGGGAAGTTATATAATACATTAAAGGATCTCGAACGAAAAAAGCAAAAAACCCTGCTCATTGGCGTCAGTTTCGCCCTGCTTGATCTTGCAGAACAGTATCCTCTACATCTTCAGCACACAATGATCATGGAAACGGGAGGAATGAAAGGAAGACGTGAAGAAATGGTAAGGCAGGAATTACACGAATTATTAAGAATGAAATTTGCTGTTGATCTTATTCATTCCGAATATGGAATGACGGAATTATTATCACAGGCTTACTCAAAAGGCAATGGAATTTTTCATTGCCCGCCATGGATGAAGGTCTTGATAAGAGATGAGGAAGATCCTTTTTCCGTTCCGCCGGGAGTCAGGAGTTCAGAGTTCAAAGTTCAGAGTTCAGAGTCAGAGATGAGAAAATCACTTACCGGTGCTATTAATATTATCGACCTCGCCAATATTTATTCCTGCTCATTTATTGCTACAGATGACGCTGGTAAAATTTATGATGACGGAAGTTTTGAAGTGCTGGGCAGGATTGATAACAGCGATATTCGTGGTTGCAGTTTGATGGTGGTCTGACGCGGTCGTCGATGAGCTTAAGCAGTTTATTTTCTCTTATTGAGCCAAAACCCAAAGTTCAATTGTCCAATTGTTGTGAAGCCGGATACATGTATAGTACCACCCACTGTTGCCTTTGTAAAATAATAGCCAGGCCCCAGGTTTAGATCCAGGCTGAACCGGCTTTTATAGTTCCGTTGAATGCCCCATACAAGCCCGATTGTATTGATTGTACGGTGATCTCTTTCTTCAAAATAATTTGATGATACCCGCCTTTTAGAGAAAACAGTTTCTATAATTGCACTGAAATAATTTAAATTATTCATGTCTGTCCTTTTTCCTTTTGATTGTCTTTTTTCGGAATTATAATAATAACGGTACTGTAAGGCCAACGATGGGTCGAGATAAAATGTCGAGGTATTGCCTAAAGCATCTGAATACCCAATTGAACCAGAAATACTCATGAATGCCTCAAAATACAGGGATTGGAGCTTTCCAATTCTTTTCTCATAACTAATTCCCGGATCCAAGAATGTAAGTTTCGTAATATTAACAATGTCGGCCTGGCTTTTGTCTTGTGAAAAACAATTATTGCCTGCAAAAAACAAAATAAGAAACCATATTTCTTTAAAATTCATTATGGTGGTTTTGGGAATAAAGATAGATGGTTGAACAGTCAAATGATTATTAAAAAAAATATCCGGGCTGCCGTTTATTTCTTTTGAATCGGATCAGCATTCCATGTGTCAACAATATTTTTCCAGGAGCCATCGGCTTCTTTTCTCCAGATGGTTACGCTTTTATTGAATTCTGTTACAGGGTTACCCAATGAATCATTTACCGTGATTTGATTTTGTTCAATCATATAAGCCAGGTCCCCGCTTTTAGATACAAAAACATTCAGGGGTTCCCAGCTTATTTTGAAACCAGGAATTTTTGAGGCGTTCTCAACCATGCCACGTATCGCCGTTTTGCCCTTTATCGCAGGCTGTCCGGGCGACATTACAACTGCGTCATCAGCCCAGTAAGAAAGTGTTTTCTCAATGCTATCAGTTGCGGCTGACTTCGACCAATCCCTGCTGATTTGCATTAGCTTTTCTCCTTCCATCTTTGTGTCAATTTTATTTTCGCTACAACCTGTGAAAACAATAAAGAGTAATAAGGCAGTTATAATTTTCATTGTTATATTGATTTGGTGTAAAAAAATTAGTAGTTCAATAAATGATAGTTGGCGGACAAGGCTGAGGAAGACGTATAAATACAGGAAAAGACTTTGACCTCAAGCAACGCTTCCTTTGACAGCTTATGTTGTGCACTGTTTCCTTAATTTTAGAATGTTCTATTTAAAAATTCTTAAAGAATCAATCATTATCATACTGACACCATCCACATGAGTTTCATAAATACAATAGCCATTTTCAACTTTTACAATTTTTGTTCTGATTATTTTATTCTGCCAAACAGGCTTTAAAGTGTCAGAGAAATTTGTTGACTCCTCAATATTACTAAGCTCATATTCACAATCACTTATCCATTTTATTCTGGCTTTAAATATATGTCCGGTAATCTGATTAGTTTCAATTTGAATAGTGTCATTCCTGTCTACAATAGTATTTTGCTCATCAGCAATATGAGAAACAAATTTGCCTTTTCTGAAATTAGTGCAGTCCAATTTATTTGGAGATACACTACAGGAAACTATTGCTATGAAGATGCAACAGATATTTAAAATCTTACATATCATCCCCGGAAATTTAAAATTGCGCACTGCGGTTCAGGCCTTTAAGAAGGGCGGGCATTTGAAAATATGCAACCTCACTAAAGCACTAAAATCAATACGAATCAGGTTCTTCGCAGGTTGTTTTATATCAAAAAGTATAAATTCATTGAAGTTGTCCTCAAAAGGCATCAACATGTTTCAAAATATACTTAGCTGTTCAATTGCTTGCTGCAGAGCTTAAATATACGTCACATTTCAGCGTTGTTGAAATTTTTAAAGAACCCCTTTCAGCATTTCCATCATTGCTATATTTTCTTCCCATTGATCAGCCAATGGCTGTTGGATAAAAGGGGCGGTTGGCATATACGGTATTGGTCCAAATTCGGGACAAATGGTCATTTCTTTTTTACCTTTTTTGTTTTGCTGATCAAGAATCTTTTGCCACCAATGAACAAACCTGTTTACATGTTGTTTCCATTCCGGTGCCCGGAAATCATTTACCTGTGATGAATGCTCGTACCCGATTCTTGCATGTATATGTCCTGTACGGGGAATTATTCTTTCAATTATAGCTTCCTGGTCCTCTAATAAACTTTCAGACACAGTACACCAATGGCTGAAGTCGGCAACCAACTCCAATTCCGGAAACTTTTCAAGATAGGGCAGCAAACCATATGCATGAAACGTAAAACGTCCGCGGTGGGTTTCATGAAGAATTCGTATCCCTGTTTTAGCCGAAATATTCATTGCTGTTTCGATGAGCCTGCAGTTCTCATCAAAAGAAAAAAAATCTTTACCTGTATGTGAATTAATAAAATCGGGTTGAAGAATAATTAAATGATCAAGCCTTTTCGAAAAGCGTTGTTTGTATTCTTCAAAACTTTCACCGGTGGGCGGCAACCACTGTTGTGCTATGAAAATAAGATCCTTTTTTCTTCTTACGGTTTCGATGGTGTTCAAAAAATTTTTTTCAAATTCAACTGCTGAAGGCATATCAATTTCAACTCCATCATAACCGTTGTCAATTACTCTATCAATAAAATCATCGGCAGAAATTCCCTGCCAACCCCAAAATGGACAAATGTATTTGATCTGCACTATGGAAAGTTACACAAAAACAAAAAAGCGTACCAGACGAAACGCTTTCACTTTTATCTGTTAACTATTATCTTTTATTTATCATCTATCCAACTATCACCTGGCCATACATTTCCTCCCTTAGCTGGTGAACTCTTTCATCTTCCAGGTATTCATCAAACTCCATCAGCCGGTCAATAATACCATTCGGAGTTAATTCGATCACCCGGTTGGCAACGGTTTCCATGAAAGTATGATCGTGAGAGGATAGAAGCACAATTCCCTTAAAATTCACGGCGCTTTCATTAAAGCTTTGAATGCTTTCCAGGTCAAGATGATTGGTGGGCTGATCAAGAATAATACAATTTGGATTTTGAAGCATCATGCGACTGATCATACAACGGACTTTTTCACCACCACTCAGCACTTTTATTTTTTTTAGCACATCATCGCCGCTGAACAGCATTTTTCCCAAAAATCCTCTAAGAAAAGGCTCATCCACATCCGTGACATAGGCAGGCACCCATTGACGCAGCCAATCCATTAAATTCAGATCGCCTTTAAAATAATCGCTGTTTTCCAGCGGCAGGTAGGCGGTAGTTACTGTGGTGCCCCATTCATACAAACCTGCATCCGACTTAGCTTCACCATTGATGATCCCGAAAAAATTTGTAACAGCCAGCGGGTCCTTACTGTAAAAAGCAATTTTATCTCCTTTGTTCACTGTAAAGGAAACATTGTCAAAAAGTGAACGGCCATCTACTGATTTACTTAATTTTTCAACGTTCAGTATCTGGTTGCCTACTTCGCGCAGGGGTGTAAAAATTACGCCGGGATATTTCCGGTTACTGGGTTCAATTTCTTCAATAGTCAGTTTTTCCAATGCTTTTTTTCTCGATGTGGCTTGTTTTGATTTAGAAGCATTGGCGCTGAACCGTGCAATGAAATCAAGGAGTGCCTGTCTTTTTTCTTCCGTTTTTTTATTCTTGTCGCCCAACTGTCTTGCCATCAATTGAGATGATTCGTACCAGAAAGTATAGTTACCGGTAAAGATTTTTATTTTCCGGCGATCCACATCGGCCACATGCGTGCACACAACATCAAGGAAGTGGCGATCGTGGCTTACTACCAATACGATATTTTCATAATCGGCTAAAAAATTCTCCAGCCAGCTGATCGTTTCAATATCGAGGCCATTTGTCGGCTCATCCAGCAATAAAATGTCGGGGTTGCCAAATAAAGACTGTGCCAGCAATACCCGCAGTTTTAAATTTGAAGGAATGTCCTTCATCAAACTTCCATGAAAAGAAACACTGACGCCAAGACTATTCAGCAAATTGCCGGCATTACTTTCAGCTTCGTATCCGCCCATTTCACCAAACTCAGCTTCAAGATGAGCGGCCTTCATTCCATCTTCCTCGGTAAAATCTTCTTTTGCGTAAATTTTTTCCCGCTCGTGCAGTACCTCCCATAATTTACTATGACCTTTCAGTACCGTATTCAAAACAGTAAATTCATCAAACTCAAATTGATTTTGTTTCAGCACCGCCATTCTTTCGCCGGGAGTGATTTCAACGATTCCTTTGTTGGGATCAATCTCGCCACTCAGTATTTTTAAAAAAGTGGACTTACCGGCGCCGTTGGCACCGATCACTCCATAGCAATTTCCTTTAATAAAATTCAGGCTCACTTCATCGAAAAGCACTCTTTTGCCAAACGAAAGCGTTACATTCTTTACACTGATCATCCTAAAAATTTTAAGTGTGCAAAGGTAGGTTATTAAAGCGGGTTAAAGAAGCGATAAATCAGTCAATTTTCTTATAGTGTTCCCGGCTGCAGAATTACTCCTATGCAAGTTCCCGCGGATATTCGCCGATGTCGCCGAGAAATGTTTCAAAATTTAAAAATCTGCGCTAATCTGCGGAATAATCTGCAAGATCAGGGGGATAATCTTGTTCTCAGCGAAAGATCAGTCGCTTATTCGGGGACTATTTAGCTTCTCTCGCGTCGACCCGCATAAAACGGGATAGAGAAACAATCCTATTCAGCTTTTTGCCACGAAGACACCAGACACTAAGTTGCACTAAGACTTTGTTACTTCGTGCCTGAGGGCCTGAGCCAGTTTGCGGCAATCGACTCGATCTGTCTTTTGCCTTCTGTCTTTATCCGTAGTTGGCACATCAGCAGCATGAGTAATAATACAGGATATCCCTTGTTGGCTTAACGCCTGTTGAATCCAGTATCCACAAAAACCTGCTTCATAAACCGCTTGAAAGTTAGCTTGCGGATAGTTACGCTTCAGATGATCAGCTAGTATAGCCGGTTGAGGTGGCTGAGAGAAACATCTCAGCTCCCTTTCATCATCCCGGATACAAATAGACCAGTCTTTTTTATGAACATCTATACCACAATAAATGTCTTGACCGGCAAAATTTAATGTTTTAACTTGCTTCATAGCTTCTGTTTTTAAGTGTGATGAAAGAATTATTCAACTTAAACTTACACTTAATACAGAAGCCTTTTACTATACTGAAAACATGAAATCTTTGTGGCAAGTGATCAATATAAAAAGCCAGTCAGTTATGACCAGCTTTTGTTGTGCGGCAGAGGAGATTCGAACTCCCACGCCTCTCGGCGCTACCACCTCAAAGTAGTGCGTCTACCAGTTTCGCCACCGCCGCATTCCGGGGCAGCAAATTTATGTATTTATACCCAGAGTCAAAAAGTTCACCGCTTCCAAAGTTTAAAAACCCGTGAACTTATAAACCTGTGAACTATGAAACTATTTCTTCAAAACGATCCTGAAAGTCGTTCCTTTTCCCACCTCTGAATTTTTTACAAAAATTTCTCCTTTATGATATTGCTCAATGATGCGTCTTGATAAACTCAATCCCAATCCCCACCCCCTTTTTTTTGTGGTAAAACCAGGATTAAAAACCCTGGAAATATTTTGTTTGCTGATGCCCTTGCCTGTATCGGTCACATCAATATTCAACGACTCCGCCGTATTGCGGATGTCAATAGTGATAGCACCCTTGCCTTCCATTGCATCCAGTGCGTTTTTTAAAAGATTTTCAATAACCCAGTCAAATAAAGGCCCGGAAATTTTTGTATTTATTTCCTCTTCGCCATGAGTGTGGATAATAAAATTCACACGGCCTGCCGCTCTTTTGCGGACATATTCTACCACACTACTAATTTGTGTTATAATATTTCTTTCTTCCAATTGCGGTTTGCTGCCGATCTTTCCAAAACGATCAGAAACCAATCGCAGACGATCCACATCTTTTTCCAGTTCCCGAACAATTTTTTCATCCACCGCGTTTTGTTTCAGCATTTCTATCCAGCCTTCAAGAGAAGAAACCGGCGTACCAAGCTGATGAGCGGTTTCTTTTGCCATACCTGCCCACACCTGGTTTTGAATAGAACGATAATTGCTGCGAAGAGCAAGCACCGTGATAATAATAAAAAGACCGACAATAAAAAGCTGTACTATCGGGTAATATTGAACTTCATTCAGCAGATCAGAATTGCCATAATAGTATTTATTAAATGTCGCCGGCGTACTGGTGATCTCTACCCGTACCGGGTCGTTTATGCCTTTAAACTGCTTTATTTTTTTCTGCAGGTAATTACTATCTGAGGCTACCCGGGCCGAATCTAAGTTGACATAAAGACCGGAAGGATTATCATTTTCATCAGTTTCTATGATCGGGATCTCTTTGTTTTCAATGGCTATTTGATTGGTAAAGGTCAAAACATTAGGATCATTACTTGTAGCTTTTAATTTCAGAGATTCAGCAAAGGCGCTTACTTTAATTCTTTCATCATTTTCAATTTTACCAGCCAGATATTTAGAATAAACGATCGTACCGCTAACGATCAATATTGCTGCAATAGCCAGAACAGTACGCCAGTTAAAGAATTGCTGAAACATAATAACCGGAAAAATACAAAGAACAAATAACAATCCCGATAGTTATCCGGGCCAAATACGCTCCAAATTTTAAAAGGGAAACCTGTAGTAAAGAGATTATTTTTAATTTATTTGTGATTTGCAATTTGGTTCTTGCAATTTACTTTTAAGCATACCTTATTTTTGAACAAATATTTTCAACTCATTGAGTACTCAGCCAAAGGTCGCCATTGTTATTCTGAACTGGAACGGAAGAAAATATCTTGAACAATTTCTGCCATCAGTATCGGCGACCAACTATTCCAATTTTGAGGTCATAGTGGCTGACAACGGCTCTGTTGACGATTCTATCTCCTTTCTTCAAAAAAGTTATCCTGCCATCCGCACTATTCGTTTTGAAACAAACTATGGTTTCGCAAAAGGGTATAACGAAGCTCTGAAACAAATACAGGCTGATTATTTTGTTTTGCTTAACTCAGATGTTGAGGTTGAGCCAGGCTGGCTTCAACCGATGGTACAATTGTTAGAGATAAATAATAAAATCGCTGCCTGTCAACCTAAAATACTTTCTTTCAATAACCGGAATTTTTTTGATTATGCAGGAGCTGCCGGAGGATGGATCGACAAATTTGGTTATCCGTTCGCCAAAGGAAGAATTTTTGATGTATGTGAACAAGACCAGGGTCAGTATGATGATGTTTCAATGATCTTTTGGGTAAGCGGAGCTGCGATGTTCATTCGTTCATCTGCTTTTCACGAAGTAAAAGGGTTTGATGAATACTTTTTCGCTCACCAGGAAGAAATTGATCTTAGCTGGCGTATACAGCTGGCTGGTCTTCAGTTGAGCAGTTGCCCTAAATCAGTGGTATATCATGTTGGGGGTGGCACATTGCCAAGAGGAAATACGAAAAAGACCTATCTGAATTTTCGTAATAACCAGATCATGCTGGCAAAGAACCTGCCCTGGTCGCAAAAATGCTGGAAAATCCCTTTCAGGATATTCCTGGATGCAGTATCGGCAATAAAGGGATTACTAATAGGAGATGGCGGCTATTTTCTTGCCATATTGCGGGCGCACCTGGCATTTGCAAAATGGATCCTGCTGAAACAGAAAAAAAGCGTTTTCCCGGAGAAAAAGAACAAATATCTTCATGCTGTTTACAACCACAACCTCGTATGGCAGCATTTTGTGAAAAAGAAAAAATTTTTCAGTCAAATAATTAAAAAAGGTTTGTAGATTTTTCCCGCGAACTACTATTTTTGCAGCACAATAATTATTCATGGATTATCAAAATGAATATCAGAAAGAATACCAGGAAGAACTTCAAAAAGTTCAGGATCGTGACTTTACACATAACTGGGTTTCTTCTTCTGCCTTTCTTTTTTACCTCCAGGTAGCTTGTATCCTGGCTCTTTTGTTAGGCGG
>Ga0184636_1000430_pt1 | contig 10180 bp, 6 predicted proteins | sample PLM3_60_b2_FD_133164 | JGI IMG/M metagenome (GOLD analysis project Ga0184636, IMG submission 133164) | Groundwater sediment microbial communities from an aquifer in East River, Colorado, USA - PLM4_90_b2 | ecosystem: Environmental > Terrestrial > Soil > Riparian zone | place: USA: East River... | reverse complement strand
CTGCTGACAGATACTACCAATGCAGCAGTCTGTGCTAATCAACTTCCATATATCTGGAATGGTAATCCGTATACAATAGCCGGAACATATACAGATACTCTGCATAGTACAACTGGCTGCGATACCATCGCTACACTGAATCTAACTATTAACCCTGTCCGAACTTCAACGACTAATACAACCGTCTGTCAGAACCAGTTGCCATATAATTGGAATGGCAATGCATATAATGCGGCGGGTAGTTATTCAGTGACCCTTACCAGTGCAGCAGGCTGCGATTCGATTGCGACACTTGTCCTCGCAGTTAATCCAACCGTGACGAGCAATAATACATTAACGATCTGTTCAAATCAATTGCCATACCAATGGAATAACCAGAGTTTGACCCAGGCAGGAACATATAGTGCAACGCTGCAAAGCCATGCAGGCTGTGATTCAATTGCCACCCTTGTACTAAGCGTTATCGCAGCACCAACATTTGTTATTACGAATCCTGCAGCAGTATGTGCACCGGGAACAGTAGATCTCACTTCGCCAGCTGTAACTGCAGGCAGTGATCCCGGTTTAAGCTATACCTATTGGATGGATGCGGCCAATACAATTCCTCTTACCAATCCAAATGCAGTCGGCGTAAGCGGCACTTATTATATTAAGGCAACCGCTGTGAGTGGTTGCACATTTACACGGTCAGTTCAGGTTACGGTAACAATAAATAAGGCAATATCCTCTATTCGTTATCCTTCAGTCACAACATCACCCAACATTCCTGTGCAACTTATTGCGAGAGACCTTGGGTTTAATTACACCTATCTCTGGAGGCCGCCGATAGGATTGAATTCAACTTCTATAAGAACTCCGATCTTTAATTATCACTCGCAGGTTGAGTATACAATTACAATAATTCCTCCCGATGGCAGTTGCCCTGTTGTAGATACAATACTTGTTAAAATGAAAGAGAATGCTGCTCTTATTTCAAGTTTGCATGTACCAAAGGCCTGGTCACCAAATGGAGATGGTCACAACGATAAATTATACCCATTGACCATTAATATCGCAGAGCTTAAATACTTCAGGATCTTTAATCGCTGGGGGCAGTTGATGTTTGAGACAAATATTATCGGTAAAGGATGGGACGGAATATTTAACGGACAACCGCAGGTTATGGATGTATATACATGGACTGTGGAAGCCACAGGTATTGACGGACGTTATTATAAACTTGCAGGTAATTCAGTTTTAATGAGGTAAACATGATGTTATGAAAACAATGAAACACACAGTTGCAGTGATTTTTTCACTGGTTGTTCTGAAGACATTAAATGCGCAGGATCCTAATTTCTCGCAATTTTTTTCTTCGCCTCTAAACATCAATCCGGCGTTAACGGCAAATATCAATGCCGACTGGCGGGCCATATCAAATTTCAGAGATCAATGGATAGGTCCTGCTTCACCCTATGCATCCGGCACTATATCCTATGACAGGAAAATATTGCAAAATAAAATACCAAATGTTCATGAAGAGAAAAATGTGATGGGCATAGGAGCCATGTTAATGTATGATAATGCTATGAGTGGAATTGTAAAAAGTACTTACGGCTCTTTAAATCTGTCTTATAACATTAAGCTGGCTGAAGGGAATACTGTTCATAGACTAGGAGCCGGATTTGGTGCAACTTATGGAAGAAGAACTGTTGATTTCAACAGGCTGACCTGGGAAGATCAATGGATAGGTCTGGCAGGTTTTAATACAAATCTTCCGACTGGTGAGATTGCTTTGTCAAATATGAAACCCTGGTTTTCTGCAAGTGCCGGTTTAACCTACAGCATAACCTCAGAAAAAAGCAATGTTGATATTGGGGTAGCAGGGTTTCATTTAAATACACCAAAGCAAACTTTTTTAGAAGATGAAAATCAGCGTTTGGCTGTTCGGAAAGTAATACATGTCAATTTTGAAACTTTTTTAAATGAGGGTTTGGTTCTTAATACAAATGCTATTTATCAATTTCAGGCAGAAGCCAAATATTATTCCTTTGGCGCAGCATTAGGATATTATTTGCCAGATTATACCGATGTAATGCTTAATGCCGGGCTATGGTATTGGTCAAGAAATGCAATTGTTCCCTATCTTGGTTTAGTTTATAAAGATTTTCAATTAGGTCTGTCTTATGATGTGACTATTTCAAAACTTAAACAAGCAACTATAAAGCCTAAAACATTTGAATTATCATTAATAATAAGAGGTATTAAAGAACCGGCCCAGATTATCCCCTGCCCCTGGAAATAAGCAATGCAGGAATATAAAACGGCATCATTTAAGTGATACCGTTTTATTATTTATCAAAAGAACTATTGCTGCACAGGACCCTGTTGGTTCCCGGAATTAATTCTCTTATTCTCCTCATCAATTGCCGATTTGCGCTGCCGGGCAGCTTTCACTTCATTACTTCCAAACCGGTAACTGAAATTTAATTTAAACTGTGGAAGTTCTCCATGCCCGTTAAACGTACTATACACCCCTGCAAAATTTGAATACCCTCCCCATTTCATGGTTTTAAAAATATCCGCCACAGATGCTTTAATAGTTCCTTTGCCTGCAAAAAGGGTTTTCTGTAATCCCAGGTCCACACTACCCATGGTTTTTGACCTGATTATACCCTGCCATACTGATGGAGAAATATACAAGCCATTCAATTCGCCTGTCCATCCTTTACCTAATTTAAAACTGTTTTGCATAACATAGATAAGTGCAAATACAGATTGATCTACCTTACGGCTGCCTCCTCCGAAATCAGCAGTATAATGAGAATAAGTAGAATTCATGATTGCAAAAAAGCTATACCATTTATATTGAAACGGGTAACTTAAGCTAAGACTTCCGACATCCTGTGTGGCAAGATTTTTTTTGGTAAGAAATCCTTTTGTTCTCTCAATAGTATCGGGAAGCTGTGCAAAAATATCTTTGACGTGGCTATAGTTAACTGAAGTAGTGAGTTTGAATTTATACACGTTGGTCAGGCCAAAACTGTTTGTGTATTGAGGTTTAAGAAGTGTATTGCCTTTCATATATGTGTATTCATTCAATTTGAATTCAAAAGGATTTAGATCCTGATAAGCCGGGCGATCAATTCTGCGACTATAAGAGATTGTCCATTGATTCGCCGGCTTTTTGTTAAATGTTACAGATGCACTTGGAAAAAAATCCGTGTAGTCCCTTATAAACGATGAATCATAAGGCATATAGCTACCATTCAGTTTTGTGAAGCCCGTTGATTGTCCGTCTGAATGTGTGTTTTCTGCCCTCAATCCAAATTGAATCATGAACCCTTCTTTGAATTGCCTGTTATAATTCACATACAGTGCACTTATATTTTCCTTGTACTGAAAACGGTTGCTTTTTAATGTATCCAGCACTTTACCGGTTCCGTACACATTATACCTTTGAAAATCGTTGTCAGTATTTACAATGCCGATTTTCCCTCCAATACCCAGCCTTCCCTTCTTCCAATTTTGTTCGTAATCCGTTTTTAAGGAATAGATATTAATATCTGTTGGCGCCATCATATCATAAATAGCGCGGCTGATTTCTGTGATACCATCAGCCTGGTAATAATAATTTGGTTGATACTGATTAGATCTTATTCTGAAAAACCCATAGTCAGCATCTATGTTGAGTTCCTGTCCGCCTTGCACCGCATACCGGTAATTAAGATTTGTATTTACATTATTTCTCTTCATGTTATTATTGTTTGTAGCACGAAGAAGGTGATCAAGCTGACCGGTGGGAACATAAATAAAATACAAGGGACCGGCCGTAGAGAAATCATTGCTGGCTATATTGCCATTCACCATGGCACCGAAGGTGCTTTTTGCGTTTATAAAATAATCAACGCCTGCCTTGAAACCATGGGTGTTATTTTGAAAGATGATCCTGTTATCCTGGGTAAATAATGTATCAAACTGTTCTTTTTTTAAATGAATCTCCATTCTGTTTTTGCCATTGTTATAATTATAATTTGCAAAGACATTTATTTTTTTATTGCGATGGTTCAGGTTAAGACCGCTATTGAATTTGGAATAAATACCCTGGACGTATCCAATATTTGCCGATCCATTTGTTCCGAAAGCTTTGTTTTTCTTAAGCCTGATATTAATGATGCCCGCATTTCCTGCCGCCTCATATTTGGCGGAAGGGTTGGTGATGATTTCAATAGATTCTATCTGGGCCGACTGCAAGCTTTTGAGAAAAGCAGATAGATCGGAACCCGAAAGCGGAGTTGATTTTCCGTCGATATAAATTTGAACACCATTTTTTCCCGCCAGGCTTATGTTATCGTCTTTATCAATCATCACACCGGGAGATCTACGTAATAATTCCAGGGCATCATTTCCGATTGAATTAATCGTGCCTTCTACATTTACAATTGTTTTGTCTGCTCTCACTTCAATCATTGGTTTTTTCGAATTCACCGTTACTGTCTTCATTTCACCCGTAAGTTTGTTTAATTGTAAATCCGGAACTGCCGTTTGGCCCGATCCTGAAAACTCAAAGGCTGAGGAATAAACAGGAGCATATCCAACATGGGTAACGCCAACTATATATCTGCCTGGCCTGGCCTGATGGAAAGAAAAATCTCCGTTATTATCGCTGGCTGCAAGTTTAACGACCGAAGAATCCTTTGCATTTAATAATGAAACAGTGGAATTCTGTAGCTTTTTTCCCTGCTGGTCCTTTACGCTGCCTGAAATCTGTTGAGCAAGTGAAACCAACACAGAGCAGTTAATTAGAAAAACGAATACTATCCTTTTCATGGTTAATAGTTTTGATTTGCTAACAAAAATATTATGGTTCTATTAGCAGGAAAATACTATTCCGGTGAGTGGCCTTTTTTAAGGCATGAGCGGCGGAATGTCTCCGTAAGTTGAGAAAAGGATATACTTATTATAAAGTATTTATGAATTAGTTGTCTTGATCAGGTTTGTCTGAAATTTTTTTTATTTCAGCAAATACTCCCACTGGCTATCCTGCATTGTTTTATTTCCCGCATCACAACCATCCGAAAATTCAGGTTCTTGCAAAAATTATATCACATTGCACTGTTGCTACATCGCTGCCGGTTGATCCGGGTGTAACATGCATGATATTACCTGCTACTACTGCATGATCGGCAAATACGTTCAACAATATATGCCCGATTTCATGAGCTGGTGTCCTGGCATCTGCCGCTGCTTCTATCATCGCTGTATTCGTTAATGCATTACGGGGACCCGTACCACATTTCGGTGAAACAGATAAGCCCCGGCGCGAAGGGCTCATCTTATTGACATAAACCAACTTCACACGGCCGCTGAGACTACGCAGTGACATTGAAAGAGAAAGGGCTGTTTCATTCAAGGTTATATCACCACAATTTGCTACATCCAGCAAACCGTCAAAACCAAGGATGGCCACCGTTTCCAACAGACCAAGTTGTATGGTGCTGTTTTGAACAAATTTCAGGCAACAGGGACCATATGTCTTGTTCAAAAAGTCAAAGTCCGGCTGCACGTTTCGCTGAACGCCATTGAGGATAATGACATCAACAGGCACTTGTTTAGGTGTTTCGCAAATTACAGGTGTGCCGGGTGCATTGGTGGTTGGAAACCGGGAATCGAGCCTGCTAAGTGTATTTTCTCCAACAATTCCATCCTGTTGCTGCTGATTTAATCCACTGGCTTTCTGAAATGCTCTTACGGCCTTTTCGGTTTCATCTCCAAAGATGCCATCGGCACCGAATTTAGGTAATGGAAAACCGGCATCAATAAGAGCTTGCTGGATTTTTTTCACAGGCTCTCCCCGCCGGTTACGATTTTTCGATATCACATCCTCGTCATCAAAAACTCTTTCCAATAGAGGATCGCCGGCAAAACGGGGTGAAGTGAGATTTAATTCATCGGCTTGCTGCCGCTGAATCTTTTGATTATCCAGGGGAGATCGCTGCAGACCGGTCTGTTGAACTACATGTGTCAGCTCATGAGCTAATAATTTTTTTCCGCTGGCTGTTGCAGGAGAATATTGGTCATGATTAAATACAATATTATTCCCCGAAGTGTAGGCCAGTGCATGAATTGAATTTGCGCTCTTAGCAGCCAGGTCACTATCATGAATTTTTACATCGCTGAAATCGTAATTGAAGCGGGATTCCATGAATGAACGGGTTTCTGAATCCATAGATATTCCTCCCGAAGAATTCAATACATCGTGAACGATGGGCGGTACTGTCTCCGTTGAGCCGCTGCCAGATTCTTTGCGTTGTAACTTTTCCTCTTCTTCACACTCCGCACATTTGCGGCTCACTATTTTTTCTGATGAAAAACTCAGGGTTCCGGGAAGCGGTGTGCGCATTACTTTATCAGCCATGACATCGGCTTCTTTTTCGTAGACATCATCCGATGATCCAATGGTGAGTTTTGATTGAATTATATGAGATGATATCTTACTAAAATCGTGAGATGCCGGTTTCTTTTTTTGAATGAAAAAATTTGAAGCTGCTGATGAAGTGGTTTTAGTTTGTTCGGGTGTTGCTAGCCTCATGATCAATCATTTTAATGTTAGGCAAAGTTCAATCATTTCAGTTGTTGGGGGAAAAAATAGTCCAATAACCAATGTATTTTATCCCAGCTTCTCACAGAATCTTGCAATTTTGGTTTATTCTGAAGATCTAAGCATTTGATCCCATTTTAATGTTAGGCAAAGTTCAATCATTTCAGTTGCTGGCTGAATATCAGCAATTGTAAAAGGATTTTTCTTCAACGCAGACGACTAGGGAATAGTAACTGTTTCTCTAACGGCCCAAAACTTTCTTTCAATCATTCGCCCATCCTTTCGTATGTCACCAAAAAAACGAAAATCAAAAACATATACATCGCCAGCGTTTGCAGGTGCTCCGATTACGCCTGGTTCATCGAAAGACTGGTACCTGCATCCGTTTTGCATATCTATACCTCCGTTTGCATCAGTATACTGATTTAAAACCCCCTGGTTAGCTAAATGGTTCCTGTGTCCATATCTTCCATTATTGGGCAAGTTAGTATTACCATCTTCTACCCAATTTGAAATGGCGGGCAATGCCGCTCCGCCGGGAATGGTCCCGAATTGATTATTAATATTTGCTCCATTATAAGTAACCAGGCCGCTGATAAATTGGCGGTATTGAAACCTTGAACAATCACAATGCGGAGAAAACCGGATATCTACATTAAAATGCCCAAAAATATTAGCCAGGTTAGGGCCGGCAGCATGAAGTTCCATCGGCGTAACCAAACCAACGTGGAACATGGTCAGGCAAGTGTCTGGTGAAGCATTTTCCGCCCCTAGTTCAGCTGTGAGTTGATCAAATGTCCGGGGACCAACCTTGCCATCAGGATTTAAGCCATTCTGTGCCTGGTATAAAGCAATCAACCGGATAGTTTCTTCTGTTAATATTCCTGTAACCGGGCCGCCAACAATATTCTGTATCAGTGTTATATTATCCTGGTTATACCGACTCGTGTTAAACGTTATAGCATCCCTTATTTCCTGCGCAGTCAATTGTGGTTCTGCAGCTTCCGGGTGAGCAGGCTCAATAGCCAAATCGCGTTGAATGCTTTTTTCTACTCCCTTTCCCTGTTGCACTACATGTGACAACTCATGCGCCAATAATCTTTTTCCTGAATCAGAATTTGTATTATACTGACCTGAATTAAAAACAATATTATTTTCTGAAGTATATGCCAGCGCATTGATTGATTTTGCACTGTTTGCAGCCAGCTCACTGTCGTGAACTTTTACATTGCTGAAATCATAATTGAAACGAGGCTCCATGAATGAGCGGGTATCCGCATCCAATGATCTTCCTGAAGAAGAATTCAATACATCATGAACGATCGGCGGTGCCATATTAGTTGAATCATGGCCGGTCTCTTTACGTTGTAATTTTCCATCTTCTTCGCACTTTGCACATTTCCTGTTCACAACATTTTTTGATGATGAAAAATTTATAGGCTCAGGCGTATGCATGCGCACCACTTTATCAGACATGGTATCAGCCTCTTTTTCGTACACATCATTCGGTGATCCAATCGTTAATTTTGGCCGGATAAAAGGCGGTTTAGATAATTTATCTGCATGATTACTCAATTCTTTTTTTTGGAGAAAAGAATTGGAAGCGCTTGATGCAGGGGCTTTATTTTGAATAATGTATGCGCCCATATGGTTTTTATCCCTTTACAAAATTAAATTTTAGTCTGTATTTTAATGATTTGCTTTGAAAAATTTTGCATCACATAAATTAACGGCGATTCCCTGCATAATCAGACAAGTGAGCTCCTCTCCAGGTGTATCCGGAATTTCCTTCTTCATCACAACAGACACAGCCAAAAACGCTTATTTCATCTGAAGTTCCATTTATTCGGCAATGATGAGAAACACCGGGAGCGCCATCACAGGCAGCAATTTTATTCGGTCCATGACTGTTAAATGGGTAACAATCGCCTAAATCTTCGAAACTATAGTTGGTTTGATTTAATATAAAATCCTGGGCTGCTTCATAGGGATCTGTGAAACCTTCCTCACAACTAATTGCAAAAGGAACCGTTTCAAAACATCTTCTACGGCTCTCTTCTTTTCTTCTTTTTGCCTGTGCTTGCGATCGAGCAATTAATATCTGCTGGGGCGTCATCCTTGAAACCCTGCGATATTCATCTTCACTTGCAAAAAACTCATCTGTTATTGGATTACGGGTATCAACCCACCCCGGGGCAGTTGGAGAAGAATACAATAAAACAGCTAAAAAAGCACCTACGGGTCCTAAAAACCGAAGCCCACCCAATGAACCAGTAGTGGTTTCAATAACTGTAGCTTCTTCTGCTACGCCAGCCCCTCCTTGTATAACTCTTGGTATCCATGTTGGTGGAGGTGGTTCAGGAACAGGTAAAGGTGTAGCAGGCTGTCTTTGTATTGTCCAATTTCGAGCTATATTTTTCTGCTGCACTACATGTGTCAGCTCATGCGCAAGCAAACGCCTTCCTGAATCAGAATTAGTATTGTATTGCCCGGAATTAAAAACAACATTATTTCCTGAAGTATATGCAAGTGCATTTATAGAACTTGCACTTTTTGCAGCTAAATTATTGTCATGAATTTTTACGTTGCTAAAATCATAATTGAAACGCGGCTCCATGAATGAGCGTGTATCCGTATCCAGACTTCTTCCGCCTGAACTTAATACATCATGAACAATTGGTGGGGCTGTTGAAATTGATTCACCACTATTTTCTTTTCTGTGTAATTGTTTTTCTTCTTCTTCGCAGTGTGCACATTTGCGGTGAACAGAATTTTTTAACGGTGATAAGTTTACCGGCTCCGGAATTTGCATGCGCATGACACTATCTGCCGTAGCATCGGCTTCCTTTTCATAAATATTGCCAGGCGATCCTATCGTAAGTTTCGGCTGGCTGGAAGAAGTCGGCGATTGTTTAAATGAATTATTGACTAATTCCTTTTTTGAGACGAAAGAATTGGCTGCCCGTGTCAAAAAAGATCTGCCTTTAGTGTTATAAGTAATCATAGTAAGAAATTTATAGATTCTCTTTGACAGGATCAGCCACCATTTGAATCGGGGTTCCAGGGGCCAAATTCATAATGGCTGTACCCTCCATAAACGGTGATTTTCCCAGACTTAATATCTATCTCCGGTTGTACATAACGGCCTCCTCTCCCACTTCCCAGCCATCTGTAAACAACAACCGGGTCCCCCATTCTTTCAAACATGACCGGTCCATCCAGCGGTGGTCCCTGTAATTCATCCAAATCCTTTTTTTCGAAGTTGAATTTTTTACAAAATTTCAGGGCCGCTTTCCTTGCAGACTCGAGGCGTGAAGTATCACTATTATTCATATTATTTATATTATTCGCCATGATACTGTGAATAGGAGCATTCGTTCCAGATTTGCAATTGCCAAGAATTACAGAAAAAATCAATACGAATATATACAGAATACAGCTCGAGGTTTTCAATTCGGATACATTTATGGTGTTGTAATATTGACAAGATTTGACGGCCGAGATTCTCCAGCGGTACCTACAGCGGTAACTTTATAAGTGTATGTAGTAGCAGTGGCAAGTCCGGCAGTTGTATCAGTGAATGTGACGGTTCCCGGTGGG
>Ga0184636_1000429_pt1 | contig 10184 bp, 7 predicted proteins | sample PLM3_60_b2_FD_133164 | JGI IMG/M metagenome (GOLD analysis project Ga0184636, IMG submission 133164) | Groundwater sediment microbial communities from an aquifer in East River, Colorado, USA - PLM4_90_b2 | ecosystem: Environmental > Terrestrial > Soil > Riparian zone | place: USA: East River... | reverse complement strand
CCCGATGAAAGGGACTTTTCGACATTGTTATCTTCAAGGCGTTCAACATAAGCATACCTTGCTACAACTTCAAACTTCTTGGGTATCAAGAAATAACCTGCGTCAAATCTATATGCGAAACGATCCCAGGTATTTCCATCTTCCCTATCCTGCTCTAAACGATCATAGCCATATTCAGCGTCCGCAGAAAAACCTTTATATCTAAATAGTGCGGCCAGGTCGTAGCCAGAACCTTTAACATCATAAGGATCTACTGGCACTGTTCCTCCTGTCGAACTGCGGGTCTGACTCAACCGATCTGTATTATGGAAACCTGAGACAAGAAAACAGACTTTAGGGGTTTTGCTGTAATCTATGTCGCCCTGCTGGAGCAGATTATATTTGCCGAATGGATTTACAGAGATTCTGCCTACCCAAATCGGCGAACTGTCAATGTTTATGCCTCCTTTTGTATTTCTCCCATTATATACTCCCGCCCAATATTGAAAGAATCCATTTTGACCGAACATATCAATATCACCTTGCAACTGGACACCCTGTGATCTGAAGAGATGAAAACCACCTACAGGATACTTTGTAACAGTGTCTTCATTGTTTACCTGGAAATTGGCATTCCCGCCAGGCCATTTCCTGCTGTCTTCCTTGCCGTCAACATCTGTCTCACCAGAGAAAATACTTCGTTCCACCCCATTAAGCAGGCTCGCAGATTGCCAGAAGTGAAGTCCATAAGGGAGCTTGGCACGACCAAACTGGACCTGTGCGTAGGGATATTTCTTCCATGTCACATATGCGTCGTGCAGGTTGACAGCGCTTGTTGGTTCTAACTGAATATGAAAGAAATATGTCCAGTCTTTGTTGGGTGCATTGCCGCTAAAGAAGACCCTTGCCCTTCTCACAAAGAAGTTGCTCCAGTCTTCATCGTTAGCATTAACTGTTCTGTCAAAGTCAAGATATGTATAACGGAACTGGAGAAATAAATTGGTCTTTAGGAGAAAGTTTTCATCAGGGGTCTTTATATAAAAACCTTTATCATAACCAGCCTGTATCCCTTTCTTATCTGCTTCTACAACCTTTTTTTCTGTTTCGATAGTTTTGGTCTCAGTCTGGATCCGACTTTTTTCTAACTCCTCTATCTTCTTTTTAAGAATCGTTTGTTCATCAACAAGCCGCTGCATATCTCTTTTAAGTTGCTCAACCTCTGTAGATGGGTCTGCTGCCATAACAGGTAGAATCAATAGTGAAAGTGAAAAAACAAAAAGCAGTAGAAATACACATAATCTCTTCATTTGAATATCTCCTTTTTATTTAGAGTGTGAGTGGAATGTTAAAATCCATAAAGTATCATTGGTTATCCTAATTGCGAAGAAAATTAAAGCAGGGATTTTATAGGTTTTCCGGCTCAATCTGATTGTAGCCTTAGGAATCCTGCTTCAGTATCCTTAATAATTAAGTTATTTCTTCACAAGGAACAAAATCCAATTCCTTCTTTTCATTAGAGGGATGAATTATTTTCATGAAGCATGTTAATTGACACTGACTCTTTGACTACTTACAATAATGCCATGGAAGATCACAGGTTAAAGGCATTCTGTCTCGTTGTTGAGATGAAGAGCTTCTCGAAGGCAGCAGAAGCGAAGTTCATGACCCAGTCTGCCATGAGCCATTTGATAAAAAACCTCGAAGACGAACTTGGCGTCAAACTACTGGAAAGGGAGGCTAAAACAGTAATCCCTACTCCAGCGGGCAGACTTTTTTATGATTATTCAAAAAAAATACTTGAAATCTATAAAAAGATGGAAAATGATGTTTACAGCCTCGTTAACAAAATAAAAGGACCGCTCCATATAGGAGCAAGCCCGACTGCTGCAACATACCTGCTCCCACAAGTATTTTATAGTTTTGCAAAAAAATATCCTGAGGTCCAGATAGAAGTTTCAGTATTAAATACTTCAAATATAATCGACAACCTTCAAAAAGGAATAATCCATACAGGAATAATAGAAGGAAATCCCCAAAAAACAAATATTCATTTGGAGGAAATTGCAGAAGATGAGATGATTATTATTGCATCTGATGAAAATCCCCTGTCAAAGAAAAAGCCTTTAACTCCTCGGGATCTTCTGTCACAACCTTTCATCATGCCTGAATTAGGCTCAGGAACAAGGGAACTGGTGGATGATTTTTTACGTGCCCTGGGATTAAAGACAGAAAATATACATGTATCTATGACACTCGGCAATCCTGAGTTGCTTATTCGCATGGTTCAATCAGGATTAGGTATCTCTTTTGTTTCAAAATGGTCGGTTTTTAACGCAATAAAGGATGGTTCAATCAAGATATTACATACAGGAGGAAAAAGACTGAAGAGAAGTTTCAATATTGTCAGCCTTCATGAAGAGCCTTCTACAGTAGTTGCTAAAAAATTCAAAGAATTTCTTAAAGAATATAAATTCTTTATTCCATTTTAATATTAGTAATACCCAAATCCGGCAATAAAATGTCATTGCGAGTGTATCGAATCAACCTCATATTTTCCAATGAGATTGCCACGGCAGAAACGACCTTGCAATGACAGACAAATCAGTCAATTTATCCTTACTGTAGCTGGATTCGAATAATCATTTCCTGAAATCAAAGGGCTCCGGCTCTTTTCATTGAATGTATAAAACTATCAACGATCATTGGATTGAAGTCTTTTCCTGATCCTCCTTTTATTAGATCTATTAATTCATTCAGCTCGACGCCCTTTCTGTATGGTCTTTCAGCCCTGAGGGCATCAAAGAAATCTGCTAATGCAACGATCTGGCTTAAGATGTGCTGCTTTCTTGATCGCCAATTTGTATCCGGATAGCCATTACCGTCAAACTTTAAGTGATGCTCAAATGCTGCAATCACTGCAAGTTGTGGTACATCCGACAGAGAGCCAAGGTATATCGCCCCGTAAATTGGATGCCTTTTCATTTCTTTCCACTCTGCCTCATTGAGCTTCGCCTGTTTTTCAATGATCTCCTTTGATACAAGGAGTTTACCGATGTCATGGAGCAATCCTGCATATCCTGTTTCACGGAGACCTTCATCTTTCAGGCCAAGAGATTGCACCTGGAAAAGGGTCAGAACTGCAACATTTGCAGCATGTACATAGGTGTATTCACTATGAGACTTGATAGGGCTTACAAGGCGAAGTACATTTGCCTCCTTTTTCAAGGCTAGAAGAAAACCTAAAACCGCATCTTCCAGACCTACCATATCAAGCCTCTGTGACCTTGAAAATTCCTGATAGACATTCTTAACCCTTGAGATGCTATCACGCATGATTGCTAATGGATCTTCCTCTGACTGCTTTACCCTCACCTGGACAATTCCGACTATGATATGGTTACTACTCAGAGGAGATTCATTTTTTGAGGCAATAGAATAGATAAAATTCATCAGTTCTTCACGGCTGATCCCTCTCTTGAAGATAATCTTGTCAATACCCTTTTTCTTCATTCTCTTTACAAAGCTCTCCATATACGTTCCCTTTTCGTAGAAGGGACTATCATTGAGTATCAGTTTATCACCAAGATGCGTTATATCAATTGAATCATCCACAAAAAGCTCACTCAGAAACTCGAGGGCTTTTCCAGAGAACTCAGTCACAGCCGGATGATTCTTTGAATAGAGGGAGCACTGAGTCATTGCAGTCACTATGCAGGAAAGAAACTGAGAAAAATTTTCATTCATATTCCACGATATTCTCCCGAGTATGAATTTCTTTTAAAAGACTCATACTAATAGACCTGATCTCCGTATCTTTGGACTGGATACCTAACTCAAGGAGCGGTTTGATTGCGTAGACAGGGTAATATTTAAGACTTTTAAAGATTTCCGACTTAAGCTCATTGCGTGCACCGCGAAAAAAAAAGCCCTTTGACCTGTAAAGCTTCTTGAGAGGCTCAATTGCTTGAGGGTCACCTATTTGTGCAAGGGCTTTGATGGCCGGAAGTTTAGAGTATGATTGAGAGCCAAAAATATCCTTCTTCTCAATAATCTCAATGAGGTATGGGACTGCATCCTTAACTTTATAGGTGCCTGCAAGAAGGATAGCCTGTTCTTTTATTTCAGGATCATCGCCTCTCAGGGATATCTTCAGGTAGGAAATGCCTTCACGGTCGCCAAAGTACAGAAGGGTATTTATCGCCTCCGTGCGTATCCTCTTGTTTTTGTCTTTAGCGAAATGTCTTATATGCTTTGCATAATCTTTTCCGCCGCACTCCTTGATAAGGGCTATCATGCTTATTAAATTACCCAAGCGTTTATCATTAAGCCTCTTGGCAGCTTCATTGGCAACATCGACACCCATTTTGCTCAGTAAATAAATAAGGAATTTCCTTATATTCGGATTAGCCTCTTCTGAAAATGCATCGAGCAGAGGGCTTATGATATAAAGTTTAAAAACTTTGGCAAGACTAACAGCACTTTCTGTGTCGTATTTACCTAAAAACTTAAATGCCTCTATGAGCTTAGAAATAAATTGTTCCGATCGAAAGAAATAGTCAATCATGCCTAAGGCTTCTATCTTAAACTTTCCGGAAAGGGAATACGAATAAATGGTGTTGTAAATATCGCAAAGCTCCTGAAACCTTCCTGTTGATAAGAAACTATCGACAAGCCCTGAAAGCTTTGTAACAAGCTTCAGATAATCCTCATTATTTATTGAGTCAGACTCAAGAAGTTCAAGTATTACATCAGACAAAGCCTTATCTAACACTCTTTCTCCACTGTCCTGCTTGAGTTTTTTTGTAAGTTGGCTTTCTTCAGCTTCAACTCCTTGAATCATCAACTCAAGCTCTTTCTGATATTCTTCGCTTACAAACGTGTGAAAATGATCTTCCTCAAGGAGCCTGACCATTCCTTTGTCTATCTCTATATCATCCACAAAAGCTTTCCCCTTGGCAGTTATATCAAAGAAAAATTCGCCCTTCTCGGTAGTCTCTGAAAGCTTATCAAGAAGGTTCTTGAGACTTATTGGTATCGTTACCGAGCTTATTTCAAAGATCTCAAAAAGTTTCCTGAGGTCTTCTTCTTTTAGCTCAGCGAGTATTCTTTCAAACTCATTTTCAGATAAATGGTGGCTGAGAGTCCTGCTTAAAAAATGCGACTTCAGTTCTGTCCTGAGATTTTCAAGAAATACCAAAAATCTTTTAAATATCTCCCTGCTTATTACCTGCTTACTTTTCTCTCTCAGATATGCTGAAATGACTTTGTCACATGCCTCTCCAGGTGCATCCTCTGGCATTTGGCTGTTTATAAGAGAGGCGATCTCTTCAGGAGGCACTTTATGGATTAAATCTTCAGCATCTTTATCTGCAAGTCTTCCTTCAAGCAAACCAAATACATAATCTTCCAGTATCTTGCTTTCGAGCACGCCACGCCTGAGCTCGCCTTCTTTAAACTCGAAGACGGAAAGGTCAACGGGACTTAGCTTTATGTGCCTAAGGTCTTTCATTTCCGCCATCTGGACTAAGGCATTACCTATGGGGCCTTCGCGCATAATAATCAGTTCATGAAGAATGACAAGATCCTTGACATCAAGACCAGAATAGAACGTTATTGCTGCTATACCCTTGCCATAAAGGCTAAGGGCAAAATCCTGAAAGACAGGGTTTTTCTTGTCAAGGGTAAAGTCATCAATAACCAACATGTTTTTTGCAATGCCGAGGGTTACAGCGCTTCTTGACTTCAAGAGTTTCTTAAGATGCTCAAGGGCTCTATCGATTGATTCTTTGATAATGGGATGATCAGGCGGATATAACTCTACATTCTTCCTCGATATGTTAAGTTCTATGACCGCCTCTGAGAGGAGTCTTACATCACTTAGAAGTTTTACCTCATCCATATCCAAATAATTTCTTACTATTATATGATAAAATCAGGCTACCATAGAATAATTTTTTTTATGCATATTATTTCTGCAAGAGGGTTGACAAAGTATTTCGGATCTCTCAAGGCCGTAGACAACATAGATTTTGAAATCCAAAAAGGTGAATGTTTTGGCTTCCTCGGTCCAAATGGCGCAGGCAAGACAACTGTAATCCGAATACTATGTTGCTTCATGCCACCAACCTCAGGACAAGTAATGGTCTTCGGTATGAATGTCTCTGAAAAACCGAGTCAAATAAAGTTTCGAACAGGCGTCATGCCACAGGAAGACAATCTCGACCCTGACCTTTCGGTCTTTGAAAATCTTATTGTCTATGCAAGATATTTTGATATCCCCAAAAAAGAATCCTCAAATCTCGCACAGGAACTCCTTGAATTTGTAGAATTGAGGGAAAAGGCAGAAGTAAATATAAAAAGTTTATCAGGAGGAATGAAACGCAGACTCCTCCTTGCAAGGGCGCTGATAAATAATCCGGAGCTATTGATTCTTGATGAACCCACTACAGGTTTAGACCCACATAGCAGGCACTCTGTTTGGGATAAAATGAAGTATCTAAAATCAAGAAATACTACTCTGATTATCACAACACATTATATGGAAGAGGCTGAGAAACTATGCGACAGGGTAGCAATTATGGATTCCGGTAAAATTGTGACTATTGATTCACCAGAGAAGCTGATGAGTGTGCATGGAGGAACCCTCGAGGATGTCTATTTGAAGTTAACAGGAAGGTCACTAAAAGAGTGATTCTTAAGCCTGAATATGGTATTGTCGCTCATTCTCGTCCCGATAAAGTCGGGACTCCGAGGCTTTTGCCTCTTTATTTTTTAGTTAGATCATATGAATATCAGCAAAAAAACCCGCTCCAATACCATATTCAGGCTATCATGGATAAAAGATTATGAACATCAAGCGCGCATTCAGGGTCTGGCAAAGGCATTTCTCGGTCTATACAAAGCTTTATAAATCAAGTATAGCTCTGAATTTTATAGAGCCTGTGCTCTATCTTGCGGCTTTAGGACTTGGTTTGGGTGCTTTTGTAAAAGAGATAAACGGAGTTCCATATATAAAATTCATAGCACCTGGAATAATCGCGTCCTCTTCCATGTTTGCAGCAACCTATGAATGCACATATGGAACTTATGTCAGAATGACCTATCAGAAGACATTTGATGCAATACTGGCAACACCTGTTAATATGAATGACCTCATAGCTGGAGAACTAATCTGGGGAGCTACAAAGAGCGTGCTTTACGGAACAATTATCATGCTGGTAATTTCCCTTTTCGGGCTTGTGGATTCTCCACTGATAATCCTCGCTATACCATTCCTTTTTATATGCGGACTTATCTTCTCTGAGATATCCATGATATTTACAGCCATAGTACCAGGAATCGATTCTTTTAATTATTTCTATACCCTTCTGATGACCCCGATGTTTCTCTTTTCAGGTATATTCTTTCCACTCGATACCCTGCCGCCTGTAATCTCAAAAATTGCCTTTTTTACCCCCCTATATCACCTTGTAAATATCTGCAGGTCTTTCTCGTCTGGCTTACTCTCCGGAACTTTATGGGACATTATATGGATTTTTGCAGTGCTTATTCTTCTTAGTCCCTACCCTTTCAGGTTAATGCGAAAGAGGATAATAGAATAAACTTATCCTCCGAAGAGCCACCTCTTAAAGTTCCAAAAGTGTATTATCTTATGAGTAAGGGCTGTCTGATCAACCTTTGTTTCAAGGTCTTTCAGTTCAGCACACAACTTTTCTGCTTCTATATCCTGAGCTTTTTCAAGACCACCATCCATGATAAAGTGCCTTATCTTTTCGAGTTCGCCTGCATCAAGCCATACTCCGTGTTTTCCGCACTCATCTAAAATCACCCCGGATATCTTTGCAAAATTTTTCCTGTTCATCAGCTTTCCGCACCGAACACATGGGATGTACTCTATGATGTCTTTTGGAAGCTCTTGAAAGTATTCACCTTTGTCATCTTCTTTCTTATAAACGTCATATTCTCTTGTAAGAAGATGAAAATCACTCCTGTCCAGCCACAAGCCGCCGCATTTGTCACATATGTTGTACTCCTCACCATTTGAAAGGTGTAATTTTAGAGGCAATTTGCAGCGAGGGCATATTGGAGAAAGAAGCTTTTCCTTTTCATGAAGATGACCACCGCAAAAAGGACAGACCATGTATTTTGTACTTATATCTTTTCCGCAATACTCACACTTTTTTATCTCTGCCATGGATTTTAATCCTTTTTATACTGGTTCATCAGACTTTTCTGTAGATACTCTTAGCCCCCTCTTTGGAAAAGAGGGGCCAGGGGAGATTTTAAGAATCACAAATACCCCCATATTTTTTCAAGAACACCATTTAAGACTCTTGTTGTAACGTAGCATCTTCCCTTTTAAATCCCCCCTCACCCCCCTTTTCCAAAGGGGGGCTTATCCACACAATTCCCTGAAGAACCTTTATCCTAATGAATTCCTAAAAACCACCAGCATCACCAGGCAGATCACCCAAAAACGGTATTTTGAAAATATTCGGCGTAAGCCTTATTTCAATAATCACCTTACTTCCTTTAATCCTGTAATATATCTCAAGAAGGTCTTCTCTTCCATACACGAAGGGCCGATAGAGAGGTCTTAATTCATAACCAATAACATTCCCTTTCTCATCGAGTATCTTGCTCAGTTGTGATCTCCAGAAGGCATTATGAAAACTAACAAACTTTTTTGCTTTCTTTAGAGCTTCCTCAGCTGGTACACCTTTTTTTATACTGTAATCAAACTCAGGTGCATATGGTTCAAATTCATACTGGTCTCCATCTTTATCGAGAAAGCCAGCAGTTTCCAGGTCATTAATATGTCTCCCTCCATACAAGACGAGCGTGAAGGTCCCTGTTATTTCTTCAGACTTTACTTCTTCTGTCTTTAGAAACTTTGCAAAGGCATCTTCTGCTCCAAAGAATAAAATCAACGATAATACGAGAACATAAATTTTCATATTCTTTCTCATCAGTCTGCCCCTCTAATAGGTTATTGAAACATCTCGATAAGTTTAACCTTTATTATATCTTAATGCTTTATATGCAGAAATTGGACAGGGAAGATTACTGTAAAGGCTGAATCGTGAAGTACTTGTTACTCGAGTCTCTACCTATTATTTTTCCATTTGCATCTTTAAGTATCACCTTTGCCTTACAATTGGTTTTTCTCCATTTTACAGAGGGGATTTTCCAGGTGTAACTTTTAGGATTAGCCTCAAGAGTGGTTATCAATTTCCAGGTAGAACTACCGTCATTAGTGTAGTAGAGTTCTATATTTGCTGCCGGTCTTATTGTTCCATTGGTCTGCCATGCAATTGTATGAACATTACCTGATACAAGGGTTTCTCCACCGTTCGGAGATGTCAAACACACCACTTCTATTGTAAATGTTGAATCTGAGACGTCCTCATCTATAGGGACACCAGAAATATCGTAGCCTATTATCTTCACAAGACATGTACTCTTGTTGTATATTGGAGCAGGTACATTCCAATTATAGCTCGAACCTTCTGCACCGCTCGCTATATTTTCCCACGTCGTACCATTATTTATGGAGTACTGGAGCGTGAAACTCACTGCCTCCAGAGGTGCATTCCATTGTATGACATACGTTGAACCAGAAGGAATTACCTCACCTCCATTAGGGAAGAGAAGCTGTACAGGTAAAGGATACAGGTAACTAATCCCATCAATATCATCAGGGTCCAGTGCTCTCTTTGAAGTTTCTCCGCGAGATACATATCCATACATTGTTTTTTCAGAATCTGTTGAATCATAGAGGTCTTTTAAACACAGTGAATGTCCATGTTCATGTGTACCCACATTCTGCACATCATAAGCATTTGCAGGCCCATTAACTGCCCATGTATAGTTTGTATTAAATTTAATGTCACTATCTAAAATATGGCCTGAACTCACAGAATACCAGAAAGCATTTGCTGCTAATATTCCTGTTGTTCCCATCTGTCCAAAAGTTACTATATTAATTCCGTTGTTTATACCATGCGCTGTACTTGACGTAGATCCACCATATATAAAAGCGAAGGATGATGTATCTATATCTGTCCATGTTTGCATTGCTGATTGAATGGCAGAGAGGGAACCAGCGGGGCCACCTTTGGAATTTACATAATATGTAGCGTTAAAAGTATCCCATTTTATATCTAAACCCTTTGAAGTCTGACATGTTTCGAATGCAGATAAAT
>Ga0184636_1000428_pt1 | contig 10187 bp, 13 predicted proteins | sample PLM3_60_b2_FD_133164 | JGI IMG/M metagenome (GOLD analysis project Ga0184636, IMG submission 133164) | Groundwater sediment microbial communities from an aquifer in East River, Colorado, USA - PLM4_90_b2 | ecosystem: Environmental > Terrestrial > Soil > Riparian zone | place: USA: East River... | reverse complement strand
GGCAGGGGCCACCGCCCCCGACCGCGGCGGTGCCGCGGATCCCTGGGGTGCTGGTGAATGCGACCAGATGGACGATCAACCTCTATCTGGACACTGACCCTGCTACGCCCGACGTGCTGCCTTTTCTCGTCCTTCGACCGGGCGAGGGCCGTCAGCTTTCGCTTGTGGCCGGGCCGCACCGGATTGTGGCGAATCCGATCGCAGAGACGAGCGGAGCGCCGGCGCCAGCCGCACGCTACGAGCGGCGAATTCAGATCGAGCCACGGGATAGGGGGTTTCGGCTACAGCTCTTGGAAGGGGAATTCAGATAGGGATAACCCCGCCGGATAACAGAAAGGCGGGCGCGCCAAGAAAGATGGCATCCAGCCCTCGCGGAGAATCTGAAATGAAGAACGCAGCGATTCTTTCGTCTGGCATCGCGGTCATGTTCACACTCATGCTCGTCCTCTCGGCTCCGGCTGCCTTCGCCCGGGGGGGAGGACGCGGGGGCGGGATCGGGAGCGGTGGAGGCGCCACGGGTCGGGGTGGCTCAGTTGGTGGCGGAGGAGGAAGGGGCGGGGGATTCAGTGGTGGCCCTCGGCACAGCTTTGGCGGTGGGCATCCCCAGCATTTCCGCCACAGGCCCTTTGTCGGTCACCGGCATTTCCACCCGAAGTTCTTCGGCTTCGGCTTTGGAGGGACCGCGTTCGTCCCTGCCTGGTGGTGGTATGACCCGTACTACTATTGGGGTCCACCTCCCGGCTACTACTCTACCTACTACGGCTACCCGTCCTACGACTACTATAACTATCCCAGCTACGACTACTATGGCGATCCGTACTCGTCGGACCCCTGCCTCTCGTCCGACCCGGCCTACGCCCAGTACTGCCCGCAGTCGAGCTATCCACCCCAAGGGGACTACGGAGCACCGCCCGTGGGCTATCCAGCGCCAGAAGGGCCGGCCCAGCCTGAGAGCGGAAGTGTGTCACCCTCTCCACCGGCTCCCGAACAGCCAAATTAAGACCCCTCTCTCTCGTGCGCAAGAGGTCCTAAGATCCCCTCTCCCCCGTGCGGGAGAGGGTCAGGGTGAGGGGGCACTCGCCCGTGACACCCTCCCTGTCAGTCGGCGACGTCGGTCTTCCCGGGCTGGTAAGGGTAGGCTGGCGTAAGGATGGGGCGATATCCTTCCGGCGCCGGGAAGGGGAAGGTGACCACCTCGTAGATCCCGACGAGCGTTCGCGCAATCCCCCAGCTCAATCCCTCTAACACGCCCACCGTCAAGCCGTACAGCGGCCCATCCTCAAGGGTGTCGTAGTAGACCGTTTTGGGGAGCTCGACCCCGAGTCCCAGTCCAGCATTCGCCAAGCCGCGGACCGCCTTCTCGGCAGCCGCTGGCGGCACCAGCTCCTCCGCGAAGGCTGCCGTTCCGAGACAACCAGACAAGATAATCGACGCGAACACCCACACCCCCGATTTTGGCAGTCTCATTGCCCCTCCTCGTCGTCGACAGCAACACACGTTTCCCCACCACATGTCCGAGACGCATTCCCAAGCGGAATACGCGAGGGACACCTCAGTGCATCTTACTTACCATATCCAAAGCCGAAAGTTAAGGTAAAACGCGGGAGTGGGATCTTCTCACCGTAGGGGTGTTGGGTCGAAGCGGAGCAACAGGGCAGCGCCACCCAGGGTGAGCGAGAAGGCCAGCAGCCTCGAGGTCGCAAGCCGGGGGTCCGAAGGAAGCACCTCCCCGAGAGCGATCATCCCGCCAAGGATAGGCACGACATTGGAGAGGGTGGCACTCAACGCCAGGACGATCGAAGCCCGCTCCCCACGGAACGCGCCGAGGAGCAGAAAAAACCCGGCCATGTTCGCGCACAGGGTAAGCGGCGCGTAGGGAGTGGTGACCGCATAGCGCAGGAGCTGTCCGGGCGGGCTCTGCGCAAGATGAAGGGCGAGCCCCTTTGCATAGATGGACGCGAGGCCTAAGAGCAACCCGCTGACGATTCCGAGGGCCATCCCCCGCCGATTCGGCTGCCCCGGAGAGGCCAGGGCAAACCATGCCACGGCTGAAAGCCCAACCAGAATCAGTGAAAGGTAGAACACGACCCATGGATCGATGAGCGATTGACTACTCTCTGCATCAGGAGAAAGGCTGATCCCCAGCAGGATCATGCCGACAACGACAGCCCCCATGGCTCCCCACTCAAGCCGAGTAAGCCGCTCTCCCAGGACACACACCGCGATTGCAACGAATACGATCACCCCGGAGCTCATGGTGGTCTGGACGATATTAAGCGGCGCGATCTCCAATGCCCAGAGGTAGAGGCTATAGCCAAGCGGCTGGAAGAAAAGGCCCAGAAGCCAGAGCGGATCCCTGACATACCTCGCCACCACTGATGGGAGGCGACCGATGGCCCTGCTCGCCACGGCATCACCCCGGACCTTGAGCAGGACCAAACCGATATCAATGCAGAGGGCGGCGGTGAAGGCCAGCACGAGGGCCATCAGGTGGTTAGTCATCAGCGCCCTTGGGCAGGGATAAAGGGATAGGTTGGGGGGTGACCTGCGCGTAAAGGTAAGCCAGTGGCCAACGAGAACTTAATGCGTGGACCGGCCAGACACGCCCGATGGGGTGATCTGGGGTGAGGCCGAGGCGGTGGGCGCTAGGTCCCGTCTGACGGGGACCGTTGTCTGCGGCGGGACCATCACGTTGGTCGCTATGCTGAGCCCTCTCCAAGAAAACTCCACGATGTGCGGACCCGCAACGACCGGCACCACGGCGGGCCCGCGGAACTCCTTGGCCTGGCCGATCCTCCTGCCATCGACAAAGATCTCGGCCTCATCAGGCGTCACGTCGATCTGGAGGGCGGCATTGGGCGGGGGAGCCGGCTGGCCGTGGGGGGAATCGTACGGGTATCCCGGGGTTGGGTAAGCGTACCCATAGGAATACGCCCTGGCCGCTTGTTCATTCTGGATGGCGTTGCCCGCCAGCGCCCCCGTGACCGCCCCAACCGCCGCGCCGATCGCCGCCCCCTTCCCAGCCGACCCGGCGATCCCACCGAGGATCGCGCCGGTGGCGGCGCCGATCCCGGCACCGGTCAGCGTCCCGCTCTCCCGAGGCGTTAGAGGCATCGCACACCCTGTAATGAGAAGCAGGAAGATCGAGCCAACCGCTAGATGTTGTATCAAGCCATCTCACCTCCTGCTGAGACTATACCATAGCCTCGCCAGCCGCCACAAGCCCATCAACGCAACAACTCTGTACGTGGAACTCGGAGGCTGGAACTACCTCTGGCCTGGCTTGCGGGACACCAAGAGGACCCGCTCGCCCTTCTGCACTACCTCGCCCCGCTGGTTGATCAGCTTGACCTCGAAGATGATGATGCCCCGGTCCGCCTTCTTCGTCTCGCGCATTGATTTCACCGTCTGATCGACATGGATTGTGTCGCCGATCTTGATCGGAGCGGTGAAATCCCAGGTCATGTTGACGATGGCGATGACTGTCCCCTCTGTCAAGCCGAGCGCGGCGATCAGGCCAACCGCATATGAGGCGCCAAGCATCCCGTGGGCGATCCGCGCCCCGAACTGGGTCGTCTTGCCAAATTCGGCGTCAACGTGAAGCGGGTTGTAATCGCCGGTGAGCGCAGCAAAGGCGACGATATCGGCCTCGGTAATCGTCCGGCCCCGCGTCACAAATCGCTCTCCGACAGTGAACTCCTCAAAATATCGGCCACGAGTGACTGCCTGCATCGATGCGCTCCTCCCAGCCTGAGGATGACGGCCTCCCGTGCTTAAGACGGACCTACCTTATAGCCCTCTGTTCCTTGGAGTGTCAAGCTGTTTCCCCTTCCTCCCACCAAGAGGTTGTCGAGCTCCGGACGGATTGACGTTCAATCAAAGAGGATGTTAGGATGGCCCTGTGCAAGACAACTGACCTAGACTTCTACCCACGGAAAGGAGACAGTACAGATGGCGCGGTATCTTCGGCAGAGAGTTGCGTTGCTGCTGTGCCTGTTCATGATCGCCGGGTGGACGCTGGGATGTGTCGCGATCGAGGAGCAGATCAAGGCGCATCCGCAGACAGCCATCGGCGCCGGCGCGGGGTTCGCCGTCGGCCTGCTGACCGGCGGGCTGATCTTCGGCAATGCCACCGGCACCCTGCTGGGCGGTCTGGTGGGGGCACTGGCGGGCGGTGTGATCGGAAATGTTGTGGAGGCGCGATCCGGCGACCATGCGTCCACAGCCCAGCAACATGGCTATAGCTCGGCGCAGGGGACGATGGTCAGGATCGAGGCGGTCGAGGCCCATCCGGCCCAGGTTCGTGCCGGCGAGGCGGTGAACTTGAACCTGAGGTATGCCGTGCTCACCCCGAACCCTCAACAGACGATCCTGGTTTCCGAGCGGCGGCACGTCTTCGTCAATGGCTCGGTCGTCGGCGACTCGACCCTGGAAGCGCAGCGACAGGGTGGCACCTGGACCAGCAGCCAGCCGCTCACCCTCCCTGGCAACGCTGCGAGCGGCGGCTATCGGGTGGTCATGAGCGTGAAGGCCGAGGGGACTGAGGCGAGCCAGCAGACCGCCTTCACCGTTTCCCGCTAGATCTCCGAACCAATGCAGGCTGGGGCAGGCTATTCAGGGGAAGGATCTGCGAAGGTGGCGGCGACGCGCGCGACCGAAGCCGCGCTCGAACGAGCCGGGGTGGACCGGGCCGATCTCGCTGTCGTCTTCGCGACGCCGAACTACCAGTCGGAGTATCGCGAGTTGCTGGCGGGGGTTCGGGCCGTGAGCGGCGCGCCTTCTCCGGTCGGCTGCACGGGGATGAGTGTCCTCACCTCGGATGGCGAGTTCGAGGGCCATCCCGGTGTCGCTGTCCTTGTCGCAACCTCGAACGCCATCCGGGCAAGGCCGTTCCTAGTGCCTGCAACCTCGGCTGACGCCTCCTCACCAGGTAGGACCATCCGTCGTCTGATCGACCCGCTTCCCGAAGGCCCTCGGCTGCTTGTCCTCCTCCCCGACCCCTTCAGTGTCCACGTGGCGAACCTGATTACAGAGGTTGAGGAGGACCCCGCGATTCTCCCGATCGTTGGTGCGGCGGCGTCGGGCGGACCCGGACAGCCAAAGAGCTTCCAGTGGTGCGGCGCTGAGATCGGGGTCCACGCCGTGGCCGGCCTGCTCCTGACTGGTGAATTCACCCTCCGTCTCGGGGTCGCTCAGGGGTGCCAGCCGATCGGCCAGCCGTCCCGCATCAGCCGGGCGGAAGCGAACCAGATCATCGAGCTTGACGGCCGCCCTGCCCTGGAGTGTCTCCAAGAAACAGTCGCCATGTTGCCCAAGGCCGAGATCGAGCGAGCGGCACATTCCCTCTTCGCAGGGATCGCCCACGAGGATGCGCACCGTCCCATCCATCAGGGGGACCTGCTGGTCCGGAACCTTGTCGGCGTGGACCCCAGCTCCGGCGCCGTAGCCGTGGCCGAGCAGGTCCGCCAGGGGCAGATCGTCCAGTTCGTGCTGCGCGATGCTCGGGCCGCCCGCGCTGATATGCGTCGGATGCTGGAGACCCTCTACGCAGCCACCCAGCGCATCCGGCCCCGGTTTGGATTCTACTTCAATTGTCTGGGCCGGGGCGTCGGCCTGTACGGAGACCCGAACCACGACATCACCCTGATCAGGGAGTTCTTCGGCGATCTCCCCATCGTCGGCTTCTTCGGCAACGGCGAGCTGGCCCCCGTGGGCGGCAAGAACTACGTGCACAGCTACACAGGCGTCCTGGCCATCATCGGCGAGGCCTGATCCGGCTTTCGCGCACTCCCTCTCCTCTCCCTCCACCAGGATGATCAGGCCGATGGGAACCTTGACATATGCATCTCACTAGCATATGGTTGAGGCATATGTTTCCGAGCTTGCAGGGGAGGGTAGACCATGCGGACAACATTGAACCTGTCAGAGACACTCATCGCCGAGCTGATGAAGGTCTCTGGCGTAAAAACGAAGACCGAGGCGCTCCATCTCGCGATCTCCGAGTTCATCCGGCAGAAAAAACTGGCGAAACTGAGGAGCCTCAGCGGCAAGCTCCGAATCGATCTCGATTGGCGGGAACTGGAGGAGGCGGAGCTGAAGTCGCAGGAGAGCAGGGAACGAGCCTGGCATGGTCGTCGCTGATACCTCGGTCTGGATACCCTACTTCAACCAGCCCGACTCCCAGGAAAAGGCGATCCTCGATGCGCTGATCCAGCATGACAACCTTGCGCTGGTCGGCATTGTCGTCGCAGAACTCCTTCAGGGCTGCCGAAGCGCAAAGGAAGCCGCCGCCTTAGTGGAGACACTTTCCGCCCTTCCATTCATCGAGATGACCTTCCCGGCCTGGAGGCGAGCTGGGGAGATCTCCGCAAGCCTGAGACGACGGGGCGTCACGCTCCCGCTGTCCGATCTGATCATAGCGGGACTCGCGCTTCATCAGGACTTCGCGGTCTTCACTCTCGACCCCCACTTCCGCAAGATCCCTGGCTTACGACTCTATCGCCCTTCCAAAGTCCTAAGAGGCTAAGCCCTCAATCTGTTGGCGTCCCGCTGCTTGACAGGAACCGTAGGCCTTCCCTTCTTTGGGGAATTGGCCCGCCGCAAAGCTCCCTTTAGCCCATCGACGAGACGCGGTCCGGTTGGATCTTGTACAGAACGCGCACCTCGCCCGGCCTCCCGTATGGGTACCGTTCCTCCCCTAAATACTTCTTGGCCAGCATGTCGATGTGAGCATCGGCCCCGCTTTCGGTGATCTCCGCAACGCGCCCGCGCACCGCGAGGTAGCGGTACGGATTGTCGGGGTCCATGATCTCCAGCGCCACCTGCGGGTTCCGACGCATGTTGTGGTCCTTGACGCGACCCTTGGCACTGTTGATCCGAATGTAGGTGCCGTCGTAGTCGCACCAGACCGGGGTGACCTGAGGGGTGCCATCCGGCATGATCGTCGCCAGATGGGCGAAGGCTTTCTTCTGAAACAGGTCGCGGTAGCTCTCGGGGATCGTGTTCGACATGGTCTGCTCCTCTCCTGTAGGTTTCCCGAATTATGCGCGATGCCTCTCCCGGGGTCAAGGGCCAGATCGAGCGACCCAACGAAACAGCGGTTGGAGATTCAGCTCTGATCGCGACACCTCAAATGAGGCACGCTGCACCAACGCTTGCACGCAGGACCCCGACAGAGTATCCTGTCCGGCATGGCCGCGCACAGATCCGACTCCCGCTGGTGGCCGGTACGCTTCTTGAGCGAGCTGTGGTGGTGTCTCAAGCAACATCATCTGTCGATGATGGCCGCCGCCATCAGCTTCTACGCGTTGCTGGCGCTCATCCCCCTCCTGCTGATCAGCAGCGCCGTCTTGGGGTCGGTCGCCGGCTCGTCCAGCGCAACCGCCCAGGCCATTACCGGAGGGATTCAGCGCATCCTGCCGAGGGTGACGGGGGAGCAGATCGAGGCGACGCTGCAAACGCTGATTGTCGGGCGGCGGCTGGCGGGAGGACTCGGGCTGATCTCGCTGATCTGGGTTGCCTCGGAAGCCTTTGACATGGTGGCCTCTTCCCTCACCGTCCTCTGCGATCTCCAGGAGTCCCGCGGGTACCTGCGGCGGAAGGTGACGGCCTTTTTCTTGAGCCTGATTTCCGGCTTGGGCTTTCTGCTGAGCCTGGCCGTCGCATCGCTGGCCACCGCGATCGAGGCGCTCGGCAACCGCCTCCTCGAATTTGTCCCGGCCAACATCAGTCTGCCACCCGGGATCCTCCTTGACCTCATTCCGGCCACGTTGGTCGGCTTCACCTTTCTCCTGATGTACCGGTTGGCACCTGCTCGTCCACTTCCTCTGGGCGCGTCCCTGGCTGGAGCGGTGGTCGCAGGTCTCCTCTGGCACGGCGCCAAAGAGCTCTTCAACTGGTACCTGCTGACCTATGCCATCTACAACCCGATCACCGGTATCCTCGGGAGCGCCATCGCGCTCCTCCTATGGCTGTACTACTCGGCCCTCATTTTCTTATTAGGAGGAGCGATCGCCGAGTCGAGCCGGCGGTCGTCCCGCCCAGGGACCCGCTGAACCAGCATCGCGGAAGGATCGTCCGCACGCTCTTCCAGGGGGTTTGATATAATCTTTCCGCAGCCCTCCGCGCTTGTTTCAATCCCACGCCTATGGTATGGTTTGGCCGATACGTAGCGGGATTCGGCTTGCAGGGGGGCACGGACGGGCGATGCAGTTCAAAGGCGAGATCGTCAAGGCGGTCGATCGGGTGGCCGACGAGTTGGTGGCCACCAGCCATTTCCTCCATCAGCACCCCGAACTGGCCTATGAGGAGCGGGAAGCGGCCCAACGACTGACCGCTCTTCTCAAGGCGCGAAACTTCGAGGTGATCGAGGGGGCCGGCGGTCTTCCGACCGCCTTCCTGGCCAGGGCCGGGGTCGAGCGGCCGTCAGCGACCATCGCCTTTCTCGCCGAGTATGACGCGCTACCCTCCCTGGGCCATGCCTGCGGCCACAACCTCATCGCGGCCGGCTCAATCGGCGCCGCCTTGGCCCTGGGGCCGTTTCTTACGAGGCTGGGAGGCCAGGTGCAGGTGATCGGTTGCCCGGCCGAGGAGAGGGGTGGAGGCAAGATCGCCCTGGTCAAGGCCGGACTGTTCGCAGGCGTTGACGCCGCGCTTCTGGTCCACCCGAGCAACAGGAACGAGATTTTCAAGTGTGCCCTGGCTATGCGGGCGCTGCAGGTTGAGTTCTTCGGCAAGTCGAGCCATGCCGCCGCCGCCCCACACCTCGGGATCAATGCGCTGGACGCAGTGCTGCTGTCCTTCACCAACCTCAATGCCCTCCGGCAACAGCTCCGGGGCGACGCCCGCATCCACGGGATCATCACCGACGGCGGTCGGGCACCCAACATCATTCCAGATTATGCCGCTGCGCGCTTCTACATCCGGGCCCTCGACCTCGATTACCTCCACGACCTTCATCGGCGCGTGGTCGCCTGCCTCGAGGCGGCCGCCCAGGCCACGGGAGCGAGGGTTGTGATCGACGATGAGGGCGAAGAGTACCACCCGATGAGGTTTAATCGGGCGCTGGGCCGTCTCTTCCAGACGAACCTGGAGGCGCTGGGCGAGCAGGTGGAGCAGACGCCGGAAGACCAGGAGTTGGGGTCCACCGACGTGGGCAACGTGAGCCAGGTAGTCCCGACGATCCAGCCGACCATTGCTCTGACCGGCCGCCCCGAGGTGGTGTGCCACACGGTCGCCTTCGCCGAGGCGGCCGGCGGACCGGCGGGAGACCGCGCCCTGCTCCTGGCGGCGAAGACGTTGGCCATGACGGCGCTCGATCTATTCGCCGACCCTACCTGCCTGCGGCAGGTGAAAGAAGAGTTCCACCGCACATGAAGTCGGGCCAGCCAAGGGCCGCCAACCGCTCTCGCCTTCCACCGCCCCCACGCTGCGTTCGACCCAAGAGGCCCGATGAAGCTCTCCATCGTCATTCCAGTCTATAATGAGCGACAGACGGTCGAACTGCTCCTCAAGCGGGTCGAGGCGGTCCCGTATGACAAGGAGATCATCCTCGTGGATGACGCCTCGACCGATGGGACGCGAGAGATCCTGGAGCGGCTGGCGCGCGACCACCGGGATCTGGTGCGCCTCTTCCTTCACACCAGGAACCGTGGCAAGGGAGCGGCGATCCGCACCGCCATCGAGCACGTGACCGGCGACATCGTCCTCATCCAGGACGCCGACCTGGAGTACGACCCGAAGGACTACCCGGCGCTGCTGGAGCCGATCCTGGAAGGCCACGCCGACGTTGTTTTCGGCAATCGATTCCATGGTGGACCGCACCGCGTCCTCTACTTCTGGCACTACGTCGGGAATCGGTTCCTCACCAACCTCTGCAACATGGCCACGAATCTCAACCTGAGCGATATCGAGGTCGGGTACAAAGTCTTCCGGACCGACGTGCTCCAGCGCCTCCGCCTCAAGTCGGACCGGTTCGGGATCGAGCCCGAATTGACGGTCAAGGTGGCCAAGCTCGGCTGCCGGATCTACGAGGTGCCGATCGCGTACCATGGCCGGACGTACGCCGAGGGGAAGAAGATCACCTGGCGGGACGGCATCGCCGCCCTCTACTGCATCCTCCGCTTCCGATTGTTCGATTGACATGCGCGAGGCATGACCACTCACAGGTCTTTGTCCGAAGTCGGTCT
>Ga0184636_1000427_pt1 | contig 10208 bp, 8 predicted proteins | sample PLM3_60_b2_FD_133164 | JGI IMG/M metagenome (GOLD analysis project Ga0184636, IMG submission 133164) | Groundwater sediment microbial communities from an aquifer in East River, Colorado, USA - PLM4_90_b2 | ecosystem: Environmental > Terrestrial > Soil > Riparian zone | place: USA: East River... | reverse complement strand
GGATCTTAATATCAATGATTTCATCAGTTATATCGGTAAGCGGGCATCATCGACCGTAAATAATTCATCCAAAAAAAGATTTTTCAAAATAGCAGATAAAGTAGACAGGATGCTAAAGGATGGAACCGCTAATCTTCGCATACAGGCAAACCAGGTTACTTATAAAAAATTTACGGCCAAAAATGTTGTTGCATCCATTCTTCTCCTGCAAAATAAAATTGTGTTGAATGAAGCAAGATTGACGCATGCGGGTGGCTCAATTACGGTAAATGGCTCGCTTACAGATGGAGCATATTCAAACGGCCTGAATGTTTCAACAATTCTGGATCATGTAAATATTCCCGAAGTATTTCATTCATTCAACAACTTTGGACAGGACGCCATTACCGAAAAAAATATGCGGGGAATTTTATCTGCCACTATAGTGATGTCTGCAGCCCTAACAGACAAAGCAACGATTGTTGAAAACAGCCTAACTGCCAAAATAGATTTCAATGTTCAAAATGGTGAGCTGATAAATTTCGAACCTGTCCAAAAAATTTCTGAAACAGCTTTCAAAAAAAGAGATTTTTCTAACCTGCGTTTTGCTGAATTAAAAAACAGTCTTGAGGTAAATGGATCGGCAATTAAAATTCCCAACATGGAAATCCATTCAAATGTGTTCACCATGTTCGTGCAGGGAGTATATGATGTAAAAAAAGGAACTGATATGAGCATACGATTACCGGCAAGCAATCTAAAAAAAACCGACGAAGATATTGTTTTAAAAAATAAAAACAAACCGGGCCTGAGTATCCGGCTTCGTGCAAAAACCGGTGAGGATGGAAAACTTAAAGTGACCTGGGATCCTTTTAATAAATCAGTAAAAGCAACTTCTGCTTCTAAAACGTTGCCTGTTCAACAATAATAATCGATAACTTTACGGGTTTCAAATTTTTCTATGCCATTCAATCTTCATGCTCCTTATTCCCCGGCTGGTGATCAACCTGATGCGATCCGTCAACTGTCGGAAGGAATTCTGCATGATGAAAGACACCAGGTCCTGTTGGGAGTTACGGGTTCCGGAAAAACGTTCACGATTGCCAATGTCATTCAAAATGTGCAGCGACCAACCCTTGTCTTAACACACAATAAAACCCTGGTGGCGCAATTGTATGGTGAGTTCAAGCAATTTTTTCCGGAGAATGCAGTTGGCTATTTCGTTTCTTATTATGATTACTATCAGCCGGAAGCGTATATGCCTGTGAGCGATGTGTACATTGAGAAAGATCTTTCCATCAATGAAGAATTAGACAAGTTGCGACTGCAGGCGACTGCACAATTATTAAGCGGCAGGAGAGATATTATCGTTGTTGCTTCTGTTAGTTGTATTTATGGTATTGGTAATCCTGCAGATTTTGAAAATGGGATCGTGCGGATCAGCAAAAAGCAAATGGTATCACGGCAGGGATTTCTTCATTCGCTGGTTAATTCACTATATAACCGCACAACGCTTGAATTTAAACGAGGAACTTTTCGGGTGAAAGGCGATACTGTTGAGATCAATCTTCCTTATGTAGATTATGGCTACCGCATTATTTTCTTTGGCGATGAAATTGAGGAGATAGAAAGTTTTGATGTGACAACAGGAAAAAGATTTGGTCCGGTAGATCACGCTGCCATTTTTCCTGCCAATTTATATTTAGCGCCGAGAGATATGATGCAGCAGATAATTTACGAGATCCAGGATGAAACAAATGCACAGATCGAATATTTCAAAGCCGTCGGCAAGTTCATTGAAGCGCAGCGATTGAAAGAAAGAGTTGAGTTTGATCTCGAAATGATCCGTGAGCTGGGTTATTGCAATGGCATTGAAAATTATTCAAGATTTTTTGATCGAAGAAATCCCGGAACCAGACCATTTTGCTTGCTGGATTATTTTCCGAAAGATTTTTTATGTGTGATCGACGAAAGCCACCAAACGATCCCACAGGTGAGTGGCATGTATGGTGGTGATAGAAGCCGAAAATTAATTTTAGTTGACTATGGTTTTCGTTTGCCTTCAGCATTAGACAATCGGCCACTTAATTTTCATGAATTCGAAAGCATGCTCAACCAGGTGATCTATGTTTCCGCTACACCGGATGATTATGAATTGGAAAAAACAGGCGGCGTGGTTGTAGAGCAAGTGGTTCGTCCAACAGGATTGCTGGAGCCGCCTATTGAAATAAGACCCAGTGTGAACCAGATCGATGACCTGCTGGATGAAATAGATAAACGGGTAACAAAAGGCGATCGGGTTTTGGTAACGACACTTACTAAACGGATGGCCGAAGAAATGGATAAATATCTTCATCGAATCAACATCAAATCAAAATATATCCATAGTGAAGTAGATACTTTAGAGCGGGTAGAGATTTTGAGGCAATTGCGTTTAGGACAAATCGATGTTTTGGTCGGTGTGAATCTATTACGTGAGGGGTTAGATCTTCCTGAAGTCTCTCTTGTTGCAATTTTGGATGCAGACAAAGAAGGTTTTTTGCGTAACGAAAAATCTTTGATACAGACTGCAGGACGGGCAGCAAGAAATGTGGATGGACTCGTGATATTTTATGCAGACAGGATCACTGAAAGCATGCAAAAGACAATTGATGAAACAAATCGACGCAGGGAAAAACAGGTTACTTATAATATTGAGCATGGAATAACTCCCCGGACAGTTAAAAAAACCCAGGCAGACGTTTTCGCAACAACATCAGTATTGGACATAAAGGGCTACGATCCCCAAAACCCATATGCCCTCCAGGCTGATGAGGATATTGTGACTGTTGCTGCAGAAGAGCAGGAAATTTATACAACCATTCCCCAAATGGAAAGGGCAATCAATAAGATCAAAAAAGAAATGGAAAAAGCTGCCCGGGATTTAGATTTTATGGAAGCCGCCCGTTTAAGAGATGAAATGTTCACCATGCAAAAGAGGTTAGGGGAAATGAAGAAATGATTTCGTAGAATTACGAACTTCCGCCAAGTGTTTCTTCTCGATATTGATTGATTTCAAGTCAAAGACATTGCAATTTTTAGTTATGGCTTTTAATTTAGCTCTCGAAGTTGAATTCAATATCGCTAACTAAAATCCAAATCGATGAAAAAGAGAATCCGGAGAACAGTAAACTTCCTCGCCTTTAACCTTTTATTCTTTTCTCTTTACCTGAATTTTATTCATAAAGACAAGGACACTAGTCTTGACCCGGCATTATTACAGAACAATAATGAAACTTATAAAGCAAGCGCAACCACGCCGATTGTAAGTTCTCAGCCGGTTGAAAAGAATGATGAAACGGTTAAGGCGGCCATCAATTAAAGGCTCTTAAGCAAAGCAGTTATCAATAAAAAAATACCCCGGGTAAGGCCGGGGTTTTTTATTTTCCTCTCCCGCGGGGTAAATAGCTCCAGTCAAAGCAGTCATAATGGTCATATAAGTCATTAAAGGGTGCCCCAGTTTGGACGATGTATTCGGGGTGACTTTTATGACTTATTTGACTCATTGACTCTTTATCTTCGCCAAATGGCTGATAAGAAATTATTCCTGCTGGACGCTTTTGCCTTGATCTTCCGTGCCTATTATGCACTTATTCGCAATCCGCGTCTTACTTCAAAAGGCAAGAATACAAATGCCCAATTTGTTTTTACCAATACGTTAGTCGATCTCATCAATAATCAGAAGCCATCTCATATGGCTATTTGTTTTGACACTGCAGCACCAACTGAACGTCATACAGATTTTGAAGAATATAAAGCTAATCGCCAGGAAGCTCCCGAAGATATTCTCGCTGCAATTCCAGATATAAAAAGAATTGTTGAAGGATTTAATATTCCGATTGTAGAACTGGATGGATACGAGGCAGACGATGTCATCGGCACTTTGAGTAAGCAGGCATCAAAAGCAGGATATGCAGTGTTCATGGTAACTCCTGATAAAGATTATGGACAACTGGTTGATGACAACGTAAAAATTTACAAACCCGGTTACCAGGGAAGTGATTTTGAAATTCTGGGAACGAAAGAAGTTTGCGAAAAATGGGGAGTAAAATCTGTTGATCTTGTCATTGATATTTTAGGATTGATGGGTGATGCAGTAGATAATATTCCTGGCATCGCTGGGGTCGGGCCAAAAACCGCAACGAAATTATTGACTGAATTTGGCAGTCTTGAAAAGGTTTTGGAAAATGCTGATAGTATAAAAGGATCATTAGGAGAAAAAGTGAGAAGCGGAAAAGAAGCTGCATTACTTTCTAAAAAACTTGCAACGATCATCACCAATGTTCCTGTTGCATTTCATGAAGAAAATTTCAGGATCAAAGAATGGAATAAAGAAAAGCTGAAGGATGTTTTTACGGAGCTTGAATTCAAAGCAATTGGTAAAAGAATTCTTGGCGAAGATTTTAGTTTGTTTGGGACTGTCACGCCTGCTCCTGCGCAGGCAGTACAGACCGATCTGTTTGGTAATATCGTAACCACAGGGAATGGCAAACCAGATAAAGCGGCAGAAAAAACTGAAGAAGTAATTGAGGAAATAACAGAAGCCGTTGTAAAAGTTGATAAGAACATTCACAACTGTCCGCATGATTATAAACTAATAGATGAAGATGAAGCGATAAAGGCCCTTGTAAAAGAATTAATGGATCATGACGAGATCTGTTTCGATACCGAGACTACCGGGATTGATGCCAACGAAGCAGAGTTAGTAGGATTGAGCCTTGCTGTGAAAGATTGCGAAGGCTATTATATCCCTTGTCCCACCGATCAAAAAAGAACAAGTGAAATTCTTCAGCATTTTATCCCATTATTTAATGATGAGGCCAAGGTTTGGGTGGGACAGAATTTGAAATATGACATGCTAATGTTAAAGTGGTATGGCTATGAGCTAAAAGGAAAAATATTTGACACTATGCTGGCGCATTATGTGGTCGAACCGGATGGAAAACGCAGCATGGACCTGATGAGTACAAAATATTTGGGTTATGAACCCGTGCATATTGAAGAATTGATCGGCAAGAAGGGAAAAACACAGGGCAACATGAGAGATGTTGAACTGGAAAAAATAAAAGAATATGCTGTTGAAGATGCAGATATCACGCTGCAGTTAAAAAAGGTTTTTGTTCCACTGCTCAAAAAATATGAAGTAGAAAAAATTTTCAATGAGGTAGAGAACCCGTTGGTGAAAGTTTTAACAGATATGGAATTTGAAGGAGTGAAAGTGGACGTGGATTTTTTGAACTATTATTCAAAAGAATTAGAAAGAGAAGCAAAAATCAGCGAGGAATCCGTGTACAAACAGGCTGGGGTTCGCTTCAATCTTTCATCACCAAAACAATTAGGCGAAGTACTTTTCGAAAAACTGCAATTGGATCCAAAAGCAAAAAAAACAAAAACCGGTCAGTACGCAACTGGCGAAGATGTATTGATGAAGTTGGCAAATAAAAATCCGATCGCAGATGATATTCTTGCCTACCGTGAGTACACAAAACTAAAATCAACCTATGTTGATTCGCTTCCTCTGCTGATCAACTCAAAAACAGGAAGAGTGCATACAACTTATGGACAAGCTGTTGCCGTTACAGGACGTCTTGCCAGCAACAACCCCAATCTTCAAAATATCCCTATTCGAACAGACCGTGGAAAAGAGATCAGGAAAGCATTCATACCAAGAGATAAAAATCATGTGTTGATCAGCGCAGACTATTCTCAAATCGAATTAAGAATTGTAGCTGCTATCAGCAGCGATCCGAATATGTGTGATGCATTTAGAAAAAACAAGGACATTCACACAGCAACGGCTGCAAAAGTTTATAATATTGATGAAAGCGAAGTGACAAAAGAGATGCGCTACAAGGCTAAGAGTGTAAACTTCGGGATCATTTACGGCCAGGGCGCATTTGGTTTGGCTGATAATCTTGGCATATCAAGAACAGAAGCAAAAGCCATCATTGATAATTACAAAAAGGAATTTCACGGGATCACTAAATATATGGATGATACCATCAACTTTGCCCGTGAACATGGATATGTACAAACGATTATGGGGAGAAAAAGATGGCTGCGGGATATTAATTCAGCCAACTTCACCGTTCGTGGCTTTGCTGAAAGAAATGCAATTAACTCTCCTATACAAGGCACCGCTGCCGATATGATCAAACTAGCTATGATCAAACTCCATGAAGAGTTGAAAAAAAGAAAATTTAGATCTAAAATGATCCTGCAGGTGCATGATGAATTGGTCTTTGATACTTTAAAAGAAGAAGTGGAAGATATCAAACCGGTGATCATTGAATCCATGCAAGCTGCAATGTTATTACCCAATGAAGTCCCCGTTATTGCTGAAACCGGCTCTGGGGAAAATTGGTTGGAAGCTCATTAATACAACTGAATGTTGATTTAGTAATTTTGAATGCAGGCAAATTGATTTCCCCCTGGCCTGCAATCCATTTCCTGATTAAAGTTCCGCCTTATCAAATTAATGCTACCGCCATACCTTAACATGCAATCGGGAAAATATTATACTATTATCAAAGCCACTGCAGTTTTATCAATACTGGTGGGATTTCTTGCAATAACAGGTTGGATCTTTGATATCCAGGTTTTAAAATCCGTTATCACTGGATTTCCGAATATGAAATTCAACAGTGCTGTTTGTTTCATCCTGGCTGGCATCTCGTTATTTATGCTCTTAAGTGAAAAAACCTCCAGCCGTTCCGTTTCTAAATTGCTATCGTTGCTGGTTTTCCTTATTGGTTTGATCTCTTTTACTGAGAACCTGTTCCATTACAACTCAGGATTGGATGATTTATTTTTTTACAACACTACCTTTTCATCTCCAGGTTCGGCCCGGATGGCATCTGCAACATCATTTTCTTTTATGTTGATCGGAATTTCCTTTTTTGCTATACGATCACCACGCCATAGGATTCACTCCGTCATGCAATATCTTTTACATTTTGTCAGCGTCACCGCAACCATTGTCATTATTGGTTATTTGTATGGCGTGCCGACTTTTTACAAACTATTTCTTTTATCCTCGGTTGCGCTACATACAGGAATTATGCTTTTTCTACTGTCGGCTTCGGCATCTTTCATCAATAGCGAGAAAGGCATTACGGGCTTATTCACTGGCAGAGAGATCGGTAATCAAATGGCGAGAGATATTTTCCCATTTCTGATGATACTAATATTGGTCACTGGATTTTTGCGCTTGCAATTTTTCAGAACTCATGCCGAGGCAATTGAATTTGGGATTGCCATTGTTACAACTTCTTTTCTAATACTCACCCTTATAATAATCGCCTTGACTGCTAAACAACTAAATAGGATTAATCGCAAAATGCTCCAGGCCGAAGAAAAGCAAGAGAAACTGATGAAAGATGAGGAAATAAAAAAGAAAGAAATAATGAATGCCATCATCAATGCTCAGGAAAAAGAACGTTATGAAATATCACATGAGCTGCATGACAATGTCAGCCAGGTGCTAACTACTTGTAAGCTATTAATGGAAACTGCTGCACAGGAAAACGATAATAAATTCATCAGGCTTAGTCGTGAACATTTGCAATTGGCCATTGATGAAATTCGCAACCTAAGCCACCAGTTGGATCCGGCCACATTAACACATATCGGACTTGAAGGTTCCATTAATGACCTTATAGGAACGGTTAATAAAACCCGGAAAATCAATATCAAGTTCAAATTTGATATCAGCAATATAGAAAAGGTAAAACCAGGTATACAGCTTGCTTTGTTTCGCATTATCCAGGAGCAGGTAAATAATATCCTGAAGCATTCCGAGGCTAAAAAAGCAAGTATTGAACTAAACGATGAGGGCGAAAAAATAAAACTCAGTATTAAGGATGACGGGAAAGGCCATGACCTGACTTTCCAAAAACATGGACTGGGCCTACGGAATATTTTTAATCGGGCAGAGTTTCATCAAGGCGAGGCAAGAGTTCTTTCTGAACCTGAGAAGGGGTTTGAATTACAGGTTCTCATTCCAAGAAATGGTTGACCTGGGCGCCGGGAAAAAAAATTCTCTTTTAACAAAACTCCCGCTTTTGCAGGGGCCTGTTATTCTAAAAACACAAGAACTAAGATGGACTAGTTTGTAATGACGATTAATTTCTTTGTTTCTATGATAGCTCCTTCTTTTGTCAGCAAAAAGCATTATTGCAATTGACTAAGTGATTTCCTTATTTTTTTTGAAAATAATTTTATATAAATGTAATCCTACGAATCAGTTTTTCGTATAACCACTAATTTATATATTTTTAGGTATGCTGTGGAGCGCAATACGATTTCCTTCTGAGTCTATAAACATAGCCATATACCCATAATCTTCTGAGATCTGTGTTTTTGGAACAAGAATTTTTCCGCCGGCTGATTCCACTTTGCTTAAAACGTTTTGAACATCTGGATTTGCATTCAAATAAATAAGGGGACCATCTGTTGATGATGGCTTATAGAATTCAGCATTATAAACCAGGGCTCCTCCAACTCCCAACATTGGATTTTCTAAAGGAAACATGCGCATTTTGATCGCTTGCACATCCAAAGGGATCAAGCTGATGTTGAAAATGGTCTCATAAAATTTCTGCGCTCTATCCAGATCAGTAGTAGGTATTTCAAACCAACTGATCGCATTTTTAAATGACATGAAGAAGATTTTGTAGCTAAATGTACGGAGATTGAAAATTCGTTTGTTGCCATTAATAAAAAAGCCCCCCCAGGAATCGGAGGGCCGTTTGCTTAATTTGTCTTCGGGAGACCGATTTATCTATTGCCACCACGAGGCCTTCCGCCGCCGCGCATAGATGGTTCAATAACTTCTTTCCAGGTTTTGAATTGCTCCTCAGTTAAAACGTCTTTCAGTTTTTTGTCTCTTTCGTCCATCAGCGGTTGCATCTTTGCCATCATTGCCTGGCGATCAGGTTGTCCACCACCACTCATCATTTCTTCTCTCACTTTATCTGAAGCCCTGTAAAAAGTAGCGAACGCGGAGTCTGCATCTGCCAATTTTGTTTTATCGAGCTTAAATGCACTATCCATTTTTTGATGGATCGTTTGCACTCTTTCTTCAACAGTGCGGCGTTGAAAATTACCACCACCCTGCGCAGAAGCAGAGATCGCTACGATAAGGATCATTGGAGCTATTAATAGCATCTTTTTCATAATGATTGTTGTTTTTATTATGTTTTTAATTTTTGCCATTTTGTTTTGGGCCCCGTCCTCTTCCCGACATACGTTTAGTTATCTTTTGTAAGAAACTATCCATTTTCGGCCTTTGGTCTTCGGTTGCTAATTGTCTGACTGATATAAAATGGCGGAGCATTTGTTTATCAATTGATTTTTGTTTTTCACAGATTCTTTCCGCAGTGGCATCAATAGCTGAATCAGAAACATTTGATTGAAATAAAAGGTTCAGAAAACTCTCCTTTATTTTACCTAATTGTTCAAGTTTTGAATCCAAAGAATCGCCATGTGCCATTCTCAATTGTTCATATTGCTTTACCTGATCATCAGTGAATCCGACATCCTTTCTCAGTTTCTCTTCAGTTCTCTTAATCATAACGGTGCGACTCGGGGAGGTCCTTGGAACGTGTTTGTCGCGAGCGATAAATCCATAATACAACAAACCAAGATTCACGAGGATCAGTGCCGCAATTACCAGTAATAAGACTTTATTATTTTTGAAATAGTTCATTCGTTAGTGGCATTTTCGTAATCACTCACTGTGGTGTTGGAAAAATATTCATTTGCATAAAGCTGTTGGTCTTCATCAGCGGGCTGACTTTTTACTGTAAAGAAAACAGCCATATTGATCATTAGGATTAAAAAAATTGTAGCCAATGCTACAACAGGCCTGCCCATAAAACCAATGGCCAGCGCCCAAACGCTTTTTTCTTCTTTTTGCAGGGCCGCCTTAATACGGGTAAACAAATAAGGATTGGCTTCAGCCCTTTGGATATTATCCAGGCTGTTAAGCGTTTTTTCAACCTCCTGCTGTATTTGTTGTTTATTCTTCATGAACACATATTTTGACGTTGATATGATCTAAAACTTGCGATTAATTTCTCTCATAATCCCCGGTTAACAGCCTTTTAAGATTGTTTTTTGCCCTATGCATCAACGACTCAACAGAGGATACTGATGTTTTCATAATATCACTGATCTCCTGGTAGCTT
>Ga0184636_1000425_pt1 | contig 10236 bp, 7 predicted proteins | sample PLM3_60_b2_FD_133164 | JGI IMG/M metagenome (GOLD analysis project Ga0184636, IMG submission 133164) | Groundwater sediment microbial communities from an aquifer in East River, Colorado, USA - PLM4_90_b2 | ecosystem: Environmental > Terrestrial > Soil > Riparian zone | place: USA: East River... | reverse complement strand
CCGCCAGGTATTTAATGTGAGCCTGGAGATTTGCAAGAATTGGCTGATCTGCTTTTTTTATTTTCTGTGAATAGCCAAAGTGGCCGATCGCGACCAGCACAATTAAGCTAAACAACTTCTGAATCTTCATGAATATAATCGTTGGAATAATACAAAGTTATTGATCCTGTTTTACCCCATCACGAATAGTTTATAATGCTTCTATATTTAACAAGTATAAAATCGTAATTCGTAAGCTCAATCTGCCGCTTCATTTTACTTTTGTGAGCAGCCACTGTGATTAAAAAAAAATTACATATTGCCTTGGTAGGAAATCCCAACAGCGGAAAAACATCCCTATTCAATTGCCTGACCGGGATGAATCAAAAGGTTGGAAATTTTCCGGGGGTTACCGTTGATAAGAAAACAGGGTCGACTATTCTTTCAGAAAAGCTGGAAGCAAAAGTGATCGATCTGCCGGGATCTTATAGTTTATATCCCAGGAGGTTGGATGAGTGGGTGAGCTATAAAATCTTGCTGAACCAGGATGGCGATATCAAGGCTGACGTGATCTTAGTAGTGGTTGATGCCAGTAATCTGAAAAGGAATTTGCTTTTTTGCACCCAGATCATTGACCTGAAACAACCAGTTGTGGTAGCTCTCACAATGATGGACCACGCAAAAAGAAAGGGCATTAAAATAGACATAGCTGAATTAGAAAGAGAATTAGGCGTGCCTGTTGTCGCCATTAATCCAAGAAGGCACAAAGGAATCCCCCAATTAAAAAAAGCGATTGAACAAACTGCAGAAAAATTATACCAGGCTCCTGTAAGAGATTTTATAGACAATAAGCTTCTGGCAACAGAATCCATTGATGATGTAAAGAAAATTTTTCCGGCGCTGAGCGACTACACAGCTATTCATTACCTCATCAACCATGAATCCTTTGCACTTAGTGACGAAACACAAAATAAGATCGAGAATATTGAACTGAAATACAATTTCAATCATACAAAAACCCAGGCAGAAGAAATTTTACAGCGTTATGGCCGCATAAAACACATCATGCAGTCATCTGTTTCGGAGCCAGATCCCTTGCAAAAAACTTTGCTCACTGAAAGATTGGACGATGTTTTTCTTCATCGCCGGTGGGGATATTTAATTTTATTGGCTGTTTTATTTCTTCTTTTTCAAATGGTATTCTGGCTGGCGCAATATCCAATGGATTGGATCGATTCAGGTTTTGCAATATTAAATTCTTCACTCAATTCATTATTGCCAGAAACCTGGTGGAGCGACCTGATAACAAATGGTGCGCTTGCGGGATTAAGCGGAATCCTGGTTTTTGTTCCGCAGATCATGATTCTTTTTGGTTTGATCACTTTGTTGGAAGATACTGGGTACATGGCAAGAATTAGTTTTTTAACAGACCGCCTAATGAGGAGTGTCGGGCTGAATGGAAAAAGCGTGATGCCAATGATCAGCGGATTTGCCTGTGCCGTGCCGGCAATCATGAGTGCAAGAAACATTGAAAATAGAAAAGAAAGATTGTTGACAATTCTCATTACACCCTTAATGAGTTGCTCGGCAAGACTCCCGGTTTATACCATCTTAATTGCTCTCGTAATTCCTAACATTTATTTTCTGGGTTTCTTAAGCTTGAAAGCTTTGGTGATGATGGGGCTTTATTTGCTTGGTCTTGTAATGGCATTATTAGTTTCCTGGATTGCAAAGTTTTTTATTAAAATAAAGGAGAAAAGTTTTTTCATTCTTGAATTACCGGCTTATCGTTCGCCCAGATGGAAAAATATTACGCAAACCATGGTGAACAAAGCAAAGGTTTTTGTATTTGATGCCGGCAAAATTATCATGATCATCAGTCTTATTCTTTGGGGATTGAGTTCTTTTGGACCCGGTGACAGAATGAAGCAGGTAACGCAACAGTACGAACAATTAAAATCTCAGCCAGGCGCAAACGTTTATGAATTGGAAAGAGAAGAGCATGCAGTAAGACTTGGGAATTCTTATGCTGGCATTTTAGGCAAGGCTATTGAGCCTGCAATCACTCCATTGGGCTACGATTGGAAAATTGGAATTGCATTGATCACTTCTTTTGCGGCCAGGGAAGTTTTTGTCGGAACAATGGCCACGCTTTATAGCGTTGGAGAAAATGATCAAAATAGTTTGAAATTGCAGGACAAAATGAAGGCTGCAAAGCGCCCCAACGGCAAGCCTTTGTATGATCTTGCTACAGGAATTTCCTTGATGATCTTTTATCTTTTTGCTATGCAATGCATGAGCACACTTGCAATTGTGCGTAGAGAAACAAGAAGCTGGAAATGGCCGATGATCCAATTAATATATATGTCTGGTATCGCCTATCTCATGAGCCTGATCACTTATCAATTGCTCAAATGATCATTCCTGTGATAATTGAGAACTCCATTTGTATTTGGGTTCAAAATAATTCCACAAAAGCCTTGACATTCTTCTAGCTAATGTCCATGCTTCGTTTTTATGTGCCCAACTGGTGTCTTTATTATTTTTTGTAAAAATGCAGAAGATATAAGGATGATTGGGAGCATTAACTAATAATACTTCGCTTCGTGAAGCATCCACACAACCATTTTTGCTAAAGACTTCCATCTGCGGAGGAATTTGAGAGATGGCTTCATTTTCATCCCAATAATTTCTTCCGAGGCAGCGCTGCATTCGTTCACATGCAGCAGGGGAAAAAATTTGATTGCGGTAGATCATTTCAAATAGTCTTCCCATTTCTGCAGCTGTTGTTTGCCCCCATCCATAAACAGACCTGTTATTTTCCCGGCCCGGTGTTCTCGAATTTACTCTTGTGCTTTTGAAACCAAGACTGTCTAAGATCTCATTGATCCTTGTTTCTTTGCCCGCCAGGCTTTGCAACCACAGGCTTGCCGTATTATCGCTCGTGGTTAGCATGAGCATGATAACTTTTTTAAGCATAACTTTTTCATCGCTTTTGAAGGAGCCCAAAATATCGGATCCGGCATACAAGAGCGAGTCTTTATAAACCAAGGCTGAATCATAACTTAATTCCCCCCGGTTCATTTTATCACTAATGCCAACTAAAATTGGAATCTTAACTATGCTTGCTGTTGGAAAAACCGTATCGGCGTTTATTGAGACAATCTTATCATTTTTCAAATCTTTTACATAGACACCAATATCACCATTAAACCCTTTTATTAACTCCAGGATTTTTGTTTTCAACTTTTTATCGGTTTTTTGAGCAATGCAAGATCCGGTTATGAAAAAAATTATCAGTGTCAATAATAAATGTTTCATCAGAAAATTTTTCCTGAAAGTACTAAGGTTCTTCTAACCGGTTTTAAACCAGTTCTATTTTGAAATGTTTTATATTTATTCTATGCTGCTTCGCCATATTCCTTTTTTGAAAGCAGTTTTTCTGCACAGCCTTACTGCTTTTGGTGGTCCCCAGGCACATATTGCAATGATGATGAAAACTTTTGTTCACCGCCGGCCTTATGTAACAAAAGAAGAATTATTAGAGTATAATGGGTTTTGCCAGTTATTGCCCGGAGCCTCTTCGACACAAACTATAACATTGGTGGGTTATAAACGCGGCGGAATTGTCTTGGCCATTCTAACTCTTTTAATTTGGATCTTGCCTGCTTCAATTTTAATGGGTGCGTTTTCCTTTTTACTCCATTATTTTGACAAGAAGGCTTTACACAATGACATTTTTAAATTTATTCCACCGATGGCTGCAGGTTTTCTTCTTTATGCAGCGGTACAGTCGTTCAGCACTTCAATAAAGAATACTGTAACATGGGTTATTATGTTGATAAGCGCCATTGCAACTTATCTCTTATTCAAGCAGCCGTGGATATTTCCCTTATTAATTGTTTTGGGTGGTCTGTCAACAAATTTGAGTAGAAGGCGTATTCCTCAGGTTGAACAAAAACCAAGGAAGATAAGGTGGTGGAATTTTTGGTTTTTTGGATTGATTTTTTTGATCGCCGGATTATTAAGTAGCACGGCCAGGAAAGAAAATTGGGAAAATCGAAAGCCAATAATTCTATTTGAAAATACTTATCGTTTAGGCAGCTTGGTTTTTGGCGGGGGGCAAATCTTAATGCCCATGATGGTAGAACAGTTTTGTGTGAGACCGGAGGCGCCCATTGTAAAAGAAACGAACAGAGAGGTAATTCAAGTCGACAACGAGGACATGTATACGGGATGGGGAATTGTCAGAGCAATGCCGGGACCGGTTTTTTCAATTGCATCGTTTTCCGGCGGAATGGCTTTAAAAGATATGGGTCCGGAAATGCAATTGCTGGGTTGTTTAATTGGAACAATTGCAATTTTTCTTCCAAGTGCACTTCTTGTCCTTTTCTTTTTTCCAATCTGGAATAATCTAAAAAAATATGCAGCAGTTTATCGTTCAATTGAAGGGATTAATGCCGTTGTCGTTGGAATAATGATAGCCGCAACCCTGTATATTATGAAAGACATTTCGATCATGGATGCAAGAACAGTTAGTTTTATTAACGTGGGAATAATCCTCGGAACTTTTTTGTTGCTGCAATACACCAGGATCCCCGCCCCGCTTATTGTTGTTTTTTGTTTGGGGGTCGGCTATCTTATGTGAACGGTTATTTTCGAAAATAACCGCCTTTTTCAATTTCTTCTCTCACTTTCTCCGGCACCATATAACGAATTGACTTTCCCTCTTTTATTAATGCCCTAATTTCACTGGCGGTAATATCCAAAAAAGGTGCATCAACAATTTTAATTTTTGCATTTAAGTCATTCTTGATATCAAAACCAGTTCTTCGATAAACAATGATTTCATAATTATTAATTAAGGCTTCAAAATTTTTCCAGCGATCCAAATTTTGAAAACTATCACTTCCCATTATGATTGAAAATTTTTCATTAGGATATTTTTCAGTCAAGTAGGTTAGTGTATCAACAGTATAAGATGGTTGAGGAAGGTGAAACTCAAGGTCAGAAACTTTTACTCTAACATCATCTTCTGTCGCAATCTTTACCAAATACAGGCGGTCATAGTCTCTGAGTAAAGTGGTTTTCTCTTTTAACGGATTTTGTGGCGAAACAACGAACCACAACCTTTCAATTATTGCTTTATTTAAGATGTGATTGGCTATTATTAAATGTCCTACATGAATAGGATTAAAAGATCCAAAAAATAAACCTATTTTCATTGTAAAATGCTGATATTCAATCAATTATATCTACTTCAATATCTTCTGCTTCATTGATACGAAGACTTAGATAATATCCTGATATTTTGATAGATATAGGATCTCCAAATGGTGCGATTTGCTCGACTATAAGGTTTTCACCAGGAACACATCCCATCTCCATCAATTTTAGAAGTGTCTCCTGATTTGTGAATTTGCTGATTTTTGCTTTCTGACCAGCTTTTAACTCTGAAAGTTTCATTGACATTTTTAATCCCCGTACAAAGCTATTCGCATTGGTTTTGATTTATTTACGAATTTTGAAATTATGGCGAAATCTAATGGGATTATTAAGTTTTTTTTCAATGATGTCCAATTTACCTTTCGGGATAGAAAAAAAATAAAAAAATTCATTAAATACATTTTCAAATTGGAAAAAAAAACAATCGGGTCTCTTATCTATATTTTTTCCACCGATAAACATCTTCTATCCTTGAATAAGGAATATTTAAAGCATAATTATAAAACCGACATTTTAACCTTCCCAATTATTAAAGATGGCTTAATACAAGCCGAAATTTATATTAGCATTGAACGGGTAAAGGAAAACGCCGGGTTCTTTAATAGCTCGTTTACAGACGAGCTGGTTAGAGTAATTTTTCACGGTTCGCTTCATTTATGTGGTTATAAAGACAAAAATCAAAAGCAACAAAGCGCAATGCGTCAAAAGGAGGATCATTATCTAAAGCTTTACCAAAGTTTCACGTGAAACTTTTTGGCATATTTACATCTGGAAATTGAATGTACCTTTGCCGACTTTATGTTTCCTGAATATGATATCATAGTTGTGGGAGCCGGTCATGCTGGTTGTGAAGCTGCTGCCGCCGCTGCAAATCTTGGTTCTAAAGTGCTCTTGGTGACTATGAATATGCAGACAATTGCACAGATGAGCTGCAATCCTGCAATGGGAGGTATAGCAAAAGGACAAATTGTTAGGGAAATAGATGCATTGGGGGGGTATTCGGGTATTGTTTCAGATTTATCGTTGATTCAGTTCCGAATGCTAAATAGATCAAAGGGCCCAGCTATGTGGAGTCCCCGTTCTCAAAACGATCGCATGCTTTTTTCGCAAAAATGGAGAGAGCTTCTTGAACAAACCCCTAATGTTCATTTTTACCAGGACATGGTTCAAGGTGTTTTAATTAAAGATGAAAGAGTATGCGGTGTTAAAACAGGGCTTGGCCATGAAATAAAAGCCAAAGCTGTTGTTCTTACTAATGGCACATTTCTTAACGGCATTATTCATATTGGAGAAAAAAAATTCGGGGGCGGAAGGGCATCAGAAAAAGCGGTAACCGGACTAACTGAACAACTTGTTTCAATTGGTTTTCAAAGTGATAGGTTAAAAACTGGAACACCCCCGAGGATTGATGGAAGAAGTATAGATTATTCAAAAATGGAAGAGCAGCCTGGCGATGCTAAGATTCCTGGTTTCTCTTTTACCGAGACTCAAAAGCCCAAAAACCAATTAAGTTGCTGGATAACATACACCAATCAAAAAGTTCATGAAATACTAAAAACGGGTTTTGACCGAAGCCCGATGTTTACCGGCAGAATTGATGGTATTGGCCCCAGGTACTGCCCAAGCATAGAAGATAAGATCAATCGATTTGCTGAAAGAGAACGACACCAGCTTTTTGTTGAACCAGAAGGTTGGAATACTGTTGAAGTCTATGTGAATGGCTTCTCAACTTCTTTACCTGAAGAAACACAATACGAAGCGCTTCGTAACATTGTCGGTTTTGAACAAGTTAGGGTTTTTAGGCCGGGCTATGCAATTGAATACGATTATTTTCCACCAACACAATTGAAATATTCACTTGAAACCAAGCTTATTGAAAACTTGTTTTTTGCCGGACAAATTAATGGTACAACTGGTTATGAAGAGGCTGCTTGTCAGGGATTAATGGCGGGAATTAATGCCCATCAAAAAACAAGAGAACTTGCTCCAGTCATCCTTAAGAGGAGTGAAGCATATATTGGTGTTCTCATTGATGACCTGATAAGTAAAGGAACTGAAGAGCCTTATCGAATGTTTACATCGAGAGCTGAATATAGAACACTACTTCGCCAGGATAATGCTGATTTGAGGTTGACCGAGCTTAGCTATAGATTAGGGTTGGCTTCACAGGAAAGAATGGATAAAGTAATTGCAAAAAAACTTGGCGTTGAAAAAATTAAAAAAGCTTTAAAAGAATTCGTTGTAGAGCCAGAGCAAATAAATTCTTTCCTCGCCTCAATAAATTCGGCGTTGATTTCGGAAAAACAAAAAGCCGAAAAAATTTTATTACGTCCCGATATTGAGTTGTCAGATTTGATGAATCAATTGCCCCAGCTGAATGATGCTTTAAATTCCTGTTCCACTGAACTTATTGAACAAGCGTCGATCCAAATAAAATACGATGTCTATATTGAGAAGGAGAAAGGCCTTGTGAAGAAAATGAATCAATTGGAAGACTTGGAAATCCCCGAAAATTTTGATTTCAAAAAAATCCAATCATTAGGCAATGAAGCAAGAGAAAAATTGACGAAAATAAAACCAAGAACACTTGGACAGGCAAGTCGTATTTCAGGAATTAATCCCAGTGATGTTCAAATATTAATGGTCTACATGGGAAGATGAGTTCTTCTGAAATTCATTCCACGCAATTACAAGACGGATTTCACCATAACTAAAATTATCACCCAGTTTTTCTTTGATTGGAGTTATCGATGATCCATTATGAAATTCCCTGACCATTGGCTCTATTAAAACTACTTTCTCCCGGCTAACCAATTCCTCTATACCGATCAAACCTTTTTGCACATAATAGGAAAGATGGCCTTCAATTGTTTGCACTGTCAGATTTCTTTCCCTGGCTATTTCACCAATAGTTTTACCTGATTTGTAAAGGCTAAAGCTTTCTGCTTTGGTGTCAACTTTTGGTGCTGTGTTTTCCTTTCGCTTTCGCTTGGGTATCTTTTCTGCAATCAGCGAGGATAAATTGCTTTCATTACAATAAACTTGAATGATTTCTAAGAACTGTTTACCATAAACTTCAAGCTTTACTTTTCCAAATCCGCTTATCTGCTCGAGTTCATCGATTGTTTGAGGAAGATAAGTTGCCATTTCGTCCAAAGTCCGGCTACCCGCTACCATATAAATAGGTAGATCCTTTTTAGAACAAATACTGTCTCTCAATTTCCTTAATTGCTGATGCAGCACAGGATGTGGAACTTCAGTTCTTCTTTGCTCAGCGCCGGCATAAGCATTTTTCAAAAAAGGAGGGGTTACAAAATTTCTTTTTCGTTGATGGAACGCTTCCATGTCAAACATTCCTCCAAATCCATCTAACAGAAACTTCTTTAATGAAAGTTGTGTAAAAATCTCCCTCATGCTGTCGTTATATTCTTTTGCGTGAAGACGGCTATCTGTTACTGCCGGGGATTGCGAGATGAATTCGATCGCATTTTTCAATTCACTTAAAAAATATGTTGCTGCGGCTTTTATTCTTTCCTGGAGAACGAGATTTTCTTCAGGCTTTTTTGATTGTGAAAACAAGGATCTTAATTGCGTATGAAATTTTTCCGACGTATTCTGTAAACCGAATAGCTTATTCAGTAAATTTTCAATCCATAAAAATGTTTCAGTATTAAAAGAAGAATTGTGCTGTAAAAGATACTCCTGTAATTCTTTCATTTCTGAGACAACACGATTAAAATCAAAGAGAGAAAGAAGGGTTTTTTCCTGGTAATTGGCCCTAGCTCCTTCCAGTTCGTACTGTAATTTTTCGGCTGTGGCTGCTGTTTTAGAGAAATTAATAATTCTTTCATCAGTGAAAAGACTGCGGGGTCTGATGCTGCTATGAAGAACCATGCCCTCAAGATTGGTGCAGCGGCTTAATGCTACATAGATTTGTCCTGGAGCAAAAGCTTCGCCAGCATCAATCATTGCTTTTTCAAAAGTTAACCCCTGGCTTTTATGGATGGTAATCGCCCATGCCAGGCGCAATGGATATTGAGTGAAAGAACCCAAAACTTCTTCTTCCAGGTGCCGGGTTGCTCTGTTTAAAGTATACCGAATATTTTCCCAGATTTCTTTTTTTACTTCTATTGCCGACGGTTCGTCAGCACATTGAACCAAGATTTTTTCATTGTCGAGCTCGGTGATCACTCCTGTCTTGCCATTAAAATATCGTTTGCTTTTTTCTGAATCGTTTTTTATAAAAATCAATTTTGCTCCAACCTTCAGTTGAAGCAATTCATCAGCCGGGTAGGCAGTCCCGGGAAAATCATTTTTTATTTCTGCCTTGTAACTGGAGGAGTTGCTTTTGAGCCGGGCAAGCTCTGTAGAATTTATATTTCTTGCTTTTTCATTGTGAGTGGTGAGAATGATATGATCTTTATGCTCCTGTGTATTAAATTCAGGTTGATATCGTGACAGCAAAATTGCTTTGCCTTTTTCATCCAATTCATTATTTCGGACTTGGTTTAACAGGTTAATAAATTGCTCCTCACTTTGCCTGTAAATTTTTGTAAACTCAATATAAACAGGTGGCGCCTGTTGCATTACATTGCTATCAAAAAAGAATGGCCCGGCGTAATATTCTGATAAGATTTTCCATTCATCGTCTTTTATTACAGGAGGAAGCTGGAACATATCCCCAATAAATAAAACCTGGACGCCCCCAAATGGCTCTTTATGACGATGGCGCATATGACGTAACACCAAATCGATCTCATCCAAAATGTCGCAACGCACCATGCTGATCTCGTCAATGATCAATAACTCCAGCTCATGCAGCATTCTCTTTTTATCATTGGTCATTCTAAGCCTGCTGAGGAGGCTGTGGGGATTTACCGTGTCATCTTTTTTTTCGTTGAGTCCTTTTGTTTCCGGAACAAACGGTGACAAAGGCAATTGAAAAAAAGAGTGGATGGTAACGCCGCCTGCGTTTATTGCCGCTACTCCCGTAGGAGCTACCACTGCCATTTGCTTCGGGCAATTTTCCCT
>Ga0184636_1000424_pt1 | contig 10240 bp, 7 predicted proteins | sample PLM3_60_b2_FD_133164 | JGI IMG/M metagenome (GOLD analysis project Ga0184636, IMG submission 133164) | Groundwater sediment microbial communities from an aquifer in East River, Colorado, USA - PLM4_90_b2 | ecosystem: Environmental > Terrestrial > Soil > Riparian zone | place: USA: East River... | reverse complement strand
TTTAATGTTTTTAATATTGATCGTCGACATCAACCATTTGACTGAACTCAATCCTTTCATGGGTCCCTTCCTTTAGGCCTTCGAAATAATAACCAAAGTATCATTCCAGGCCTCTCCTCCACCGATTGGGTCTGAATTCCCCGAGATGATAGGATTGGGAGAAATGCCATTTCCTTCTTTTTCCCACCAGACTAAATTGGTATTAGGATCCTTGCTCTTAAATCTTTTGGCGCGGGCAATATGTCCAACTCCCCAATGACCTAAATTTCTTTCGATAGCGATCACCCTCGGGTGAATGCCGAAGGTTAAGCGAGCTTCTGTCACAAATGATCCGAGTCGGGTGGAAATCTTAATACGATCTCCCTCTTCAATATGAAGTTGTTTCGCAACATCCTTATTGATCCAGACTGGGTTTTGGTGCTTAATCTCGGCGAGCCATTTAAAATTTCCTGTTCTCGATCCCATTACATTTGGTTCATAAGTCACAAGGACGAACTTCCCTTTGAGATCCCCATGGCCTGGAATAGGTTCATAGGTGGGAAGAGGTTGGAATCCTTTTCTTTTCAACCTCTCTGAATAGATTTCAATTTTTCCTGAAGGCGTGCCGAACCTTTTCGACTCATACGATCGGTATCTCCCCTTTACATGACTGTCGTACCAGACTCCGTTTTCTTTTAAGTATTTAATCCCCCCTCCTTTTTCCAATTTCTCAATGCCTGAGGCAACCTTTTTAATATATTCTTCTGTGGAATTGAACTTGAAGTATCGTGGTAGGCCCCCACCGATCCGGTGTGTAAGCTCTATAAAAATATCTGAGATAGGAACAGATTTGGCAAACGGAGGAATGATAGGCTGCTGGAGTCCAACAAAAGGATTCATGTCCAACGCGGGGGATGAATCGATTCCCCAGCTCTCCAGGTAGGTGGAGGTGGGGAGGACAATGTCAGCTAATGCAGCTGTTTCGGTCATATGGCTATCTGCTACCACAATATAGGGAATCGACTTCTCGTTCTTCAGTACCTCAGAAGTCAAACCGCTCTCAGGGTTTCTATAAGCAGGATTAGATTCATAAATGAAATACAATTTCGGGGTTAACTTTCCACGTTTCACCATGGAGATAAACTTTTGTGGAGTGTTTTGGACCTTTTCCAAATCGAATGCCTTCTCTTTTCGGGCGAATGGCTTTATGTCTGGTTCTTCAAAACGATAAGTCCTTGGAAGACAGTATCCCCCGGGAATATCGATGCTCCCCACAAGGGTATTCAAAAGAAAGATACACCTTTCATTATAGACTCCGTTCAAATGGTTACTCACGCCACGGCCCGAAATGGCCACAGCAGGCATCGATAGGGCAAATTCCTTGGCAATCCTTTCTATATCCGATGCGGCAACTCCGCTTGTCTTCTCCGCCATCTCAGGGGTGTATTGGGATAAGTATTGGGCTAGCGCAGAGGAAGAGACATTTATCCATCTCTCAATAAAATCTTTATTGTGAAGATTATTCTTGAGGATGACATGGGCCATGGCCAAAGCCACCATTCCATCGGTCCCCGGGGTAAGCGGAAACCATTCATCGCTATTGCCGGCTGTGTAGGATAGCCTTACATCAAGAGTGACCAGCTTGGCATTATTTTTAGATCTAGTTTCGATCAATCTTCCTATGAAACCTGTATAATATTCGTGCGTCTCATAAGGATTGGAGCCGAAGTTTAGAATGTAATGGCTATGGGCCACATCAGGAACTCCCCTTTCCTCCCCCCAGGTAAGCCATTGACCCCAATCCCTGTTGCCAAAGTTGAGGCTATCTCCATTGAGGATGAGGGTTTTACCAAAGGCCTCCAAGAACCGCGTGATGATGCCGTCAGGCACGTGTTCTGATTGGAAGACGAAGTCCCCCCTCTGTCCGCTTTGGTATATTGCTTTCAATCTTGAAGTGATTTCGGTATATGCCTTATCCCAAGAGATCTTCTCCCATTGCCCTTTTCCTCGCTCTCCCTTCCTTATCAATGGAGAGGTAATTCGATCTGGATCGTACGCCATATTGACACCAGCCAGCCCCCTGGCACATAACTTCCCGAGGTTGTTGGGATGTTTTGGATTCCCTCCAATCTTCACCAACTGATCGCCCTCCAAAAAACCGATAATTCCACAATGGGCAGGACAAAGTTGGCAGATGCTCGGAATCCCTTTGAGGGGCTTTCTCGTATGTCGCGAGACCTGTCTTCCTCCAAACACCTCCTTGGCATAGGCAGAAAGCCCAAGATAATGCTGAAACAGGAATGCCTGCACGCTGCCCAAGCATAATTTAAAAAAATCACGACGGTTCATCTCATTTCTCTCCCTCGATAAACTTAATGATCAACTCAACGGAACGTATTGTCCTCCAAAAACCATCACGTATCTCATGATAAAGACACCGATGGAGGCCAAAATAGCAGCGATCAATAATAGAAGATGTGACCTCCGTGTCTTCCTGAAAAGGATAATGAGAGAAGGGACAATATTCCCCAAGACATTATCCACCCAGATGTAGAGAAAGCTGAATTTACCAAGACGAACAAGCTCGACCGTCTCAAAGGCATCTTCTGTGTGGTAATACATCACAGTAAGGTCGGAAAACACATAGAAAACATTTAGGATCATAAATCCCGCCATCCATTTTGCAAGAAGGTCGATGATGTTGAGATCCTTCTCTCTTTCCTCCCATGTCTTATCCTTATAAGTAAAACGATAGCGAATCAGGGCCACGATGAGCATAAAGGCCATTCCTGAAATCATTGCCGAGGCTAGGAAATAGGAAGGCATGACCGCCGTGTTCCATAAGACCCTGGCTTTGGCAAAGCCGAGGACGAAACCTGTATATCCGTGAACACCAATAGCAGTAGGAAGACTGATGACTCCGAAAATTTTTGACCATCTAACATTTCCTTTAAATAAAAAGTATATGTAAATTCCGGTGAAGATGGGGTAGGCGCAGAGGATGAAAGTTCCCCAACTGAGAGGGGACGTGGGATTGAAATGGAGAAAGAGATACCAAAAACGTAAGGGCTGAAACAGATCGGTCAGAAGAAAGATAGGCGAGATGGAAAAGAGGATGATGACAAATATGGCTCCGATCTTCGCCACAGGCTTATATTCATTCTTTCCAAGTAAAGTGGCTGTAATGGACACAATCGAGCACCCTGCATGGAGCCCGACGATATGAAAATAAATGGCAATCAACATGCTGACGGCTTCGTGATGAAACACATTGTATAATACTTGCACTTCCATACCTACCCCTTTTCACTTATAATTTTTCGTATTCTTTATGATAATAGTGCTTCTCCCATCCCTTGAGTGGATCGGCGACGTCCTTATCCAAATGGATGTAATAGACATTGGGATAGGTGGCCATATTCTGTTTGAGAACCTGGATTTTCTCCTTTGAAATCAGCCGGGAAATCTTACTACTCGGGTCTTTCAAATTCCCAAATACCATGGCATTGGTCGGACATGTTTCCACACAGGCTGGTTGAAGGCCAGAATCAACCCGATGAACACAGAAGTCACATTTCTGAATCATACCGGTGATTGGGTTCGCGAATCGGACGTTATAAGGGCAAGCAGCTCTACAATAGTTACAGCCGATACAGCGGTGAGGATCAATCATCACAATGCCGTCTTCTTCCCGCTTATAGGCAGCGCCCACCGGACATACTGTATTACAGATAGGACGATCACAATGGTTACACAGCCAAGGGAGGAAAAGAACTGACATTCGAGGGTATCTCGCTTCTTCGGGGCGCTCGCAGTAAGGACAATCCCACGGTAAGGAGAGGGTAGCCATTTCCGGATACGTTCCTTTCTGGATTGTTTTCACCCAAATTCTCCAGACACCGAGAGGGGTCTCATGTTCAGCTTTACACGCCACTTGGCAGGCAAAGCATCCCACACAACGCTTGAGATCGATCACCATTCCCCATTTGACTTCTTTCTTCATGAAGATTTCTCCTCTAAGAATAAAAGCTTATTTAACCTTAGGAGTAATTTGATACTTTTTCCTTAGATCCTTGTCAAAAGCAACATCTCTCACTGTATTCGAATCAAGATCTACCTCAAAATACCACCCCTGGCTTCTATTTTTTACCCTATCTTCCTGAGTTTGATATCGAAAGGTGACAAAATATATGGAGTCACTATAATGGTAAAAATGCCTTGTCATACCTAAAGCCTTCTCTATTTCCTTGTCGATATCATCCACCACCTTTTTGGCCTCTTCGGATAGATCCTTTGCTTTAATGATACCTTTACCCCGGGGGAGTAAATAGAATTGTATTGACACATATTCCTCTTTGAGTCTTTTTATTTTTGAAACAAAATATTTTGGCTCGGTTTCAAGGAGCAATTCAGAAGCCGGACTCCCATCTATTAAAAAACCCAAATCTTTCAGTTTAATCAACCCTTTCTTAATGCGGTCCATGCATCCTTTGAAATCTTCCATGATTCCGGACCCGTACTTTTCTGAGTCATACAATAGACCAGCATGGATAGCCTTGTCAGCCTGCCAGCCAATGATTTTCACATCCCCTTTGACCTTTTCCGCTATATTTTGGGCATCCCCATAGACGTCATCCTTCTCTCGAGCATACTTTTTTGCCAATTCGATCGCCTGTTCCTTTTTCTCCATTTCTGCCTCGAAAAATCTCTTCACCTCTTTAGAGGGAGGTTCAACAGGGAACCTATCAAGAACAATCGATTTGTAATGGTAAAAAGCTGTAAATTGATAAATAAGAAAAAGGAAAATGGCTATCGCCACCGCCAACATTGATATCACTACAATCTTATTGCTCGTATTCATCATCTTGTACCCATCCCTCTCTATAAAAGAAAATCTTCATTTAAGCATTCCCAACCCCCACATGCGCCCGGGATACTAAGCTAATCCTCCAACTTAGTTCAGAGTCTTTTAGAATTTTTCAATCTTTGACAAAAAATAAAAGAAACGTTCAGTAATACAGAAAATCTTCCCTGAGGACCCCACCCCATTAGAACGCTATTTTTTTATCACTTTTAAAAAGTGATTGCAAGGAAAAACTTTTTAGCAGAAAAAACTTTATAAAATTGAAGGAGTAAGGTAAAAGTTAGAAGGTTTTGGTATCCAACAAATTAAATTGATTTCACAAATTTATTTTGATAAACTTAAGTGGAATTTCTTAATCACTGGGTGGGGTTCCCAGGTGAAATTTAATATTATCGGCTTTCATCTCCTCCTAATAAGTCGGGGCACTAAGTTAACGATTACCTAGAACAAACCGCTGTGAGAAAGTCAATGTGAGCGAAAATGAAAAAGAGATTGCTCCTTTTCTCAATTTCATTCTTGGCCCTTCTTCTATTGGTAGGAGAACCCAATTCTCTCCTTTCAAAAAAGGAGGAAAATCCAATGGAGAAGAGAGAAGAAAAACTAAAGGCCTTTCGAGAAAAGAAGGACCGGTTTTTTAAGGAGGATTCTCAATCTCCGTTGAAGGTGGCTGACCGGAAGAGATTTAAAGGTCTCATTTGTTATCCGATCGATTTTAAATATGCGACGGTCGGGACGATCGAACGATATCCTACAGAACCCAAACCCATTTACATCAATCTTCCCGCCAGTAAGGGTAAAGAAAAAAAATATGTGAAACATGGTAAGTTCCGCTTTAAATGGGAAGGCAACGAATATGTCCTTCATATCTACCGGCCCTTGGGAGGTGGTGAACTCTTTCTTCCTATCAAGGACAAAACTTCAGGGAAAGAGACCTATTCTGAGGGAAGGTATCTTTACATCGAACCGATGCCCGGAGGAAAGGTGCTGATCGATTTCAACAGGGCCCATAACCCTTTCTGCCAATACAATGAAAAATATATCTGCCCCTTCGCACCAAAGGAAAACTGGCTGGAAATCGAAATTCGGGCAGGAGAGAAGCGCTTTCGATAAAAGATATCCACTGTTGTCTTCTCCATAGCCACGATGCGACTAAAAACTACTGAAAAGTTTTTTCTCCGGCCCGGATCGAGATATCCAGCATATTCTCTCTCGGTGGAAGTGCGCAGGTGAGTTGATTGTTGTAAGCACAGGGAGGATGATAGGCCATATTGAAATCCAAGAGCATGTTGCCTCCGATGAGGATTTCGGCATCGATATATCTTCCTCCCTCGTAAGTCTCTTTCCCGTTGGTTTCATCTTTAAAAGGAATGAAGAGGGTATCGCTCAAAATGGATTTGTAAATTTCGATTGTGTAGGGCTTCTCATTCAGGCTAAAATGAAATCTGCCGTAACGAATATAACGTTTGTGCGTCCCCTTATTGGTTAGAAAGATTGCTAAATATTTTGGGTCATTGATGTAGAAGGTGTAACGCTCGATCTGGCCGAAGAAGGTATACTTTGGATTGAAGGGATAGTATTCCAAAGCTTTAAAGACTCTTTTCTGTCCCGGGGTAAGAGGAGACCGTTCGTGGGTTCTAAAAAATTCATCTCTTTCTCTTCTCCACTCCATGACCCGATGAAATTGAAGGTTGAACATCGATGGATCCACCTCTTCTCCCATTAAAGTGGATTGAGTTAAGAAGAGGATTGCAATGACGATGAGGGTAAGATTCCCTCTTCTTTCTTTCATAAATAAGACGGAATGGTCCTTTCTTGCCCCAATTTTAGCAAAAGGGGCAATAAACTACAATGAACTTTGAGTGGGTTGAAGGGAAGGATCGATGAACTTGATTTGAATTGGTCAATCTATTATTTTTGGCTCAATTAGAAAAGAAGGATCCCGGTGAAGTTTAGAGGCGTCATCTTCTTCTTAGCTGTTATAGTGATGTTCCTATTGCATGCTCTTTCTACCCAAGGTACGCCCAGAGTCCAATTCTCCATTGGTTACACGAATGATGTGATGGGCGAGGTCGAGCCTTGCGGGTGATTCCGAAATCCTCTTGGCGGTGTTGCCAAGAAAGCCACTCTGGTCTCCCAGATGAAAAAGGAAGGGAGGAAGATCCTCCTCCTCGACACCGGGAATCTTTTTTTTCGAAAACCTCCTCAAACGGAAACCAAACGCAGGGATGCCCTTCTCCGCGTTGATCTCCTCATCCACTCCTATAACGAAATGGGATACGATGTGGTCAACGTGGGGGAGAAAGATTTGATGATGGGGCTTAAATTCCTCTCCGAAGTGAGCCAAAAGGCGAAGTTCTCCCTCGTCTCAGCTAACCTCGTGGATAAAAAAACTGGAAAGGGTGTCTTCAAACCTTATGTGATCAAAGAGATCGCCGGTCTGAAGATTGGGATACTGGGTCTCCTGGATGACCAATTCATCCCAACCCTTCAGGAGAACGACCCAGGACTGACTATTCTCGAACCCCTCTCGACAGCAAAAGCCCTTACCAAAAGCCTACGGGAATATTGTGACTTGATTGTCGTCCTCTCTCAATTGGGTGAATCGAAAGATAAGAAGCTGGCCAGGGAAAATCGTGACATCGATCTGATCCTGGGAGGAGGGGGTGAATCGAAAAAGGCGGTCATGGAAAGAGCGAATGGAACCGCCATTTATCGATTGGAGCCCAGAGGAGGATATTTGGGCCGAGTGAATTACTCTCTTGTGGATACAAAGAAGCCGATTAAATTCCTGGTTTCGAGTGAACGGGATGAATTAGAGAAGAGAATGGAGAGGTTGATCACCCGATCGATGCAAATCAAATCCGAGATGGCCAAATCCGGAAAACAAGATGAGATGAAGGTAAAGGAACTGAAATTCTTGGAATCCAAACAGAAAGAATTGGAGAAAACCCTCGTCGCCTTCGAAGATAAGAATTTTTACAAGCACATTGCCATTCCTGTTCAACTCACCGTGGCAGATGATCCAAAAATTATCAAGGAATTGGAGGCATATCGTGCTGAATCTGCAAAGCTATATAAACCAAAAGTGGTAGTCGAAGTCGGAAAGGATTTATCAGAGAAAGAGATGATCGCCCGAATTCCTAAGACAAGTCCTTTTGCCGGAGCGATCTCATGTAAGAGATGCCACGAGGTAAATTATAGAAATTGGTTGAAGACCAAACATGCCAGGGCCTCCCAGACGATTGCTGCCTCCCCCAAATATGCCCAGGAGGAGTGCTTGATGTGCCACTCGACCGGTTACGGTAAAATAGGCGAGTATGCGACCGTTTCAGAAATTCCCTTCTACCTTCAAGGGGTCCAGTGTGAGGCATGTCATGGAGCAGGGAAGGGACATCCGGCAAAGGGAGGTATAGAGAGGAAGGTGACCCTTGGTATCTGCCGAAACTGCCATACCAAAGATCAAAGCCCCACCTTTAATTACATAGCTTATCTTGAAAAGATCGGTTGCAAAATCTCCCAATAAATCCCATTGCGGATTGCAGAACGCGGAATGCGGAATTAAATTCCGAAATCCGCAATCCGAATTCCGAAATTCTTACACCAGGAACTCCCACGCAATCAGGAAGACGCAGAGAAGCCCGATGGCGAGCATGGCAAATCCCATCGTCGTTGAGAAGAGGTCTGTTCCTACGCTGGGATATTTATCCCGATAGGTCTCTAACTTCTTCTCCGCCAGCAGACGATCATACTGTTCCTGCCTTTCCTCCATCAGCTCATATTTCGGGAACCTCCCTGTGAAGATCACGGTATCGATTGGGAACTTCGAAGGTCGAAAATGGGTGTTGAAGAAATGGACTGTGAAGATGAAGCCGGAAGCCAAAAGCGCCTCATCCGAGTGAATGATCGTGGCAATGTTGAGAATCCACCCGGGTAAGAAGATGGTGAAGAATTCCGGAAGCCAGAGCATCAATCCTGAGAGTCCAATGGCAAACATTCCCCAAAAGACAGCGAGAAAATCGAATTTCTCCCAATAGGTCCATCGGTCAAACCGGGGTTTCGGCCCTTTGTTAAGAAACCAGCGGATCATCCCGACGATGTCTTGAATGTCTTTCCAACGAGGGCAGAGCGAATCCGGGCCGAAGAGTCTCTGCAAGGGATTGGGATTCCCACGGATCTTCTTAAAGAAGAGGAAATAAAAGATGTAAGCGATGGTCGTTCCAAAGTAGGCAAAAGTGATGGCAGCACAAATGCGATGGATCAAGCCTGCCATCCTCGCCCCTCCTAAAAAGTGCATCAAACCACTGGCCCAAGGGGCATGAGAAAATTTCAAGGGCAGCCCGGTCAGGACAAGGCCGATAAAGGTCACCATCATCGTAAAATGGATCACGATGTCGAAGAAACTGAATCGACGATAGATGTACCCTGCTTCATCGGGTCTCACGTGTTGTGGGAAGAAGATCCCTTTGGCCCTCAACTCTCTCTTCTCCCAGAAGTCTTTCCGCCACCAGAGAAAGGTGTGAAACCAAAAGACTCCAAAGACAGAAACGAGGAGGCCCGTCATCAGAATGAAGGTTCCGTAGAGCAATGGCTCTCTTTCTGGATCGGTATGAGTTGCATGGGGTATCCATTGTACGAAGTTGGCATTGGCCCCTGTGTGGCACTTGCCACAGGTCTCTACCAGCCGTTTATCCGAGATGAGAGACCTTGGATTATCTGGAGGCAGGATGTTGTGAAACCCATGGCAGTCAGCACAACCTGCCACCAATTTCGGGTAGCCCAGATGCTCTACCTTCCCATGATAACTCTCATAATAGGTTTGAGTGGCGATGAGGAAAACCTTGTTTCTCTCCATCATCTCTTTGTCTGCATGACATTTCTGGCAAACTTCTGTATGGAATTCCTTTCGGGAATCCACTGTTTTGGGTTCATCCCCTTTTAATAAAGGAATCTTATGGAGGCCGTGGCAATCGCTGCAGGTGGCTGAATCCGGATTTCCATCGATGACGGATTTGCCGTGGACGCTTTCAGAATAACCATCATCCGAGTGGCAGGTCGTACATTTCTGGATCACTCGGACTTTATCCCCCTTCCACGGAGTCATCTCGTGGATGTCTTTATGGCAGTCTTTGCATTGAATGTCATTGATGAAATGGGCGCTTGCATAATGCTCCGCCCCCTCCCTCTTATGACATCGATGGCACGTGACCGGTTCCGCATGAATTTTTGCCCCCTTTGCTTTGGTATGGGCTTTGACATCCGTGATATCATAGTGGCAGCCGTTACAGGAGTTGGCCCCATGAACGGACTGGGCAAACTTCCTCTCGCTGATTTTAGTGTGGCAACCCAGACATTCAGAATTGTCAATACACTCGAAGCAATATTCCCGACCCTTGACAA
>Ga0184636_1000423_pt1 | contig 10242 bp, 9 predicted proteins | sample PLM3_60_b2_FD_133164 | JGI IMG/M metagenome (GOLD analysis project Ga0184636, IMG submission 133164) | Groundwater sediment microbial communities from an aquifer in East River, Colorado, USA - PLM4_90_b2 | ecosystem: Environmental > Terrestrial > Soil > Riparian zone | place: USA: East River... | reverse complement strand
CCCTTGAGATTATCAAAGATCAGGGCCTTCTTGTTTATAAGGTCAACTACCCCCTTGAAGGTTTCTTCTTTGCCGATCGGCAGGACTATGGGTGTGGCCTTTTTACCCAGACGGCTATTGATACTCTCGACACTTTTTACAAAATCAGCCCTCTCACGGTCCATTCTGTTGATAAAGGCGACTCGGGGCAGTTTGTACTCGTCCGCATATTCCCAGACCTTCTCTGTTTGAAATTCTACACCTCCAACAGCATCTATGACGACAATAACTCCATCGGCAATACGGAGACAATTCTTTGTATCATAGGCAAAATTGGAATCCCCCGGCGTGTCAAGAATAGTAATTTTATGTTTTTCCCATTCGAAGAAATTTGTAGCTGCACTGATGGAAATATGCCGTTTCTGTTCTTCCGGTTCAAAATCCATACAGGAAGTTCCGTCATCAACCTTCCCCGGCCTGTCTGTTTTACCGGAGATGAATAGGAATGATTCACATAGAGACGTCTTTCCTGTTGCTCCGTGCCCTACAATTGCCACATTTCTTAAGTAATTAGATTCATATTTTGCCATGGAAACTCCTTTCAAAATTACCGGTAACAAATGTTCTCTATGTTCGCGGTGTGTAGCGTATTGTCCCTTGCAAAGTCAAGTCAATTTTCTGAAATGTACATAAACTCTCCTTGACTTTTGATACGTTTATGGTAGTTTTACTGGTCTTCATTTATATGAGGAGATATGAAAGGAATAAAGATGCCCAATAATTTTTATACCTTCCTGATAATCCCCAAGAAAAAAAGTTCCGCCAAGAAATTTACGATTTCGAGTAAACTTTTAAAAGGCATTGTATATTGCATTATAATTATCAGCCTGTCTTTTATGTATACATATTATGACTATATTAAAATAAAGAGGGATAAGAGTGAACTGGATCGCTTTAAAAGACTAACTAAAGAACAAAATTTACAGATAGAGGGTTTAGTTGAAAAGGTAAATAATTTTGCCATGAAGATGGAGGAGCTCAATCAGCTCGATAAAAATGTTAGGGTGATGGCGCATCTTGAAGATAATCGCTATAAAGGACAAATGCTTGGTATTGGTGGATCGATAAGTGAAGAAACAAGAATAAAATCAAGCATTGATACCGATCAGAAGATGGTCATTGCGAAAATTCATCAGAATATTGATCAAATGACGAAAGACGCAACCGACCAGAAGAACAGTTTTCATGAGTTGCTTAAGTTTCTGAAAGAACGGAAATCCATAATTGCTGCGACACCATCAATTTGGCCCGTTCAGGGCTGGGTTACGTCGGAGTTTGGATACAGAACATCACCACTGGGAGGAGCAAAGGAATTTCATAAAGGAATTGATATTGCAACGCGATTGGGTCTACAGATAGTGGCCCCTGCCGATGGTATGGTTACCGAGATATCTTATGATCGAGGGGTGGGACATATGATTAAGATAGATCATGGACACGGGATGACTACCTGGTATGGCCACCTGTTGAAAAGTGCAATTCAGCAGGGAAGTATGGTAAAGAGGGGAGAACTGATCGGGTATGTGGGAAATTCCGGTCGGAGTACAGGTTCGCATCTCCACTACACCGTATTACTGAACGGTGTTCCCGTTAATCCGCGTAAGTATTTGAATTAGATTTTGCCCATCGGTCCTTTAATAATGCATGATTGATGGTTATTGTTATCGAACAGCCCGGTATTATACCGGTTTTTTTTTAGAGGGGCATGTATGTTTTTTTCACTACTGGAAAAGATAATAGGCAGTAAAAATGATCGCGAATTAAAACGACTGTCTTTGATCCTTGATGAAGTAAATGATCTTGAGCCGTCCATGACGGCACTCTGTGATGAGGAACTCAAAGCAAAGACGCCGTATTTTAAGGAAAGACTTCAAAATGGTGCAGAGCCTGACGACATACTGGTTGAGGCATTTGCAGTCGCCAGAGAAGCAGCAAGACGCACCGTATTTATGAGACCGTTTGATGTTCAGATTATCGGAGGTCTCGTCCTCCATGAGGGGAAAATTACCGAAATGAAAACGGGAGAGGGGAAAACCCTGGCAGCAACCCTTCCGCTCTATCTCAATGCACTGACAGGCGAGGGTTGCCATTTGGTAACGGTAAATGATTATTTGGCAAAGAGGGATGCCCAGTGGATGGGGCCAATCTATAACTTCTTGGGACTTTCAGTCGGCGTTATTGTTCATGGCATGGATGATGACGAAAGAAGGAAAGCGTATCATGCCGATATTGCCTATGGCACCAATAATGAATTTGGGTTCGATTACCTCCGTGATAACATGAAATTCAACCTTGAAGATTATGTTCAGCGGGAGTTCAATTATGCCATCGTTGATGAGGTGGACAGCATCCTCATCGATGAGGCAAGAACACCCCTTATAATATCCGGCCCATCGGAGGAGTCTACCGATAAGTACTACAAAATCAATCAGATCATACCCGTATTGAGAAGGGAAAAAGATTACACGATTGATGAAAAAAGCCGTACGGTAGTTCTCACGGAAGAAGGTGTCGCACGGGTAGAAAAGAATCTCAAAGTTCAGAACCTCTTTGAGCCCAGGAACATAGAGCTGCTCCATCACGTAAACCAGGCATTGAAGGCCCATACACTCTTCAAACGCGATGTTGATTACCTTGTAAAAGAGGGACAAGTGATCATCGTTGACGAATTCACGGGAAGGGTCATGCCGGGAAGGAGGTACAGTGATGGCTTGCATCAGGCCCTTGAAGCAAAAGAGAAAGTAAAAATAGAGAGAGAAAATCAGACGCTTGCGTCAATAACCTTTCAGAATTACTTCAGGATGTATAAGAAACTGGCGGGAATGACGGGTACTGCCGATACCGAAGCCGCCGAATTCAAGAAAATATACAATCTCGATGTAGTAGTTGCCCCAACAAATATGCCGATGATACGAACAGATAATCCCGATGTGATCTACAAAACAGAAGCAGAAAAATTCAATGCCGTTATTGAAGAGATTAAGGTTCTACACAAAGAAAAAAGACCGGTTCTGGTCGGTACGATATCAATTGAAAAGTCTGAACTCTTAAGCAGGTATCTTTCAAAAACGGGGATTAAGCATCATGTCCTGAATGCGAAGCAACATGATAAAGAGGCAGAGATCGTTGCACAGGCAGGACAGCCGGGCATGGTGACCATATCAACGAATATGGCAGGTCGAGGAACCGATATAAAGCTTGGTGAAGGTGTCGCTGAACTCGGAGGTCTCCACATCCTCGGGACGGAAAGACATGAAAGCCGTCGCATTGATAACCAGCTCAGAGGCAGGTCAGGACGCCAGGGAGATATGGGGTCTTCGCGGTTTTACCTTGCTCTTGAAGATGATCTCCTGAGGATATTTGGCGCCGAAAGGATTTCATCAGTAATGGACCGGATCGGCATGGAAGAAAATCAGCCTATTGAACATAAACTTATTTCAAAAGCAATTGAGAATGCACAAAAAAGGGTGGAAGCTCATAATTTCGATATTCGCAAGCACCTATTGGAATTCGACGATGTTATGAACAGACAGAGGCAGGTAATTTACGAACAGCGCAAGAGGGTTCTGAAGGGGGAGGATCCGTGGGCGGATATTGAAGACATGATTGAGGAGATCGTTGAGGGAATTGTTCCAGATTTTATTGACGAAAAGTCTCATCCCGAGGAATGGAACCTTAAGGGATTGGATGACATGGTTTTCAAATAATTTTCCCTACGATTAAATTTCAGCGAATCAGGGAGGAATATCGATGGGGACGCCATTGTGGAAGAAATTATTTCCGGGGTAAAAAGCATGCTCAGAAACAAAGAGCAGGAATACGGCAAACCAATTATGGATTACCTTATTAAGGTAATAATGCTGCAGTCCATTGATAATCACTGGAAGGATCATCTCCTGAGCATGGATCACCTGAAGGAAGGCATTGGCCTCAGGGGATACGGACAAAAAGATCCCGTCAGGGAATACCAGAAAGAGGGTTATGAAATGTTCATGGACATGACCCACCGCATTAAAGAAGATACCATCGAAAAACTCTGTATTGTCAGGATCCAGAGGGAAGAAGAGATCGAAGAAATGCGAGAACAGGAACGTCAGGATTATATCCTGAGCCGGGGAGAAGATACAGCGGCGCCAACTACCGTGAAGAGTGATGCTAAGAAGGTTGGGAGAAATGACCCGTGTCCGTGTGGGAGCGGGAAGAAATTCAAGAAGTGCTGCGGATAGAATCACATAACGGGAGATTATGGAAATACTATGACTAAGAATACAGATACCTACATCGTTCCGGGATTTCTGGCCAACGGTATTCACGCCGGCATCAAGGAAACCGGCATGAATGACCTTGCTCTTATTTTTTCTATTGTGCCTGCAAAGGCAGCAGGGGTATTTACGGGAAATTGCTTTAAAGCAGCACCGGTTCTCCTCGATATGGAAAAGATAAAGGCCGGAGTAGCCCAGGCAATTCTGGTAAACAGCGGTAACGCGAATGCAGCAACGGGTCAGGCTGGATATCAGGATGCAGTGAGCATGTCCAAAAGCGCTTCCAATAAACTGAATATTAGGGATGAACTTGTTTTAGTAGCATCTACCGGTATAATTGGTCACAGGCTTCCTGTAAAGAAAATAGAATTGGGTATGACCACGTTGGTTAAGGGCTTGCATCGGAACGGTATTACCACAGCGGCAAATGCGATCATGACAACAGATAAATTTTCCAAGATAGCTTGCCGGAGGAGAGTCATTGGTTCAAAAAAAATCACGGTATGCGGTATTGCCAAGGGAGCAGGTATGATAGAACCCCATATGGCAACCATGCTTGCATTTGCCATGACCGATGCAGATATTGATCCTTGTACCCTGAATACAGTTTTTAAGCAGGCGGTAAACGGGAGCTTTAATGCAATATCCGTAGACGGATGCATGAGTACAAATGATACGGCAATAATTTTAGCCAATGGTGTTGCCGGAAATAAACAACTTAAGGGAGCTTCCAGAGATATATCTCTGTTTAAAGAAATGCTTTTCACTGTCTTGTCTGAACTATCGCAGGCCATGGTCAGGGATGGTGAAGGGGCGACAAAGGTTATAGAAATCTTCGTTGATGAGGCAAAATCTATAGGAGATGCAAAAAAAGTTGCCTATGCCGTCGCTAACTCAAATCTGGTTAAAACCGCCTTTTTCGGTTGTGATCCCAACTGGGGGAGAATCCTGGGGGCTGCCGGCTCAGCGGGGATAGCTTTTCCTGTTGATGCTGTCAAACTGTACATTGAAGAGATTCCGGTGTTTGCTCATGGATATGGGATTGATGGTCATGAAAAGGAGCTTTCAGAAATCATGTCCAGGGCTGACATTAAGGTACATCTTAAACTTGGCATGGGGAATAAAGCATATAGAGTATGCACTTCTGATCTTTCCTTGGAATATATAAAAATTAATGCCCACTATCGTACATAAATATAAGAATAATTATGGCGGATGACTGATTAGAAAAATCATATGATCATGTATTGCCCTTCATTGTAGACTTCACCTTTTTTCACTTGCTAATTGAGAATCTTTATGCTATCTGCCAGCGAATTTCACACATCCTTTGATTGACGGGGTGTTGCTTTTATAAATGAAAAGTTCCCCGTGCAAAGAGATAAGGGTGGCGGTAAAAAAACATAAAAGGAGTTAAGGTATGGCAAATATTTCCATGAAATTGTTACTTGAGGCGGGCGTCCACTTTGGTCACCAGACGAATAAGTGGAATCCAAAGATGAAACAGTACATATTTGGGGCGAGAAATGGTATTTATATCATAGATCTGCAGCAGACCGTAGGAATGTTTAAGGCCGCTTATGATTTTGTTGTTGATCTGGTGGCAACAGGAGGAGAAATTCTCCTTGTCGGAACCAAAAAGCAATCTCAGGAAGCCATAAAAGAAGAGGCAGAAAGGTGCGGGATGCCTTATGTCAACCAGCGCTGGCTTGGTGGAATGCTTACCAATTTTCATACCGTCAGTAAGAGGATTGATAGGCTAAACACCCTGGAAAAAATGTTTTTAGATGAAAGCGTTAAGGCCTTTCCCAAAAAGGAGATGATGAAGCTTCAGAAAGAGATGAACAAGCTTGAAAAAGTCCTGGGAGGTATAAAGAAGATAAAACGACCTCCTCGAGGCTTGTTCGTCGTAGATCCAAAGAGAGAGAGTATTGCCGTCAAGGAAGCACAAAAGTTAAAAATTCCCCTAATAGCTATTGTAGATACCAATTGTGATCCAGATGACATTGATTATGTCATCCCGGGAAATGATGATGCCATTAGGGCAATAAAGCTTTTTGCTTCAAAGATTGCAGATGCAGTGATTGAGGGCAAAAAGGTGTTTGATGAAAATATTCAGTCTGATACTGACAAGGAAGTACAGGCTGAATTTTTAGGGCAAAGTGAAGATCCGGAATCAGATGTTCCTGAATCTGTCGAAACAAAGGATGGAATAACTGATTATTAGGAAGCTTTTGAAGGTGATATAAAGCGAAATATAAAATGAGAAATGAGGGGGAGGTAGGATAAATTGAGCATTACGTCAGCAATGGTTAAAGAACTGAGAGATAAAACAGGCGCCGGTATAATGGATTGCAAGGAAGCCCTCAATGTATCTGTTGGGGACTTTGAAACGGCAATCGATTATTTAAGAAAAAAAGGTATGTCCGCAGCTACCAAGAGATCATCAAAGGCGGCAAAAGATGGCGTTGTTGCATCGTATATACATATGGGAGGAAGAATAGGTGTTTTAGTAGAGGTTAATTGCGAAACAGACTTTGTAGCTAAAACGGCTGATTTTCAACTTGTGGCGAAGGATCTGGCAATGCATGTAGCCGCAGCAAACCCTCTATACCTCAAGTCTGAAGACATATCTCCCGATGTTATCAGCCGAGAGAAGGAAATTTATAAAAGCCAGGCCCTGGCGGAAAAGAAACCCGAAAAGATTTGGGATAAAATAATAGAAGGCAAACTTAAAAAGTACTATGAAGATGTGTGCCTTCTCAATCAAAAATTCATTAAAGATACGGATATTACCGTTGAAACCCTGATCAATAATATGATCGCAAAAACAGGCGAAAATATTGTCATCAGAAGATTTGCGCGGTTTCAACTCGGCGAAGAATTGAAGAAATAATCAATGGATCAGTCTGTTTATAAAAGGGTTCTTTTAAAATTGAGTGGTGAAGTCCTTATGGGGAAGGGATCTTATGGGATAGATTCTGATGCGGTTTCAATCATTGCCGGAGAAATTAAGGACGTTGTTGAACTCGGTGTACAGCTAGGTGTGGTAGTTGGCGGTGGAAATATATTTCGTGGATTTGAGGCCAATTTGAAGGGGATGGATCGAACATCTGCAGATTATATGGGTATGCTCGCCACAGTAATAAACAGCCTTGCTCTTCAGAGCGCCCTTGAAAAATTGGATGTTGTAACGAGAGTTCAAACCGCCATTGAAATGAAAGCGGTTGCAGAGCCTTTTATCCAGAGGAGGGCTGTACGTCACCTGGAAAAAGGAAGAGTTGTCATATTTGCAGGCGGTACAGGTAACCCTTACTTTACTACGGATACGGCTGCTTCGTTAAGGGCCGTGGAGATAAAAGCTGATATTATCCTGAAAGCAACCAAAGTCGATGGGGTTTATGACAAAGATCCGGTTAAATATGGCGATGCAAAGATGTTCGAAAAGATCACTTATAACGATGTGCTGATGAGACATCTTAAAGTTATGGATGCGACTGCTATTTCTCTGTGTAGAGAGAATAATCTTCCCATTGTCGTCTTTAATTTGCAGAAGGCCGGGAATATCAAGCGTGTAATATGCGGGCTATCTGTAGGAACAATTGTTAGAGGTTAGAATGAAGGATTTAATCTTTGAGGAATTGAAAGACAATATGGAAAAAGCGATCCGCGCTTTTGAAAAATCCTTGAATAAAGTAAGAACAGGGAGGGCATCACTGTCCCTTTTTGATGGTATTAAAGTGGAATATTACGGAGTTCCGACACCGCTAAACCAAGTTGCAACACTATCCGTACCGGAGAGCCGCCTGATTGTAATATCACCGTGGGATAGCAGTATTATAGGAAGTATTGAAAAAGCTATACAGAAATCTGATCTTGGTCTGATGCCGACAAATGACGGAAAATTAATTCGCATTTCTATTCCTCAACTGACTGAAGAGCGAAGAAAAGAACTTGTAAAGGTTGTAAAAAGGCTCGCAGAAGAATGTAAAATAAACCTGAGAAATGTGAGAAGGGAGACGAACGATCAGTTAAAGAACCTAAAAAAGGATAATGATATCTCCGAAGATGAATTTTATGCACACCAGGAGGAAGTTCAGGAGATAACCGATAAATACATAGAAAAAACCGACACTATCTTTGTTTCCAAAGAAAAAGAAATAATGGAAATATAAATATATATTCGTGCATAATAGATACGAAGGAGCCTTTTGGCTCCTTATTTGTTTTGAGAATATAATATTTAGATCTTTTACGCGTTATACGTTTTGTGATTTTTATTAAAATACTTTACAATTCTTTGTTTTTTCATTCGTGTGCCTTGATATTTATCCGGGGTTGTGTTACTTTAATAAAATAATAATTATCAGTAGATGTATATAAGAATAGGTATATGTTTAATGAAAAGGATTGATTATAAAAAACTTCCCCAACACATTGCCATCATCATGGATGGTAATGGCAGATGGGCCGAAAAGCATACGCTCGGAAGAATATCGGGTCATAAAAGAGGCGCCAAATCTGTTAAGCTTACCGTTAGAGCCTGTCGAGAAATTGGTATAAAATACCTTACCCTGTACGCACTTTCTATTGAAAATATGCTTCGTCCTCAAGAAGAAGTGGGAGCTTTGATGGATTTATTGGGGAAATACCTCCGATCAGAACTTCAAGAAATGCTTGATCACGATATCCGGTTGACAACAATTGGTAATATTGGGGCATTAAAAGAACCTGTAAGAAATATGCTCAGGGAGGCAATGGAAAAGACGGCATATAACAAAGGGATGGTTCTCAATCTGGCGTTGAGTTATGGAGGGAGAGATGAGATTGTCGAGGCCGTGAAAGGCGTTTTAAAGGATAGTAGGGAAGGCAAAATTCTCTCTCAGGATGTAACAAAGGAGCTTTTTTCAAAGTATTTATATACCGCAGATATCCCCGATCCGGACCTGCTCATCAGAACAAGTGGTGAATACCGATTGAGTAATTTTCTATTATGGCAGACCGCTTATACAGAATTTTATTTTACTGATGTCCTGTGGCCTGATTTTCGAAGAACACATCTCATAGAAGCCATTGCTGATTTTCAACAGAGAGAGAGGAGATTCGGATTAACGAGTGACCAGATTCAGAGGGGTGGTTCGGATATAGGATGAGCCCCCACATTAAAAGATGGATTTCCGCGATTATCGCAATACCCATCCTCTTTGCCATTATATTTTATGGTTCTGAGGTTGTATTTACTGTCTTTATCGTACTTGTTATCCTCGGAGCTGTTCTTGAGTATAACAGGATGGTCTTTAACGGGGGATTAACCTGGGAAAAATGGGAAGGATTATTGGTTGCTTTGTTGATTCCTCTCGCTGTTTTTTCAGGTGATTTTCGTATTGTTCTGGCCGTCATTTCATTATCCATGTTAAGCGTTTTCTTTATCTTTCTCCTGAGGATAAACAGCAAGTCTTTTGATCTCGTTCCCGTTACCAAACTTGTTTTTGGCTTTATGTATATACCCCTCATGCTGTCGCATTTTATACTGCTGCGGCTTTCTGAAAACGGGATCATATGGATCTTCTTTATACTGGTTTTGGCATTTTCGGGGGATATAGCTGCGTACTATGTAGGTAAAACAATTGGAAAGAGAAAACTGAGTTCCCTGATAAGTCCGGGAAAGACCGTGGAGGGAACGATCGGCTTATTCATAGGAAGCGTTATCGGATGTGCTTTATTTCGATATTATTTTTATCCGACGCTTCCCATTGTTCACGTAGTAACATTGGGGATTATTGGAGGTATTCTCGGTCAACTGGGCGACCTTTGTGAATCCGCTATCAAAAGAAGTTCCGGTGTTAAGGATTCCGGATCTCTCATTCTTGGACACGGCGGGTTACTGGATCGTCTGGATTGTCTTATTTTCATTGTCCCTTTCGTATACTATTATCAACTT
>Ga0184636_1000422_pt1 | contig 10257 bp, 12 predicted proteins | sample PLM3_60_b2_FD_133164 | JGI IMG/M metagenome (GOLD analysis project Ga0184636, IMG submission 133164) | Groundwater sediment microbial communities from an aquifer in East River, Colorado, USA - PLM4_90_b2 | ecosystem: Environmental > Terrestrial > Soil > Riparian zone | place: USA: East River... | reverse complement strand
TGGGCTGAGTTCCCAAAATGGCTGAAATCCAAATTAAAAACTTAGTGGTCTTTTTCGTAATTACATTAACGTATTTCCTTCACCATGAATCATGGAGACTCTTCATTTTGTTCAGAGTGACAACCGTGTATATGTGTCATTCTGAGGAGCGAAGCGATGAAGAATCTCTTCCGAGCAGCATACGTAATCGTATTTATGAAACAGTCTACTTAGCCTCCTGAAGTGAGGAATCCTGGGCCGGAGAGGTTTTGGAAAAAGACTTATAAGGAGTGAGCGAAGGTAAGAAAAGAGAAAGCCTAATAAAATAGTGCGTATCTATCTGTTAACTAAATAAAATTTAAGAACCATCACTAATTTCCACAATATGGACAAATATATTTAATGACTTTTGAAGTCTGAACAGTTTCCTTTTCTTCTATCGATTCCAAAGGGCTGGTACCGTTCCAGATTTCACGTATTAGTGTCTGGAATTTCCGTTTAGATATGCGGTACATGCTCCCTCGTGCCCCCTCATAATAGCAATTGAGGGCAGCAAGTGCCTGTCCAAAGCTCAGTGCAGCATCAATATCCTTTGCATCAGCCTTCTCAAAACCTTTTCTTCCAGCACTGCCTAGTAAGTGGATAATCCCTGCACTACACCAATCCCCGGCCCCAGCAGCATCCTTCAAATTCACCACCGGATATGACCTCATGGTTTTCCACTTTCTTCTTCGTTTTCCATTCCCATCGATACGATATCTCAACCCTCCAGCACCAAGCGTTTCTATTTCCAGTGGGACATTTATTCTCTCTACTAGTTCCTGGGCATGTCCAAGTCTTTCATGGGAAAATTTTACGATATCAGCAACCTCAAGACATTCATAAAAAAGTTTCTTATCGTTTATGCCCGAAGGTTCAAACACTATAAGAGCTCCTTTTCTCTTGTTCATTTTGGCAAGTTCAATCGAACTTCGTACAACCCGGTCAAAATAAAATACTTGGGATTGGGGTATCCGCATGCTAATCTGTCCAATATCCCTAGCCAAAACAGGTTTATATTTCGGGAACCACGAACCGCAATTCGGACAAACCCACTCAAAACGATGCCACGGAACGCCGCTCCTTCTAGTCCCTATTTTTTCGATGATTATAGGGGTGTTGCCAGAACCGTTTCGAGAGATTAGACTGGTTCTCACCTTCCATTTTTTTAAATCCTTTAATAGTTCCTCTGCAGCCACATCATCTCTCAGCCTTGCAAGAGGGTAGGATTTCCACCCTAAATAGGAAAGAATGGTTAGGACATTCCCACATGATCCTCCCGTCCATAATTTTGGCGGGGACTTAGGATCTCCGTTTATTACAACATCAAGCGCAACAAGTCCCGCCCCAACACACACCGGTTTCGGATGCCTAATTTTAAACAGTTCTTTATGGATCATAGCAATCTCCTGCTAACCAGAGGGTAAAAAGTTCCTCTTCACTGGTCACATTGTCATCCATATTGTATCCTTGTGCTTCTATGTTCGCTATTCCTACACTCATCTTTACTCCTAGTTCATAGGCAGCCAGTAACGCACCTATAGATAAGAGTTTGCTGGACATAGCGGATACAACCGTCTTGCAGCCGCCTAATGGGCTCAGCACTTTATTGTAATCACATACCGCTTGGCAAATTTGTCGATATGTTTCAAATGGATTCTGTTCCGATGCATAAATAATATTCCTTGGCTCAACACCCCACTGGTCAAAGAGAAGCTTGCGGTAAGCAACGAGCAATTCATCTCCTCGCCTGGGATTAAAAGAAGGTGAAGGCAAAACCGGACAAATCTCGTCAGGATTAATAAGGTTATAAACTCGCTCCAATTGAGCGTCTTGCTCTTCTCCGAGAATTGGCATCCAAACTTTAGGAATCCCCCCGGTGGCTTCCATTTCTAGGTCACTACCAAAACCGTGAACATAGCTTGCATTATCATCAATACCATCATCGCGAATTCTTCGATCTAATTTAGCATCCTCGGCAACCACTATATGAAGGTTGGGGATAGGCTTTATAGAATTGTTTTCTTTTGCACGGTCTATAAGAAAAAGTGTCTTCCCGATTAGAGGAAGATAGATGCTCCTCGGCATTGCGCTAATATCAATCACAATATCTGTGTAAGGTTCAAAGTCCGATTTATCCGAAAAAACTTCGGCTGCACTTCGAGACCCTATTCTGTGCCTTCCAGGTCCTTCATCCGACCACATCTTAACTTGTTTGGGTAAAAGATTCCCGCGGTCTTGAAGCATCCCATTAAGTTTACTTATATTTTTCGATACAAGGTGAGCATGTCGTGTCGAGGAAGAGTTTGGCCCTTCATCAAATTCGATCAGAAGGCAATTGCGAACCCCGCTTCCACCAGACTTTAATATAGCTTCAAGGCCAGCGCACATACGTGGGTCAAATCCTCGACCTAGTACATAAAGAAGGTTCCTGCTTTCGCTTTGAAAGTACTCCTCCCAAAATTGATTAAAGTTTACCCCTCGTCTCATGAAGTAAGGGTCCCATCTAAGGCTTTGGTTATCCGCTATATTAGTGATATTAGACCACCTCCATTTCTTTTGGGAGGCTGGAATCCTTGTTCAAACCACATGCAAAGTTCATCAAGTGTTTGAGGCCGCCATCCTCCATATTGAAGGGGCAGTTGGAAATGTAGGCACAACCATCTATTCAAATAAAGCAACATCCAAGTTTTGCCCTTTTGTCCTTGGCTTCTATCCAAGGAAGCCTCAAGCAAATTATGTGACAAACAAGTTGAAAGAGTATGTGTGAGCCGATTGTATTCAGGATGCTTCGAACGAAATTTCGGGTCGATAAGTTTATCTCGATCGGCCATAGTCAAAGCTATTCCTGTAACCCCTGGTGCGTAAGGTGCGCTCGGTCTGTTGGTTTCCCACTTCGCACAGTGATAGATTGCCAGAAGAAACTTCTGTACATCGCGTCCGTTTAAGATACGCCTTGGAATCTCTTCCCATCGTTGTTGTACAAGCTTTTTCAAGATGGACTCCTGGCGATCCGGTGTCAAAAGGGTTTGGCGTCTCAGTAGAGCAGCTGAAACAATTTCTTCAAAGAGTTCTCCTCCGAATGCTAAAAACTGATCTATATTTGATGACGATAAAGTTGCAAGACGCGAAATACCAAAATAGTAAGGAATGTTGAACTCTTGGGAAATAAAAAACTCTGCAGCACCTCGCACTGCAGGTACCTCCCTTCCTTCTAGGTCTTCCAATGGAAGTACAAAGTCGAAAGAGGATTGAGCTTTTCTTATATCACGTTCAATAAGTATTTCAAGGGTTCGCCAACCGATTGCATGCTCCCGTTGAGTTTGCTCTATATTGTCTCTTGCTCTGAGCCACTCTTCATATCTTTTGGTTGCCCTTACTCTTTTCTGAACTCGCTGTGAAACAATTTTAATAACTTGCTCAAACCGGAGTTGCCACTCGGTACCATCAAGGGATTCTTGTAAACATCCATCAAAAGATCCAATCTGGACATCACGAGCTGATTTGGCACGTCTATCAGCGATATTTGTTATGGCGTTTTCAAATTGTCTTGAATTTCCACTCGATCTCCAAAAGTCTTCTAGATTTATAGGCCTCCCATAATCTCTTCCAGTTGTTGCACCCGATACTAATAACTCCTCAGGACTTAAGGCTTCGAACCTCTCTGCGAGCCAAACGCCAACAGAGGGTCGAAGGTCAAACAATGTGGTTAGCAATTTATGTCGCTGTAGTGTAGTTAGTTTATGAACATCGTCAAACATGACAAGCACTCGGCTAGCAACTGGAGTCCCATCGTACATAATGCACTCTGGCCTAACCAAAGAAAGCGAATTTAAGTTATCGTGCCCTTCTAAAGTTTCTTGAGAAGAGGGACCAAAGCTATCGATTATTTCACAAATTCCTTTTTCGACAGAGAGTGCCCATTCATATAGGTCTTTGCCTGTTCCAGGAACAGGCAATTGCAAAGGAAGTTCTCCATGAGCTGGAGCAGCTATGTTTATACGGTCTAAATCATTGGGGTAGTGAAGCTTTTTTAACGCGAGGGCTCCCCGAAGCGCAGCTAATATCAATCGGGAATTGAGCAAAGAATATAGCAGGCGTTCCTTTCTACTTGGATCGAAATTCAGATCTTCCAACATTGCATAATTCCGTGCGCAAGACAGCATGATTCCTAGTAGATGTGGGCCGCTGCTGGAAATAACGTCAAAATCTTTCATTCGTTGATAGAGTTCCTTGTAATCCTCATTACCTCGGAACTCGTGCAAAGTAATAAGAGAAGAAGGAGTGAAGACGCGAAAGAGGGATGTTTTCCCTCCGCCCGGAGCACTTCGAAATATCTGTACCCGATCCCATAGATTCTCTTTTGGCAACAAATCCAATACTCCTGGACCGAAAAGACGCAGAAAAGTTACTTCAGATTCAATATGTTCTGATGTTCGCATCCGAAAAGGGTTACGTGGCTCTCTCATGGCCAACCTCTGCGCCTACCCACACGGGGGAATAGCCCTCTATATTTTCTATATCCTTCAAACCACAATAGGGGAATTGAATTATTTGGTGTATTATGGCTCAAAACCAGAGGAAGAGCACACTGATCAAAACCAAGATAAGGTTCGTCGTACTTTCCTTTACGGTAATGCTCATCGATGATCGACGAATCAAAATATTTCTTCAACAATTCTATGATTTGAGTATCTTTGTCTGGATGTAATCGAATATTATCTATAATTGTCTGGACGGCCAAGACTGAACATTTATTCTCGCTTCCATTCTCCTTCAACCAGTCGCTTACATGCTTTTCGATTTGTGAAAGGGCATGCTTAGTAGCAACATACAATACAATGTAAATATGTAAGTCCTTTGAATCAACCAAACTATTCAAGGGACTGTTAATGGTCACATTGCTAAGAACTTTATGTATCTTTCCAGCATATTGTGAACCACTGCTCTCTTTTCTGAGATAGCTGATACCACTCCCGGAGAAATCATCCAGAAGAAACAGTAATCGAAACCTTTTCTCATCCTCGGTAGGATTTCTATTGAGAAGCCTTTCTAAATCTGAAGAAAGTTTTGAAATCATATCTCCTGCTTTTTCTTCCGATATCTCATAGGTTTGCCAAACTTGTTCATTACTGATTTCAGGATTGTTTCTCCTGAAGCGATCTATGTGGGCGCCGTCGCTTAAACCAAGAAATAGACTTTGCCGAAGGAGAACCTTAAACTCTATACTATTTGCAATCTTTGTCACGAATCTCTCTGGCAGACCTAATCGGGCTGCGGTCTGGCTGATTAGAATGGGTCGGATAAAATCGGGAAAAGCGATGGCTACGAGGTGTGCCATTTCTGCGTTAGAGATAAATATCAAACGGGAGCGAATAAATTCATAGGCTTGTTTACGTTCGTAATCTTTGAATTGATCAAGCCAAAACGCGAGACTTTCGATAAAACGCATGCCCGGAGAAAACTGCTGATATTCATCGTATTTGAAGGTTGCCAATTCCTCTAGATCAGGTCGCTCTCTGGAAATATCTTCAGGCGTCCATTTCATAACTTCAGCAAGGAGTCGTTCCGCAAGAACATCTCTCATATCTTAATTAAAACCGGCCTTTCTAAGTAAATACTGAACTAATAAGGCAATCGCTGCTCCAAGAGCAGCTACAAATAGATTTTTGAGTATATCAAAAATATCAATACCTTGCATCCGATCCTTGAAGCGATCCCAAGATGAACGAGAATAACCTTCTATTTTTCTATCTGCCCATCCACGCGATTTTGTTGGAGCACATTTACCTGTTTGCGCAAAAGCAATTGCAGCAATCTTATCTCCTTCTCTTAAATCTATAGATCGTTTTGATAAATTAGTTACAACGAGAATTAATTGACTGGGTTTAAAACCTGGATCAACTTTACCAGGAGCGACAGAAAGTCCTCTGACAGCCATGCCTGCAATATTAACGACAATACCAGTCACAAAATTTTGGATCCCAATTGTTTCGACAGTCTTAAACCTTAGACTGCCACCTGGGTGTATCGATATAACTGACTCTCCGTTACGTCTTTTAAATTTAAGTTTCTTATCCTCACCGCATATTTCATACCCATCACCCGAGAGATGAAGGTCCAACCAAACAGTGGGGTATTCGTTATATTTAAGTGAAGGTAGAGGAGAAAAAAATACTATACCTTCACCACGTTGAAATTTAGCTTCGTCGTCTGTCAAATCATCTTTTTGAAGAGCAAAGAAACTCATTTTACATCCCTTTTCTTCAGGGAAAATGTAAAATCATTAGTACCTGATATCGATATACACCTTAAGTACTCCATGGTTGCTTGCACGCCCCGGTGACCAGCTTGGCTGAGATTCCAACAACTTTCTGAATCAGCCGAGACAGTGTGAACGCTCAGTGAGTAAGGAGTGGAAAGAAACTCGTAATCGTTACCTGGCCATTCACCTCTATCTCCAATACATAAAGCAACTCCAGGATTACCGGTTTTTTTTGCAACCTCTTCACAAGCTAAAACAAGATCCCTTTTAGAAACACCTGGTGCCAAAACATCTATTGAGTGACTCGACTCTAAAACTTGAATGCCCAAAAGTTTTATTTTAGTAAGAATATCAAGTAGAATTGCTCTTGTCATCCTCCAAAAAGCAGCTTTGAAAGGTTCTACAGTAATCTGTTTCGGTCGACACTCGTATTTCGCCAAACGAAGAAATTGCTGATTATTGCAGAAGGAATCTTTGATTAATTGTAATGACGTATGGAGTGGACTTGTTTTGTCAGGATGGTCTTGGTCTTTCAAAAAAGCTATATCCGAACCGTTGTAGTAACCGATTAGAACTTTTCCCCAAAGCTTTTTCGGAATCGAGCGCTGAAGATCATTCCTAACAGATTTGCCTCGACCCGTGGCAATGCCTAAAAAGATTCCTTCTCTCAATAGGCGCACAAGTTCCTGACCAATTTCATTCGGTAATCCGCTATACCGTTCATTTGGATCGCAAAGAGTGCCATCATAATCGAAAACAACAGCACCGAATGTTGCTTGTTCTATTCTTTGGATGTACACCCGATACGCTTTTTGCCAATATTCAAGGTCTTCTATCTTCATATTGGTAAGTGACGAACATTTGCTCTTTCTAATGATGGCTATTCTTTCTTTGTGGTCCATTCCGTGAGGCACTGGGCGTCTACCGCTTATTGAAAGTCGGAGATTGTATATGCGGCGACCAAAAGGTGGTACACCGGGCATTCCTGGATCGATACCCCGTACGGTCCCTACCAAATAGACTAAGCATAGCATCTTGACAAGCAATTCGAGGCTTCCGGTCGGCCCAGTTTTATCCGTAGTAATTTGAAGCGATGGTATATTTTCAGGTATAAGGTCGAGAGTTCTTTCGGCAATTCTTCTTTCATCTGGTGTGATTAAGGCAATAATGCCCGTTTCGGCTCCTCGCTTAGCAAGCCAGTGATGCCGTCCATGAGCAAAATTTCGATAATCAGCTATCTGAATATTGCTCAAAGCCGCTTCTGTAAATTTTGACTCAGCATCTATTGCGACTGGGAATCCCCATCCTCCGTAGAGCACTACAAAAGTATTTTTTTCGAGTAGAGGGTGGGCGAGAATCTTAAACTCTTCATAATTCTCATGAATGTATGGAAGATTTTGCTGGAAAGTGTATTCTTCCCCCAATGACTCTTTATAGGCTCGGATTAAAATAACAATAAAGGCCAAGAGTGAGTTAGTGGCAAGAAATCCATCTTTTCCAGATGGAAGGTCAAAGTCAAGAAGGGAGGAGTAACGAAATTTCTTGGAAAGAATCGCTAAAGGGCTTTTGGTTCTCATACAAAAAGCCATAAGTTGACGTGGTTCTGAAGTCGCTGCAAAACGAAAAGCAGATAGGATATCTGTATTACGCCCCCCGGCACTCATAATCAGCACGCTTGTATCCTGTATTGTTTTTTCAGTAGAAATAAAGTCGAGTGGTGTGACTCCCTTTGACATCATACCCACTTTTTGATGAAGGAGAGCAGCCATACAAGCTGCCGTCAATGACCCACCAGACCCTACAGCGACCAGAGGTAAATCATGGGAGGCGTTGACAAAGTAACAAAGTTTCTCGATCGGTACTTTAAGCGCCCATTCATAAGTTTGGCTTAGATTCCGTAATTCTATTTCATATGGCTTACCCATGATTATTCATCCATTAAGTTTCAATCTTATAAAAGAATAATGGCCATATCTCCAATTATCATTTGTTGTGAAATTTTTAAACTATGTACTTCCAATAAAAGAGTTTAATGGCTTAATTGTGCGTTTAAAGTTTTAATACTCCTGCGACGACAAACCGTATGGCTCATGACTTATGAAGAGTTTACCAGTTCGTACAAAAACATCAACAAATTTTTTAATCGAATCAGACTCCAAATCATAAAAGCAGATTCGATCGATATGAAACTCCTATATTTCTATTTTCATCAGGGATAAAAATCCAACTCCTCAACGATTTTATGTTTATCAACAAGCCAATGTTGGATTGTATCTCTGATGTCACCGATCATTTCAATGTTCCATTCTATCTTTCCTGTTGAAGGAATAAGTCGTTTCACGAGATCGTAAATCTCGTTATCAACAAAATCCTGGCGCATTATTTGGTCTTCGCTTAAGTTCTGCATATTTACCTTCTTTCTTATACAAGGCGAGTGGGTAGGACTTACTTTTTTGTATTCCTTAAATTAGCAGTTGTAATTATGTCTGCTCGTCCTCTTCGTTGAGCAAGGCGTTTACTTCTCGGTGAAGAGTTGACAAGTTGGTCTCGATCACGCCCCAAACAACTTGATCTGCAATTGAAGCATAACCATGGATCAAGCGATTACGAAAGGCAATGATCCGGCGGGTGCTACTAATCCGAGCTTCGAGGCTCGGGTTTAATTGAAGTGTCTGGTTCAGCGCTTCGCCAATGATTTCGAATTGACGCTCGACGGCGGAACGGAGCATGGGGTCGGCGGTGTAATCATCAAAAGTCTTTCCAGCAGTAAATTGTTCGAGCAGATCGCAGGCTTGGACAATATCGAATAGGTACTTGCGGATTTCAAGCCGCTTCATATATCACCACTTGTGTCTGTTCAATGGCCTGACGAAAATAGGGGTTCCGGATTGGGCCGGGTTCAACCAAATCGACCTGAACTCCGAAAAGCCGTTGCAGATCTTCCATAAGGCCAAAATAGTCATCAGCGTGTTGAGAGGGTAACATCGGTTTAAATTCCACGAGCAAATCCAAGTCGCTTGAGGTTGGCTCGAAATGATCACTCGCAGCCGAACCAAAAAGGAATAGGCGGCGGACATGGTGTTTATTACAAATATCAGCCAACTCAGCAATTTTGCTTTGGATGATATGGTTCATAAAGACTCTTCCTCTATTTCAGCTTATCCGGAATCTGTTGAGCTTTGGCCTTTAATATCTCCATTTTATCAAAAAGCACCGTATTGTAAATTACTTTTTAACTGCCCCCCAAAAAGATTTCTTTGTTTCAAAAGGGGAATATCATCTAATTTGAGACTTTCATAATCCTGTTTTCATCAAGGATAAAATTCTAACTCCTCAACGACCTTATATCGATCAACAAGCCAATGTTGGATTGTATCTCTAATATCCCCGATCATCTCAATGTCCCATTCTATCTCTCTTCTTGAAGGAATAAGTCGTTTCACAAGATTATGGATCTCATTATCCACAAAATCCTGGCGCTTTATTTGGTCTTCGGTAAACTTCTGCATATCTACCTCTTTTGAGTCTCAAAGTAATTTCAAAAATTCTTCTTCTGTTAACCCCGATTTCCTTATTTGATCTTTTAGAAGACCAATTTTTATTGGCTTTCCCTTGTGGACTGGGATTGAAAGTATATTCGGGTTTCCAGGTTTGATAAGTTTCACATGGCTTCCTCTTTGTCCTTTATTCACCCACCCTGCCTTTTCAAAGGTTTTGATAACCTTCTCAGGTTTCTGATTATGAAGAGTTGCCATTTAGGCAGCTCTCCTTTTTTGAGTTGCCTCTCTCTTTAATTCCTCTTGGACTTCGAGATGACCTTTAATGGCATCTCTGATCATATCCAATGCTTCTTCAACACTATCCCCCTGGGAAGAACATCCAGGGAGCTCTGGACATTCAATCCAATAGCCACCATCTTCAAGATCTGGATGAAGAATAACTTTAAAACTTCTCTTTAATACATTAACCATATA
>Ga0184636_1000421_pt1 | contig 10280 bp, 11 predicted proteins | sample PLM3_60_b2_FD_133164 | JGI IMG/M metagenome (GOLD analysis project Ga0184636, IMG submission 133164) | Groundwater sediment microbial communities from an aquifer in East River, Colorado, USA - PLM4_90_b2 | ecosystem: Environmental > Terrestrial > Soil > Riparian zone | place: USA: East River... | reverse complement strand
TATGATTATAAATTTTTAAATCAGTATATGATTATAAATTTTTAAATCAGTATATGATTATAAATTTTTAAATCAGTATATGATTATAAATTTTTAAATCACATTCACTTTTTCATGGAGGTTTTATGTCAAAATTCTTATCAGTAAACGTTCAAGATTTTTTAAAGGGCCTGTTTATTGCCGTGGGGGGAACAATTTTAGCATCATTATCTGTTATACTCAACGCTCAACGATTACCAAACAAAGCGGAATTGATTATGATATGCATTACGGCTCTTGGTGTTGGGGTGACATATCTGCTCAAAAATTACTTTACCAATTCCGTGGGTCAACCACTAAAAACGGAAGAGCAGGGTAAATTGGATAATGTGAAAAAGATTATGACACCATTATTGATTTTAGGTTTTATATTTTTATCCAGCATTTTCTCTTCAGTAAAGGCTGATGAGTTCAGACTGTTTAATGATTTGCTTAGACCTTCATTACCTCCAGCGCAAAAACTGTCAACCATTAAATTTAAACAAGGGATGAAATTGGCAAAACAGGATATTGAAAATATTGATGCTGATTCTGTCGTTGTAAAAGTAAATCAAGCATATTGGGCATTTAAAACTGATATTACTCAGTCAGTGTTTACTTTCAGTAAAACAGATGGGGAAAAGTTGATACAACCTGGATTTCTTACGTTTACTGGTTTTGGATTATCCTATGTAAGACAGGTTTATTTTGAGGATAAAAATGTGGTGCTTATGTCTGTGGCGTTGGATTTGATAGTATTTCCTGGGGTAGCCGATCAAATGCTTAATGTGGATATTGGTGCTTGTCTTTTAGTAAATCCGTTTGATGGTATTGGTTTTGGTGTTGCGTTTAACGGGGGTAAGAAGATACCTCATCAAAGTAGGTGGATGGCTGTTTTGAGCTTTACTAAATCATTATTTATTAATTAACAAGTAGGTAATTATATGGATAATTCAGTAGGTATTGAAAAACTATTACAATGGCTACGTTTTGAAAAAGCATCTGGTTATGTATATGGTAGAGTATTGGATTTTGGAGGGAATAATGGGGAATTTGGAAGATATTTACAATTAAATAGTATATCTATTTCATCATATACATTTGTAAATGATATTAAAGCTGTCACAGGTGTATATGATGCTATTATGTGTTTGGCTGTTATTGAACATATTGATGTTAGAGAGGTTTTTAAAACATTCAAAATATTGAAAAATCATCTTAGTTGTAAAGGCAAAATTGTAGTGACTACTCCATCATGTATGTCCAAAGTGCTTCTTCAATTTTTGGCGTTTATAGGTTTACTTGATAAAAAAAACCTTGCGGAGCATAAACATTATTGGAATAGATATGAGCTTTTTGCTTTGACTGGTTCAAATGATTTAACATTTACATATAGTAAATTTCAGTTTGGATTTAATCAGTTAATTGTTCTTAAATAGGAGATAAATATGATGAGAAATGTTTTTTTATTTTTGTTTATGATAATAGGATTTGCTCTTGGGGCGGGTAGACCCCATTATGTTGCCAAATACACGGTACCTGATAGTGAGGTAGTCATTAGTAATTTTGATGGAGGTGCAGGTACTGAGTGGACTAAAAGTTCTGGCGGGGATAGTATTGCGGATGATAATGTATATGTACAAAACGGATCAAAATCCATACGTATCTATTCGACCGGAACAAATACCGCCATGCAAAGAACACTGAGCCCAGTGCTTGACTTGAGCGGAGTCGACGCCATAAATTTTAACATCCATATCAACGCCAATTACAAAGCGCATTACGATAGTACCGCCGAACTCTGGCTGCAAATAATTTTCAGCAGTTCCGGGACTGCCTTATCATCGTATTATAATTTCACTTCGCAATTACACAAAATTTACAAAGCAGATAATTGGTACAGATTATCATTGCCTAAAAAGTTTTTTGCTAAGGCTGGAGCAACGGCAACTCCTAATTGGAGCGCAATCAATCTCATAAAACTGAGACATGTTGCCAGTACCGGATATTCTTCTTTTATCACATTTGACCAGTTGAAAGCCATAAAATGTCCGAATGAAAAGGCCGGAATGCTTTTTTATATTGATGGTTCTGACAGCAATTTTTATATTTTAGGTAAACCCTATTTTGACAAATACAACCTAAAAGCCAGTTACTTTGTACATATGAATATGGGAGCGGATAGCGTTAAAATAATTAATCAATATTTAACTATGCAGACTCAGGGGTACGACATTTGTACGTATGGATTTACGGGGGAACGATACGACACACTATCAAATGTCAAGATCGATTCGAATATGGCTATAGCCAAAACATGGATGATTTCACATGGTTTTAAAGGAGCACCTTTATGGGGCGTTCCGCAGGGTAGTAGAAATAGATTAGTGGATAGTATTGCCAATTTTTATTATGATTATTCTCGCATGGCTGGAAATTATCTATCTTGGAACAACTGTATTTATGCGTCGATTTTGGCAATACCCACGTATGATGCTAAACATATGGCGCCTAATTATATATTTCTTAATACAGACCCATTTTCATACGCAATGAAAGCCATAGATTCTGCAATTGTAAACAGGTCAGTAGGGGGTATATTATTACACAATTTTGGTAGTGATGCATCCTCAATAGACACGCTCAAATTAGATACTCTGTTAAATCATGTTCGCAATCAAATCGACTCCGGAAATTTAAGTACTGAATCGGGGCGCTGGACGAACTACATGCTTTACGCCCCTGACTCGCTGATAACAAAAAAACTAATAGAAACTACCACTGACGGGTATGTTTTAACTTGTTCATTATCAACAATAGCAGATAGTGCAAAAATATATTTACACGAGTATTCATCTAATGAAGGTGCAGGAGATATATTAGTTGATTCAACTATTTTACTTGTAAATGGTAGTATTTTTATTTTTAATGAAAGCGGAAAAACAAATAATGCTAAATATTATTTTCGAATATTTGCTTTAAATAATTCAGGTGCTATTGATTCTGCTCATACAATGGATAGTCTTATAGTAAGACAATCTAATGGAAGTGGGTTAGGTAATAGTCTCAGTCCTGTTTTTCGATTGAGTTTGTAATTGTAAATTATAAATTGTAAATTATAAAATTTTAGTACCTTAATGTAAAGGAGTAAGTTATGCGTAAAATTTTTTGCGGTTTGTTGACGTTAATGTTATTTATTACTATCAACAATACTCAAGCAGGACAAGCAGGAATTATCAGAGGAACATCGTCATTAGGTGCATATAATATTGAAGAAGCGTCCAATAGTTCGGCAGCATTATATGACATTAAAAAATTGATAGGGTCAATAGACACTGGAGTACTGGCACTTAGTACCTATTGGACAGCTCCCACTGGTTTTAGGTATATCTGCGTTGGATTTTTGAATAGTTCCGCGACGTTTACAACAGTTAGGACGTCAACAACCAATTCTCCCCTTCCAGCGGCAGCAGATACACTAAGAATTAAATTACCTGCATACACAAGTTCAATCAAAATGCCTGAGCTTTTTAGGATATACCGATTAGCGGCTACTGATACTATTTTGGTATTCCTCCAATTAACACGATAAGAGGGTGAATGTCTATTATAGATTTCCCTCGGTTAATTTGTTATCCAGGTCCAAGTACTATAGTTTGGACTGTTGCAGATACACATCGTGCAACTGTTTATGTTGCTAATGATTGGTGTGGTACTCCGGGAAAATTTGTATCTTTTCTTTCCAATGTGCCCGGAACAATGACTATTATTGATTTATCTATAGTAGGCAATTTGAGTTTATCTTATGTAAATTTTAAAGATATATCTTTTGTAAATGGTATTGTAACTACTGATAAAACCTGTTTAAACGGGGGGAATACTTCAGGAGTGGTCTGGGCAATAAAGGAAATAACTATGACGCAATTATTATTGGAGAATGTCATATATCATTGGGTGTCTGAGGTATTAACGGAATTAACAAGTGGACGTATCATATGGGATAAACAAAATATTCCCAGGCCCGCTAAGGGATATGTTTCATTATCAATTTTATCTCAAAAAGATATTGGAGAGCCTGGAATACTTTCTCCAGATATATCTGGTATGTCAGAAATAATAAGTAATACCTCACTTACTTTATCTATACAATATTTTGGGGAATACGGTATGGATATTTTGACACGTTTAAAACAATCATTACGAATGCCTAAGTATTTGGTTGGTTTACAAACGAATAATATAGCTTTTGTAAATGATGATGATATTCAGGATATTACTACTTTACTTGACACTATGTTCGAGCCACGGGCAAGTTATCAAGTAGTTTTTCGATATGCTCAAATAACAATTGATGATTCTATTGGAGTTATTGAGCATGTCAACGGAACAAAAACTTTTAAAAATCCAAATATAACTCATATCTTAACAGTATAATATGCAATTATCAACAAAACAGGTAGACAGTATAAAACGATCAAATTCCCGTATCAATTTATGGGAGGGTGCAGTTAGGTCGTCTAAGACATGGGGTACACTTTTTAGATGGCTTAAATTTATCCCTACGGCACCTAAAGAGGATTTATGTATTATAGGTCGCACTGAACGTTCTGCTGTGCGCAACATTATCCGGCCACTACAATCTATTATAGGGGATGAATGCCAATGGTATCCAGGAAAAGGGGAATGTTATATTTTTGGACGTTTACATGTAGTACTTGGCGCTTCAGATGAACGAGCTGAGGGTAAAATACGCGGAATGACTGCTGGTGGATTATTAGGGGATGAGGTTACACTGTGGCCTGAATCATTTTGGATAATGGCGCTTTCCCGTTTGTCCCCTGATAATGCCCAATTGTTTGGATCAACTAACCCTGATAATCCATATCACTATTTAAAAAAAGATTATATTAATCGTAAAGCAGAATTAGATATGGAAGTATTTAGTTTTAAACTTGATGATAACCCCTTTATAAGTAAAAAGTTTAAAGATAATCTAAAAAAAGAATTTCGAGGACTTTGGTATAAAAGATTTGTTGAAGGGCTTTGGGTTGTTGCTGAGGGTGCCGTTTATGATTTTTTTAATGAAGATGAGCATGTTATTGTGCGTCCTCCAGCGGTTGCTAAATCTCATGTTGTTGGCGTTGATTATGGCACTGGCAATCCCACAGCTTTTGGATTATTTGGAATGAACTATGATGCTATGCCTTTTATATGGATGGAGAGAGAATATTATTATGACAGTCAATTGGATGGCCGACAAAAAGATGATGCCGAATATGCTGACGATTTTGTCAAATGGTTAGGTAATACTAATATTGATAGCATAATAATTGATCCAAGTGCTGCATCATTTAAAGCGGCGTTGCGGAAAAAAGGAATGTTTGTCATACGTGATGCAGATAATGATGTGCTTAACGGAATAAGAACACAAGCAAGATTAATGTGTAATGGATCATATAAGATTTGTAAACCATGTGAACATAGTATTATGGATTATGGGGCGTATCTTTGGGATAAAAATGCTATGAAAAAAGGGGAAGATAAGCCGCTTAAACAGCATGATCACACTAAGGATATGGAAAGATATGTTTTACATACACTTGAAGGTCCAGATTGTATAAATTATGAACGGCTTAACAAACGATAGGAGTACTCAATGCCCGCTATTAAAATATTATCTAAAGTAAATAATGACACTTCTTTTATTTCCCAGCGTAGAGTATACCCACGAGTGGATGGTTGGAATAATTTATTTACGGGAATGGGCACCTTACATGATAAGCGCATGAGTACTACTTTTAGTGCTAAAAGTTTTATGAATGAAATGGAATTGAGTGATCTTTATGTTGATGATGGTATTGCTAAGCGGATAGTGGATATTATACCTGATGAAATGTTAAAAAAAGGTTTTGAAATTGAGGGGGATGAAGCCAGCTTGGTTCAATCTACTTTAGAGGAATTAGGTGCTTTACATGAGATAGAAATGTCATTAAAATGGAATAGATTATTTGGTGGTGCTGTTTGTGTTATGGGTATTGATGATGGCGGAAAATTAGACACACCATTAAATGAAACAATTATACGTACATTAGATTTTTTGCGGGTATATGATCGTTTTAGAGTGCAATGGACTTCTAATGATTTGTATATTGATCCTGAAGAGAAAAAATATGGAAAGGTGCAATGGTATACTATTTATCCTGTGGGTTCTTATGGGGTAAATTCTGGATTTCGGGTACATGAATCCCGATGCTTAGTATTATCAGGTGTTAGTATACCAGATCAGGCACGCCAATTAAATCAAGGCTGGGGTGCTTCTTATTTACAACATTGCTACGATCAAATACGTGATTTAAATGATGTGTATGGTGGGTTAGGGCATATCGTACAAGATTTTGTATTTGGTACCCTTACTATACAAAATTTACAAGAGTTAATGGCCGCTGGAAAAGAACAATTGGTAAAAGATAGATTAGAGTTAATGGATTTATCCCGTCATATGATCAATACTTTACTTTTAGATGAGCGGGAAACATACACAAAACATGCCAGTACTGTTTCAGGATTGGCTGAAATAGTAGAAAAATTTGTTCAAGCTGTTTGTATGGTAACTGGAATTCCTATGCGTAAATTAATAGGGCAACAGGGGGGTGGATTAAATAATGAGGGCAAAGGAGAAAGTGATGATTTTTTTGATATGATTCAGGAAAATCAACAGAAAGATTTGAAACCTTTACTTGAGAGACTTACTAAAATTATTATGCTTAGTAAAGATGGCTATTTCAAAGGAATTGAACCTGAAGATTGGAAAATAAAATTTAATCCATTGAAACAAACATCTGAGACTGAAGATGCGACTGTAAAGAAAACTAATGCTGAAGCGGATTGTGCTTATGTAAATGCTGGAGTACTTGATGCCGCTGAAGTAGCTGAATCCAGGTTTGGTGGGGATACCTATGGTAAACAAATTGTTTTGAGTATAGGAGTGAGAGAACCTATGCCAATGAAAGATAAAATATCTTTGAGTAAAGATAAAAACAAAGAGGAAAAAGGTATAGAAATTAAAGGTAAAAAAAATGTCAAGTAAAAATATAGATCAATGCATTCCCTGGCTTAGGGCTAAATATGAATTATTGGCTTTAATCTCTTTTAATAATAATATCAAAATGGCTTTAACTTGTACTAGTCGTATTTATCTTGAGCAATACGCTTTATATTTACAAGGCAGAGAGTCATTAGATAAAGTAAATCATGCAAGAGAAAATGCCTCTTTGTATAAAATAACTGAAGAGCAAAATAAAAAAGTCACATGGACATTAGACAGTAAGCATATCATTAATGATAAAAGAAAATTGTCTGAGGCATTTGATATTGTAATTGTAAAAGATGAAAAATTGACTTGGGACTTAAAAGTGGATATAAATAATAATGATATTCCTGATTATATTGATTTAGCTATAATTGGTAATAAAATAGGGTTAATATGTGGTGCCTATTTTAAAGATAAAGAGGGCAAACCCAAACCAGATTATTGCCATTTTGAATCACCAGAAAATTATGAATCAATCTCCTAACATACAAGTACGTATTGAAAAACGCAGGCAACTTGCTTTACAAAGTAAACGCAAAAGACTTCACCGTCCACCACATTGGCTTCATCCCATACCTGTTGAACGTGAATATGCAAAATTTCTCCTTTTGTATGTTGATAAAATAAAAGAGTTAGTTGATCAAGTTTTTCTTCCAGCGTTACCAGGCTTGGTGCAGGAAGCAAGTGCTTTACTTCCAAGAACTGATGACATAAACCGATTAGAATTATCACGATTAGATAATTATTGTTTTAATGCTGCTTTAAATAACACTATAGATGAAGAGGATTCAGCTTTTGTATTTCATAATATGGTATATGCTCCAATAGTTCCTGTTATTCAAACTGATTCTTATGATGACAATGTACATCAACTTATTGATGCTCTATCTATAAAAATAGATCAAACACTTCCCTATGATTGGAGAGCAACCACACTTAATATAGGACAAAAAACATCAAAATGGAATAGTGAGCAATGGCAAAAAACTTTACAACAGGTTATGGGAGTTAATACTTTACAGTATGAGCCTTGGTTAAATGATAGTTTAAAATCGTTTAGCCGTGAAAATGTTGAATTGATAAAATCTATCAAAGATAAATCTTTAACGGATATTGAAACACTATCTCAACGTAGTTTACGGACAGGGAAACGTCATGAGGAAATTGCAAAACAAATTCAAGAGCAATATCAAACAACAAAAGCACGAGCAAAATTAATTGCACGGGATCAGGTTAGTAAACTAAATGGACAACTAACTCAATTACGTCAACAAGATTTGGGAATTAGTCAATATAAATTTCAAACATCTGGTGATGAGCGTGTACGACGTTCTCATGCTGCTATGGATGGGAAATTATGCCGCTGGGATAATTCAACAGTTTATTCTGATGATGACGGAAAGACATGGAAAAGCAGGACAAGTATTTGGGGAGTGGAATTACATCCTGGTCAGGATTTCCAATGCCGTTGCTGGGCCTTTGCCGTTTTTACTCAGATACAAGAGGAGATTAATAAACAACAAAATATTTTTGAACCTATATTGGAGGAGAAATGAGTATTTTAGAATTTATTAAAGCTATTCAAAATTATTTAATGAAAATATGTTCCGAATATTTTACGGGTAAAATAGTAATTACCTTAAATTTACATAAAGGTGGTATTGGTAATGTACAAATATCAGTTGAACATAATTTACAAAAGATAGATAGTGATAAAAAAGTATAACTATTTTTTAAATTTGGTATCTTATTAAGTTATATTAGGTAGTAATATTGTATTATAATAGCTTGACGGCCTTTCTTTTTAGCCTAAAAGCCCTGACCACTATGTAGTGATTGGGGCTTTTTTATTTTCTGGAGAAAATTTATGCCTATTAAAAGTAAATCAGTAATGCGATATGATTCTGGAATTTTTTATGGTATGGAGAAAACCTCAGAAGGGTTTTTCAAAGGAAATGCTCGTATTACACGTACTGGTGTATTTTCATATCGTAATGCTGATGGTACTATACGTAAAGAACTCCGTCATCCCAGTGAAGTATTTTCAAAAGAACATATTGACTCATTAAAAATGTTACCGATTACAAATTTACATCCAGTAGAACGTACTGTGACAGTTGATACTGCAAAACAACTTTCTATTGGCTTTACGGGTCAAGAAATAGTTCAGGATGGTCAATTTGTTGTTGCCCCAGTAGCTATTACTACCAAAGACGGAATTGATGCTATTGCAGCAGGAAGAAAAGAACTTTCATTAGGTTATAAAGTAGAACTTGATGAAAGTCCTGGAGAATACAATGGAGAAAGATACGATTGCGTGCAAAGAAATATTAGAGGAAATCATTTGGCTATCGTTGATAATGCACGTGGGGGAAAAGCATTAAAATTAAATATTGATTCTGAAGATGCTGTTGAAATAGAAAATGATTCAATACCAAATAACATTAACAATAGGAGAAAACCTATGCCTATGCTCAGACTGGATAATGGATGTGACTATGAAGTGCCTGCTGAAGTTGTTGCAGGATTTTCCGCCATCAAAACAAATGTTGATGCGCTCACTGTTCAAATAAATTCACATAAAAAAAATGTGGATGGTATTACCGCTGAAAGAGATACTGCGTTGGACAATGTCAAAAAGCTTCAAACTAAAATTGACGGAATGCCTATAGAAATTACCAAAGCTGTCAAGGCTCGTATTGGATTGGAGAAAATAGCTATTGACAATTTGGATGAAGAATCTATTACCAAATTGGATAGTATGTTAGATGTTGATATTCGTAAAGCAGTCATATTGGCTAAATTCCCGGAAGCAAAATTGGATGGAATGTCTAATGAATATCTCCAGGCACGTTTTGATGCCACTATTGAATTGAAATCAACAAATAACGATGAAGGGATTATTTCCCAGCGTAAAATAGTTGCACCGAGACATGATAGTATTGTTACACCTAATGTAGCCAATTCCAGGCAGGATATGATTGACAAAATGACGCATGCTCATGAGGATGAAGAGAAAAAATAATTTTATTTGATTTTTACTTATTGTAAATCAATATTGTTTGTAAACCATTAAAAAGAAGGTAAATATGTCTCAAACAGTGTATGTTCAGGACTTTGTAAAGGGTTATGAAGGGATGAAAGCTGATTCTCGAATGGGGATTGTTTCAAC
>Ga0184636_1000420_pt1 | contig 10287 bp, 10 predicted proteins | sample PLM3_60_b2_FD_133164 | JGI IMG/M metagenome (GOLD analysis project Ga0184636, IMG submission 133164) | Groundwater sediment microbial communities from an aquifer in East River, Colorado, USA - PLM4_90_b2 | ecosystem: Environmental > Terrestrial > Soil > Riparian zone | place: USA: East River... | reverse complement strand
TTATAATGCTGACAGTATTGAATATGATAATGCTGATAAAACAGTTCATCTTGGCGCTACATTCACTTACCCAAAAGGCAACGGCCCTTTTCCTGTAGCGATTTTAATTACAGGGAGCGGACTGCAGGACAGAGATGAGACCATACTGACACATAAGCCCTTTGCAGTAATCGCGGATCACCTTACAAAAAATGGATTTGCCGTATTGAGAGTAGATGACAGGGGAACAGGTAAATCAACCGGTGAATTAAAAAATGCAACCAGTGAAGATTTCGCAAAAGATGTAATGACATCAATGGATTATGTGAAAAGCCGGAAAGAAATTGATAAAAATAAAATCGGGCTGATCGGGCACAGCGAGGGCGGAATGATTGCCCCCATGGTAGCGGCTCAAAGAAAAGATGTTTCTTTTATTATTTTACTGGCCGGGCCGGGAGAAAAAATAATTGACCTGATGGCTGAACAAAACGCTGCTTATCTCCGTTCCACAGGCATCAGTGATTCAGCCGTGCAGCAATACATACCTTTATATAAAAATATTATCGGGGCTGTAATAAATACCAGTGATTCAGTTGCTCAAAAAAATGCGGTCATTGAAAAACTTAATGCCTGGGTCAATACAACAAATGAAGGCATCGTAAAAGAATTAGGTTTACACGGAAAAGAAGAAAAAGAAAAATACCTTGCCGCCATGATCCTTGCACTGAATACTCCATGGTTCAGGTATTTTATAAATTTCGATCCAGGGCCCTATCTTCAAAAATTAAATTGTAAACTGCTGGCATTAAATGGCAGTAATGATATACAGGTTATTTCAAAATCAAATCTCGCAGGGATAGAAACTGCCTTGAAAAAAAGCAGGTCAAAAAAATATGAAGTAAAAGAGTTGCCAGGGTTGAATCATCTGTTCCAGCAATGCAAAAAATGTACTATAATGGAATATGGCGAATTGGAGGAAACATTTTCTCCCGGCGCTTTGCAGATCATGAGTGATTGGTTGAACAAAAACGTGAAATAAGTTTAAGGTTAACTTCACCATTCAGGTCAAACATAGAACTTCCAATTTTTAAACTATAAATGTTGAATTACCTGGCTCATGCATATCTTTCTTTTGGCCACAAAGAAATTTTAGTTGGGAATCTTATCAGTGACTTTGTCAAAGGCAAAAAGAAATTTGATTACCCTGCCGGCATTCAAAAAGGGATTGCGCTTCACCGGGCTATTGATAATTTTACTGATACGCATGAAGAGACAAAAAAAGCAAAAGAATTTTTCAGACCTTCGTACCGTTTATATAGCGCAGCATTTGTGGATGTAGTATACGATCATTTTTTAGCTACTGACAACAATGAATTTACCGAGGCATCCCTGCGGAGTTTTTCAGAATCAGTTTACAATACTCTGGATCAGTATATACAATATTTGCCCATTCACTTTGCGGGGATGTTCCCCTACATGAAAATGCAAAACTGGTTATTCAATTACCGAACCAAACGAGGAACAGAAAACAGTTTCCTGGGTGTGGTCAGGAGAGCAAGGTATCTTACAGAAAGTGATGAGGCCGCCGCCGTTTTTGAAGAACATTATTTTGCCCTTCAGCAATGCTATCAAAGTTTTTTTCCCGATCTGAAATTCTTTGCTCATAATATGTATCGTGAAATAAGAGAGCTATAGAGCCTATTCTTATTTTTCTACGGTTGGTTTTCAGCATGCAACCTTAAACAGTTATTTTTGTTCTTTCAGAAAACCAAGCTGTATGAAAATAATCGCCCTGGCCATTTCTTTTTTTGTCATTTTATTTTGCAATGCTCAAACAAACAACCTGCCCCTTCTGGATAAATCACCGATGGATATGAGTTACTACCCGGTCAATTATCCTGTGTTAAAGATCCAGGATAAGGCGACTGAACCGGTACTGGCAAGGGTCATTTACAGTCGTCCACAGAAAACCGGTCGCCTCATTTTTGGCGACCTGATTGAATACGGAAAAGTGTGGCGGATGGGAGCCAACGAAGCAACAGAAATCGATTTTTATAAAAATGTAAGGATCGGCGGGAAAAAAATATCCAAAGGCCGCTACACTTTATATGCAATTGTAACTCCAGAGACCTGGACAATTATCATAAATAAGGATGTAGATATCTGGGGCGCTTTTAAATACGATCCTCAAAAAGATGTGCTGCGGGTAGGAGTTCCTACAGAAAAAATCGGGAATGTTGTTGAAGCATTGGCGATGGTCTTTGAAAAAACAGATAAAGGTTGCAATCTTATCATTGCATGGGACAATATAAAAGTTAGTTTGCCCATCAGCTTAAAATAACGGACATGATAAAGTACATTCATATTTTTTTCCTGGCTGCAGTGTTTTTTTTCTCCTGTGGAAACCATGACGAAAAAAAAACGGATTCAAATGGCCCAACAAAAAAGACAGACACTCCCTCTTCTAATACCAAGCAGATAAATCCTTATGCCGACGTTGATATTTCCCCGATGGATATGAGTTATTTTCCGGTCGATTATCCAAAACTGAAAATGGCTGACAGTATTAAGACATCTCCTGTTATGAGGCTGATCTATAGCCGCCCTCATAAACAAGGCCGGGTGATCTTTGGAAAACTTTTAAAATATGGTGAGTCCTGGCGCCTGGGCGCCAACGAAGCATCGGAAATTGAATTTTTTAAAAATGTCACTATCCAGGATAAAAAAATACCTGTGGGCCGTTATGTGATCTATTGTATTCCTTATGAAAATAAATGGACAATTATTCTCAACAGTAATATTTATACCTGGGGATTGAAAATTGATTCTACAAAAGACCTTATGAAATTTGACATTCCAGCAAAAAAAGCACCTGCTAATTTTGAATACCTCACCATGGTGTTTGTAAAAACCGGTTCCGGCGCTGAGCTGGTAATAGCCTGGGACGATACGGAAGCAAGACTTCCCATTAATTTCTGATCGATTTTATTAAGCAGGCTGCATTACTGCTGTTAAGCTCCTTGCTATTTATTCTGAGCTTGTCGAAGGGTCATCCCTTGTACATTCTGTTCGCTATTCAGCATTTCTGTTCTTGTTTTTTGGGATTTGAAATTTGTATCTTGAACTTTTAATTTATGTGTGGCATTGCAGGAATTATACAATCTGATCATTCTGACTATACCAACGAGCATCTCAAAAAAATGACAGACGCTCTTTCTCATCGTGGTCCTGATGGTGAAGGTTTCTGGCAAAGTGATAATGGAAATATTCTTTTGGGTCATCGCCGCCTTTCAATTATTGATCTTAGCGATAATGCGTCGCAGCCCATGCATTATGCCGATCGTTTTATTATTCTTCATAATGGCGAGATCTATAATTATATTGAACTCCGCGAAGAGTTAAAAAAGAAGAATTATGCGTTCCGAACGCAATCTGATACCGAAGTGATCCTTGCTTCATATGCTGAATGGAAAGAAAAATGCCTGGACCATTTTGATGGGATGTTTTCTTTCGCTATCTGGGACAAAAAAGAAAAAGAATTATTTGCGGCACGCGACCGGTTTGGAGAGAAACCTTTCTTTTATTTTTATGATGAAGAAAAAAAATCTTTCCGGTTCGCCTCAGAAATGAAGGCTTTATGGGCAGGCGGTCTGCAAAAAAGTCCAAATTTAAAAATGCTTTTTAATTTCCTGACAATTGGTTATGTTGACAATCCCAATGAGCCACAGGAAACATTTGATAATCATATTGAGAAACTCCCCCCGGCACATTTACTGAAAATAAAAACCTTAGGAAAGTTTGAAGTAATCATAGAAAAATACTGGGACATAGACCTTGAAAAAGAAAATAAGAAGATTTCTGATCATGAGGCTATCGAGCAATTCAATGAATTATTTGCAACTTCCGTAAAAAGGCGCCTGCGAAGCGATGTTTCCCTGGGCACAAGCTTAAGTGGGGGATTAGACAGTTCTTCGATCGTTGCCACGATCTGCAGCCTGCAAAAGGAAAATGGACTACAAACCTTTTCCGCTATTTTTCCTGCATTCGAAAAGAACGAAGAAAAATATATAGATGAAGTAGCAAAACAATTTTCACTTCGGTCTTTTAAAACGATAATTACCGAGGATGAGATCCCCGTTTTGCTTCAAAAAGTTATTCATCAGCAGGATGAGCCATTTGGAAGCGCAGGTACTTTGCCGCAATTCAAAGTATTTGAGCTGGCTTGTCAGAATAACACAAAAGTTTTATTGGATGGGCAAGGCGCTGATGAGGTGCTGGCTGGTTATCATAAATATTACAAATGGTACTGGCAGGAACTATTCAGAAAAAGAAAAGCAGTTATAACCAGTGAATTAAGAGCAGCAAAAAAACTTGGAGTAGCAGAAAAATTTGGAATAAAAAATATTATTGCGGCTATCGTACCTGAGTTTGCTTCGGTCCTTTTAGAAAGACAATATTTATTGCATGCTTTGAAACAGGAAGACCTGTCAAAGGATTTTGTTCATTTTCAAAGCAAGGAAGCTTATTACACTACTCCCGCTATTTTTTCCCTGAATGGGGCTTTATATTTCAATACCTGTATGCATGGGCTTGAAGAATTGCTTCGTTATGCAGATCGCAACAGTATGGCTCATGGCCGGGAAGTGCGATTACCCTTTCTCAGTCATAAATTGGTAGAATTTCTTTTTTCAATTCCTTCCGATTTTAAAATACGGGAAGGATGGACAAAATGGTTATTGAGAAAATCAATAACAGAAAAATTGCCTGATGAAATAACATGGCGAAAGGATAAAGTTGGATTTGAGCCTCCGCAACAACAATGGATGCAATATGCCGGAGTGCAGGAATTGATCCATGAAGCAAAAAAGAAATTAATAATTGAAAAAATTCTGAAACCAGAAGTATTAAATAAAAAAATCCAACCTTCATCTGCTTATGAAAAAGATAATTACGACTGGCGGTACTTAGTATCAGCTCCTTTCTTATGATTTTAATTCCTCATCTTTGCTTCTTTTAATTTGATTAATATGAAACCTGCTACAAAATTCATTCATGCCGGTGCGGAGCCTGATCCCTCCACCGGTGCCATTATGACGCCGATCTACCAAACTTCTACCTATGTACAATCGGCCCCTGGCCAGCATAAGGGTTTTGAGTATGCACGGTCACAAAACCCAACCCGGAAGGCTTTAGAAACAGCATTGGCCATTATTGAAAATGGAAAATTTGGTTTAGCCTTCAGCAGCGGTGTAGCTGCAACAGATGCTGTTATAAAACTTTTACAACCGGGAGATGAAGTGATCGCCGGCAATGATATGTATGGTGGCACTTACCGTTTGTTTACAAAAGTGTTTGAAAAATTTGGTCTCAAATTTCACTATACAGATATGACCGATGCAAACAATGTTCGCAAACATATCAATAGTAATACAAAACTTATCTGGACAGAAACACCAACTAATCCATTAATTAACATCACAGATATTGCTTCCATGGCGGCCATTTCGAAAGAAAATAAAGTTCTTCTTTGCGTTGATAACACATTTGCTTCTCCCTACCTGCAAAACCCTCTTGATCTTGGCGCCGATATCGTCATGCATTCATCAACCAAATATCTTGGAGGCCATAGTGACGTAATACAGGGAGGATTAATAATGAATGATGCGGATCTCAGGGAAAAATTATATTTCATTCAAAAAAGTTGCGGAGCCGTACCAGGACCCATGGATTGTTTTTTAATTCTGCGAGGCATTAAAACCTTGCATGTACGTATGCAGCGACATTGTGAGAACGGGGAAAAAATTGCTCATTTTCTCCGCAATCATTCGAAAGTAAATAAGGTTTACTGGTGTGGTTTTTCAGATCATCCCGGGTATCATATCGCCAAAAAACAAATGAGAGGATTTGGAGGAATGATGAGCTTTACATTAAAAGATGAAACTGAAACGGCTGCAAGAAAACTTATGTCATCCACAAAGCTGTTTTCATTGGCCGAGAGCCTGGGAGGAGTAGAATCCCTCATCAACCATCCTGCATCCATGACGCATGCTTCTATTCCCCGGGAAGAAAGGATAAAGAATGGATTGACTGATTCATTGATCCGTTTAAGTGTTGGCATTGAAGATGCTGATGACCTGATAGCGGATCTTGAACAAGCGATTGGTTAAATCAAACCCACGATGAATGTTGAAGAAAATCAAAAACACAAATGTGTTGGTACATAGGTATGAAGATGCCGTAAAATTGTACACAGAAAAGTTCGGTTTTGAATTATACCAGCATTTTCCTGAACATAACTGGGTAGCGGTTACTGTACCCGGAAATAAGGATCACATTATTTGCTTTTGTTTAGCAGTTGAAGATGCCGACAAAGCCCTTGTAGGGAAACAAACCGGCTCGTATCCATTATTCATTCTTGAAGTAAGGGATTGCGATAAGGTTTACAATGATTGGAAAAATAAGGGAGTAGAATTTATCGGAGAACTGACAACATTCGGACAAGGCAGGTTCGTGATCGCCAAAGATCTTTATGGAAATAAGTTATTTGTAAGTGAAGTAACTTTTTCAAAAAGGATTAAACCATTTTTATTACAAAATTCTCAGATTTATAGCCGGTAAAGCATATCATTTTTCTCCTATACACCTCAGTTTGGTACGGCTATTGTTTCAAATAAGTTAAATCAATTTTTATGAGTAGTCTATTGTATCTTATCGCGGTTATATTAATTATAGGATGGGCATTGGGATTTTTTGTTTTTTCAGCTGGCAGTATTATTCATGTGCTGCTGGTATTAGCGGTTATTGCAATTTTGCTCCGCCTGATCCGTGGCGGCGGTCCGACTGTTTAACCGGCGCGATGAACATTTAACAGCTTAATTTTGCCTGCAATGATCGCAGGCAGTTTAAAAAAATTTTTAAATACGAAGGTTGATGAATACAATCAGCCTTTTTTTATTGAGCATGATCCCGTTTCTATTCCACATTTATTTTCTAAAAAACAGGACATTGAAATTTCGGCATTCTTCGCCGCAATTTTTTCCTGGGGTAACCGAACCACCATTGTACAAAAAAGTAAAGAACTGATGCAGAGAATGGATATGTCGCCTTATAAATTCTGCCTGGATCCGGATTCAAAGAAATTGAACGGGTTAAAGAAATTCAAGCATAGAACTTTTAACCAGGATGATCTTTTTTATTTTATTTCATTTCTCCATCATCATTATAAAAAATCAAGCTCTCTTGAAACAGCATTCAGCAAATGGATGGACGGTAACGACTGTAACACAGAAAAAGCATTGAATGGGTTTAAAAAATATTTTTTTTCTCTTGAACATTTAAAAAGAACTGAAAAACATATCTCTTGTCCTTTCCAGAAAAGCGCTTGTAAACGGCTGAATATGTTTTTGCGCTGGATGGTAAGGCAGGATGACAAAGGAGTTGATTTTGCAATCTGGAAAAAAATTAAACCTTCACAGTTAATTTGTCCTGTTGATCTGCACGTGGCAAGAGTTGCCAGGCGACTGGATTTATTAAAACGAAAGCAAACCGATTGGCTGGCTGCGGTAGAATTGACAAATAATTTAAAACAGTTGGATACGAATGATCCTGTAAAATATGACTTTGCTTTATTTAACCTGGGAATTATTGAAAATTTTTAGAAAAAGCTTTGCCGGCCACCTACTTTGCATCCCTTAAAATCCCGGATATTATAAGTAAACGTCAGTAAAATATCCTGTAAGCACATTTGATTCAATATCCGTGATGTAGTTCCGTTGAAATCACTAACTTGTACTTCTTACCTTAATTCTTATCAATATAATAACAGGCCCAGCGAATATAAACTATAAAGTTAGTTTCGTTTGTTAAAAAAAATCCCGATCATTTAAATGGCTACTGTTGGTGGTGATGTATATGACACAAGAAATAAAGTCGGTAATAAAAAAAGAATTCCAGGTGGAGATTCAAGGCCATGATCTGGACTCAATAAAGTTCAATCTTGTTGAAAAGATCAATGAACTTATCCTTTCCGATTTTCAAAAACTTGTAAATATTTTATACCGTATTGATGTAAGTGAAGCAAAACTGAAGCAATTATTAAATGAACCCGCAGAACAGGATGCAGCTACTATTATTGCCAGTCTGATCATTGAAAGGCAACAGGAAAAAATAAGATCCCGTAAGCAATTTGGAAAACAGGATTCTACCGTACATGATGAAGAAATATGGTGAGCCATTCGACTGAATACAGAACAGCAGAAATGAGTGAATAACAGGTGATGAGCAGGATGAAGCAGCTAAGTACCTGTCTTCGCCTTGAAATGACAGGCAAAACTATTTTTTCTGAAACATGAGTTGCTGCACTTTCTCTTTGTCTTCTTTTTCCTTTTTCAAATCGAACATGGTGCCGAAGACATGATCCCACAAGGTTATACTGACGCCAAAACCCTTATGCTCATCCTTATAATGATGCAAATGATGGTTTCGCCACAACGGTTTCATCCATTTATACGGTGGGTTCCAGGCATGAATGGCATAGTGCATGGTGCCATACATCAAATAGCCGAAAACAAAGCCCGGAAAAAACATGGCTACATTCCAATGCATGATGAGGTACATTATCAGGAAAATTGCGGAAGCCAGGATCAAACTTGGAACCGGTGGCATGAATAAACGTTCCCTGTCTCTCGGATATTCGTGATGGTTACCGTGAAGTATATAGATAAACTTTTGTGCTCCCGGGCTTTCAGCTATAAAATGGAAGACAAAACGATGCATAAGATATTCGAAAAGAGTCCAGAAAAGCATACCCCCTAAAAACGTAAGCGCTATACGACCCGCGGTAAATTGCAATGTTGCACTACTATAATACAACAGGCCGCCAATCACGGGTAAATAAATGCCCCAGATCACCAATGGATGGGTTTTAGTGAATATCTCCAGATATTGGCTTTGAAACAATCTGGCCTGTCCTTTATTATGAATTTTTTCAAAATGCATATCAAACCTCCTTACTGCTACAAAGATAAATTGAAAATGATTTTTAACCTTAGACTGAGATAATTTTTATTTCTTTTACAAAAGCTGGTCAACTCGTTGAAACTGAAATCCTTTGAGCTTCAAATACCTTACCAATTGTGGCAAGCGGTAATAAAATTTGTCGGTTCTTTTCGCATCAGCCCCAATATGTAAAAGCAGGATAAAACCATTGAGGCCGGAAGGATGAGATTGCTCATAATTAATAATGGAATTATAAATGGAATCGCTGGTACGATAATTTTTATTAGCAGGGGTCGTATAATCGGCATGGCTGATAGTGCCGGGTGTATAATTGATCAGTTGCAGCCCCAGGTCCTTTGCCCATGCCGCAATGGAATCATTATACCATTCATACGGCGGCAGGAAGAAAGAAGCATTTTGTTTTTTTACTCCAAAAGTTTGCAAGGCTTTATAATTGTCTAAAAGATCGGTTGTGAATTGAGTTTGAGTGACCAATAAACTATCCCGTTTAGTCCAATCACAATAAAGAAGATGCTGATCTGAATGAGGTCCAAGATAATGGCCGTCTTTTTTTAGTTGCTGTATAATTTTTTTGAATCCGGGGTTACGATAAAAATTACCTGTTAAGAAAAATGAAGCCTTTATTTTCTGCTGCTGCAGAGTTTTAGCGATAAAATTGCCACCATCTGCAAATTCATCGCCGGTAAAAACAAGAGCAATATTTTTCTGCGAACTATCACCGCGGATAATTGCACCATGAAGCCTCCCCCAACCCGATCCGGCGGAGGGGGCTTTAGAAGACTCTGTTTTAAGAGGAATTGTTTTTTTATTAAAAGACTGTAAGGAAGTCGCCCCGCCGGCTGGCGGGGGAGACCCGATAGCTATCGGGTTAGAGGGGGCCGCCGCTTCCGACTCCTTTGCAGCCAGCAAATAAATTAGTGAAGCCGTGCCATCCATCGTGGGCTCGTTTGTGCTATAGTCTCCGTAGTCATCATGATAAACAGCAAGCCCGCTTTGAAACTCTTCATATTCATCGGCATCTTTCAATTGAATGCCGATCAGACTTTTGTAGATGCTTCCATAAACAGGGCCATCAACCAATCCTCCATCTATCGGGTAATTTTTTAAATGTGTAAATGCGGAATGCGGATCAACGGGAGTATCTCCCCAGGATGGCAAACCATAGACCATGCTCGTTCCCCAGGGATTGCAGCCAAAGAGCCAGTCAAAATTTGCCTGTTCTAATTCTGAAGAAGTTTTGTCGCCTGTTAATTGCCGGTACCAATAACATTGAATGGCAAAAGAAGTTGT
>Ga0184636_1000419_pt1 | contig 10294 bp, 13 predicted proteins | sample PLM3_60_b2_FD_133164 | JGI IMG/M metagenome (GOLD analysis project Ga0184636, IMG submission 133164) | Groundwater sediment microbial communities from an aquifer in East River, Colorado, USA - PLM4_90_b2 | ecosystem: Environmental > Terrestrial > Soil > Riparian zone | place: USA: East River... | reverse complement strand
TTCCCCGCCTCTCGGCGGCTCGCCCCTGCCGCCCGCGGCGCGGTACTCAAAGGTAAGGGCATCAATCGGGACGGGCCTGTCATGTCGGAATTTACCCAGGCGATTTTCGATGGCTTCGAGGACCGGCTGGAGCTCCGAGGCCACCCGAAGCGGGACTCCGTGGATGAGGTAGTTCCGTTCGAACGGCAGGTCGATCACACGCCCTCTCCCTGGAGACACCCGTTCGGACCTTGCGCGGCGAATACCGGCGTGTCCTTACGCGGCCGGCACAACCCTTCCGGCCTCTTTTGCAAACCCCTCCAGGTCAGGCGAAGGCTCTATCGACTCGGGGTAGCAGTAGACGACCTCAAGGCCTAGTAGGGCGGTTGGCTTCTCCAGAAAGAGATTGCCGCCCAGTGAAAGCCAGCTATGGCTCACCATCGATCCACCATCGGGCCGCACCCCTATGTGAAATCGAACCGGAACACCGCGTTGCCTACAGTAGGCAAAGAGGGCGAGCGTCCGGAGCAGGCAAGGGCGAGTGGTCCGGACAACCTCCGTCAAGAGAAAGTTCAGATACCGCTGAAGTCGCCTCGCCTTTTCGATGGTCTCAGCGGGCGGTACGTCGGTCGTCCGACGGGAGCGTTCGCGGCAGAGCCCGGCGAGAGCTATCGGGAGAACATGGCGCCTCAGCGTAATCGCGGCGGTGACCAAGCCGGAGCATGCCTGCAGGAAAAGGCCTATGCAGCCTGGCTGGGTCAGTTCAGCGATCCTTGATTTCGTGTTCATGGATGGAGATCAATCCCTCCCGCGCGAACTCCTCAAGGAGATCCACGAGATCCCGGCGCGCCTCCTCCTCCTCAACACTATAGCGATCGCGGAGCACAGTCAGTAAGTCCTGACCAGCGATACGTCGGTCAAGCAGCTCCCAGATCAGCGTCCCTGCAGGATTGACGGTGTAGTAGACCCCGCTCTCGAGGTGAAGAAGGATGCTGTTGCCGTCAAAGGTTCGCCAGGTCACGTTCGTTGCCCTGGCGAACGATGAACAGGTCAGATCGATCATCTTTATCTCCACAATCTGCTTCTTTCAAATGGCAGAGCCTTCACCGGCCTGACCTGCGTGCGCTTGAAGACCTCTCGGGTCACTCACGTCTCAGATATGGAACAGGCGGCAGGCGTTCTCGCTGATGAGGCGACCCAGCGCGCCCAGGGGGATCCTCAGGAAGAGGGGCGCCTGGCGATGGTAGCGGACGAGCGCCAGAACACTGAAGGGATCAATCGCGGCGAATGATGATGTGATGACGCACTAGCGAACTCAGTCCCGGTCTCTAGGACTGTGACGATCAGGAGTGGCGAGGCTTTACGCTGGGGAAAGGTCGTTGCCAGTCTTCTGGGCGGTCACATCGCGGAGCGTCCCGACCCGCTTGAGCTCCGGCCGCTGGTAAGGCGCTTTTGGCTTTGGATCAGCGATGTCAGCTTGCGTGTCTTGAGGCTTCATGCGATCGCACCCTCCTTCAATAACAGGTTAAGGCACAACAGGGAAATGATAGGCAACGGGTGCAGTCTATAGACCGAAGGACTTCCTGTCAAGGGATTTTTCGGGTCGTGTCAAGAGGTGTGCAAAAAGAGTTCAGGCGGCAGCCTCCCAGGGAAGTTCCTGAACTCGGAGCCCGTTGACGTACTGCGCGAGGTCATGAGCCTCCTGCATCAACTCCGGGGCGTTCAGTCGCCGGAACCGCTGCTGCGAGACCAGCAGCATCTTCCAGATGACCGCCGTGGCATTGCTCAGTGTCTTGAACCGCTTGCCCGCGTCGGTCCGCAGCCGCAGGGCCGCGAAGGGCGACTCGATCGGGTTGCTCGTGCGCAGGTACGGCCGGTGGGCTTTGGGGAACTAGGAGAAGGCGAGCATCCGCTCTACAAAAACCAACTAGCGATGGCGTATCGTTCCCCATGGGTAACGGCTTCGACCTCATGAAGAACGTCGGAGCGAAATGCGACCAAGAGCCCCGGCTCGGCGATCAAGGGGAAACCGCACGCCTTCCAAAGCGGGTCGTCTATTAGCCCATACAACTTCAAGGAGCCGCCGCAATACGCGTCTGGTCCAGGCTCTTCGGCCTGACCGTTCAAGAATACAACCGCGGACACCCGGCGGTCTTGCAAATACTGTGGATCGTCCGGTTCCGGGCCATGATCGAGATGCTGGCGAAAAAAATCTCCCTCTTTGTAGACCAAAAATTGTGGCGTCTCACAACCGGTGAGCACCAGGTGGAAATGGCTCTCAAGCGCTGGCTTCAGGCCTCGTAAGCGCTCTTCCACACACGACGTCGTCGGCGCATCGACTTCCACCCGCGTCGTTCTACGCTTCTTCTCATCTATCACGACAGCGCCTCTCTTATAAATCGTTGCTTGCCTGCCGGTCGCCACGCGCAGCTCGGATCGAATTCTCGCGCACAATTCAGCATCGAAAAAGTCTTTGACTACAAACAACCCGAGGCTTGCAAAAAAGGTCGATGTCGGCATCTTTTCTCTGATGTCCTACATTCCGCGCAAGGGTGGAGCGGCGTAGGGTACCCTGCCCGGAGCCATACCGGACCGTCCGAACGGATGGAGAAAGGAGACGACAACGAACGTGCTTACTAACAACACCTAAGTACTATAGCATCCAGACAGGGAGTGACGTTCGATGAGATCGAGCACCTCATCTAGAACATTAAATCCCTTTCGATAAGCCATTCGGAAGGCTCGGACCTCGGCGCTCAGTGTCAGATGATCGCGCATCAGGCGTCGATTCTGCTCTGGCATCTTGAGTGTGAGCGCAAAGGCTTGTCGCAGGGACATCGGGAAGACGTCCGTCCCGCTCAGGGCCCTGATACAGGCCAGCGTGGTCATGTCTGCCGTGAAGGGATCAGTCGCGACGAATGATGATGTGATGACGCACGAGCGGCGTCAGTCCCGGTCTCTAGGACTGTGACGATCAGGAGTGGCGAGGCTTTAGTCTACGACTATCAATGTCTTCTGGGCGGTGACGTCGCGGAGCGTCCCGACCCGCTTGAGCTCCGGCCGCTGGTAAGGCGCTTTTGGCTTTGGATCAGCGATATCAGCTTGCTTGTCTTGAGGCTTCATGCGATCGTACCCTCCTTCAATAACAGGTCAAGACACACCAGGGAAGTGATAAGCAACGGATGCAGTGTATAGACCGAAGATCTTCCTGTCAAGGGATTTCCCGGCCCCGCCTATTGAGTTCCACACCCTGTCACTGCAATCTCTTGGTAAGGTCGGCGAGGCGGTTGCAGATACCCACGACCGGCTCCTGCGCGAAGGCACAGAAGACAGCGATGAGTCGGAGTCGCCGGAACAGCGACGTGGTCAGGACGCCCATCCCCCCTCCTCGTTCAAACCTGGGGAGCGAGTCCTTTATGCCCCATTTATGCCTCAGACTTGGAACAGGCGGCGGGCGTTCTCGCTGGTGAGGCGACCCAGCTCGTCCAAGGACATTCCCAATAGTCCCGCGACCTCGTGGGCGGTGTTAAGGAGATGGGCCGGCTCGTTCCGCTGGCCGCGGAACGCTTGGGGCGGCAGATACGGACAGTCGGTCTCCAGGACGAGGCGATCCGGTCTCGCCCTCCGCACAACCTCCCGAAGGGCCTCGTTTTTGGGATAGGTCACCGGCCCGGCAATCGACGTGTAGTAGCCTCGAGCCCACGCCTCCTCGGCCATGGCCAGGTCGCCGGAGAAGCAGTGCAGGACGACGACCTCGGCCTGCTCTTCCTTCAGGATCTGCATCGTCTCCTGGTGGGCCTCGCGGTCATGGACAATCAGCGGCAAGCCCCGCTCTTTGGCGAGATGAATCTGGCGGCGAAAGGCCTCGATCTGCGCTGGACGTGGTGAACGGTCGCGGAAGAAGTCAAGGCCGGTCTCCCCGATCGCGACGACCTTCGGGCTCTTGGCTAGGTCTCCTAGGACCTCCTCAGACGCGTCGTCGTAGTGCTTGGCGTCATGCGGATGAATCCCGACGCTGGCGTAGATCTGCGAATAGCGCTGCGCCGCCTCCACCGCACGTTGGCTGGCTTCGAGATGGTACCCAACCGTCACCATCAGCTCGATCCCGGCAGCCTTCGCTCGCGCCAGGACCTCTTCCCGGTCGGCGTCAAACTCGGTCATTTGGATGTGGGCGTGCGTATCGATCAGCACCAATGCGCCTCAATCATGTATCGCCAGCGTGGATGCGCACAGTTGCCTGGCCAAGGAACCAGCATAGCAAGGCGCGGCCTCCGGGGCCGCACCCACTTCGCGGGTACCCGGCGTACATTTCCAGGTACGTCGCAGGGAGCGCCCCGGGGTGAAGCCTGGCCGCTAGGCGAAGTTAATTGGACCGGCATTAGCGGATCTTGGAGCCAGGCGGGATTGGCTGTTCGGGTTTCAGGAGGACGATCCTTCCCGCGTCATCCTCGGCAGCAAGCACCATCCCCTGGGATTGGATCCCCATCAAGGTGATTGGCTGTAGGTTGGCCACCAAGATGACCTGCCTGCCAGCCCAGGTCTCGGGCGGGTAGTGCTCTCGAAGGCCGGCCACTATCGTTCGTTCCTCGTCTTTCAGTCTGACTCGAAGTCGCACCAACTTCTTCGAGCCCGGGACCGCCTCGGCCTCAACGACTTCGGCGATGCGGAGGTCAAGTCGCCGGAACTCCTCGATCGTGATCTGGTCCGGGCGAGCCCCGGAGACGGCAGGCACCTCCTTCGACCGTCTCGAGGGCTTTTGGGAGGTCGTTTCGATGCGGGGGAACAGGGCTCGCACCTCTCGCACCCGCCTTTCGCGTGGACTGCCGACCACCTCCGACCCGAGCGCTTCTTCGAGGCCGATCGATGTGGGTGCCGCGTCAATGCCGAGACCTTGCAGCATGCACCCCGCCGTATCAGGCAGGAACGGCATCAGCAGAACCGCCATCTTTCGGAGTGTCTCGGCTGCTGTGAAAAGGACCATCTTCGTTCGAGCATCCCCCGGGTCCTGCTTCCATGGCTCATTGGTCACCAGGTATTTGTTCGTGGCTGAGACCAGATTCCAGATGGCACCAAGCGCCTCGCTGAACGCAAACCGCTCCATTGCGGCCCCGATCTCTGTAACGGCGGCGCCGGTCGCGTCAGAAAGCCCCCCTCCATCAGGTCGATCGGACAGCGCTCCGTTATAGTACCGCTCGATCAGCTTGAGGACACGGCTGTAGAGGTTCCCCAGGTCGTTGGCCAGGTCTGCGTTCAACCGCGCCACGAGTGCTTCCTCGCTGAAGCTGGCGTCGAGACCGAACGTCATCTCCCGCAACAGGAAGTAGCGGAAGGCATCGACGCCGTATGTGTCGGCCAGGTCGAGGGGGCGCACGACCCTGCCCAGGCTCTTGGACATCTTGGCCTCTTCGATCTTCCAGTAGCCGTGGACGTTCAGGCGCCTGTAGGGCTCGATGCCTGCCGCCTTGAGCATGATCGGCCAATAGATGGCGTGAGGTTTGAGAATGTCTTTAGCGATGAGATGCTGGGCGGCTGGCCAAAAACGCCTGAAATCCTCCCCCTCAGGCCAGCCCAAGGCGGAGATATAGTTGATGAGGGCATCGAACCACACATAGGTGACAAACTGTTCGTCGAAGGGGATTGGAATCCCCCACTCAAGGCGCGTCCGAGGCCGGGAGATGCAGAGGTCCTCCAGCGGATCCCTCAGGAAGGACAGGACCTCGTTCTTATAGCGCTCGGGCCTGATGAAATCGGGGTGGCCGTTGATGTAGTCGATGAGCCAGCCCTGGTACTTCCCCATCCGGAAGAAATAATTCTCTTCCTTGATAAAGGTCGGGGCCGTCTGGTGGTCCGGGCACTTTCCGTCCTGCAACTCCTTCTCGGTGTAGAACCGCTCGCAACCAAAGCAGTAGTGGCCGCCGTACTCCCCGAAGTAGATATCGCCGGAGTCATAGATCTGCTGCAAAAACCGTTGAACCGTTCGCTTGTGATGCTCGCTTGTGGTGCGGATGAACTGGTTCGGCGTCAGCCCCAGCCGCTTCCAGGTCTCCTGGAAGATGCCGCTGATCCGGTCGGCATACGCCTGCGGGCTTTCGCCGGCCTTTGCGGCCGCCTGGGCGACCTTGTCGCCGTGCTCGTCTGTGCCGGTTAGAAAATAGACCTGCTCCGGACCCAGCCGAAGCCGTTGGAACCGGGCCATCGTGTCGGCCAGGATGGTGGTGTAGGCGTGTCCGAGATGCGGGGTGGCGTTGACGTAGTAGATGGGCGTGGTGAGGTAGTAGGTCTCGTCGCTCATTCGTCGTCGTGGTCTTGGGCTTCGGCGGTCCCGCATCCGCCACTGCTGCAGGCTCCTCCGCCGCCGCAACCCTTCCGAGGCGCGTCGTCGTCAAGGGGCGGGCCGATGTGGATCAGGTCGGCCGCCTTCACCTTGATCTGGCGCCCTTCTTCCAGTTGGATCACGATCGATTCGGCCAGGATGTCGTGGGCCTTTACGATCCCCAATCCCTCACGCGCTTCGACGATGGACCCAACCTTTGGCAGGTTCCGTTTCAACTCTTCGTACATCGAGTGCTCGTAGCGGAGGCAACATTTCAGCCGGCCGCACATCCCGGCCAATCTGCTCGGACCGAGGGAGAGGTTCTGATCCTTGGCCATCCTGACCGAGATCGGCTCGTACTCCCTCAAGAAGGTCTTGCAGCACAGTTGGCGCCCGCATGGGCCGACGCTGCCCAGCTTGCTGGCGACGTCTCTGGCCCCTATCTGTCGCATCTCGATTCTGGTGTGGAACTGCTGGGCCAAGTCCTTCACCAGGTTCCGGAAATCGACCCGCGACTCAGAATGGAAGTAGAACGTGATCTTGCTCCGGTCGAAGCTGGCCTTCACATCAACCAGCTTCATCGGGATCTCCCACTCTTTGATCTTCCTGGAGCAGAATGCCTTTGCCTCCAATTCCAGCATCCTAATCTGCCCGCCGTTGGCGAGATCCTCTGGGGTCGCCCTCCGCAGGACGTTCTTGAGCGGCCCCTTCGTGCTCGCTGGGTAGGCCGGGAACGTGGCAAGCACCCGGGCCAAGCCCTGTCCCCACGTGGTCTCGACGACCACCTGTTCGCCCGGCTGCAGATCCATCCCCCGTGGATGGTAGTGTTGTTCCTGGTGTTCGGTCTCCCCCAAACTGATTCGCACCGTTTTCATGCCGACACCTGCAAGAGGCCAGTAGAGGCGGTCGCGCGAAGCTGGAGCAAAAGATCCTCCAGCGACAGGCGCGGGTTCGCGTTGCGGGTCAAGCCATCCATGGTGCCATTCACGACGCGAAGTGAGTCCAGGATGGCGTTCAGGGGCAATCCCTCCGCCTGTCTGGCGACCTCCTCGCCTCGATCTTGGTTGATGAGCCACTCCTGGCGCCGGGACACCTTCGCGACCATCAGATCCCGGAGCCAGGCTGAAAGGAACTCCAGGTTTTGACGTAGCCCTTCTCGATCCTTCGCCAGCTTCTCGGCAAGGTCGATAAGGGCGGCAGGTCCGTCGCGAAGCCCCCGCCCGAGTTCTTCGAGGAAAAGATCCCTCGACGAGCCCAGGGACGCGACCTCCGGGCTTAAGGCCCGACCGATGCTCCCGCCGCTGCAGGAGACGATCAGCCGGGCTTGCGTGTGGCCAATGCCCTTTGCCACCAGATAGGCCTGCAATGCGTCGGGCGCGATGGCGGAGAAGATCACCGTCTGGCATCTCGAGACGATCGTGAGCGGAAGGGCGGACGGGGTGGTGGTCAAGAGAACCAAAACAGTCCAGCCAGGCGGTTCTTCCAAGGTTTTGAGCAGAGCGTTGGCGGCCTGTTCCGTCATCTTCTCCGCGCCCTGCAGGATGAAGACCTTACGCTTCCCCTCATACGGGCGCAGGGCGGCATCGGCCCCGAGGGTCCGGACCTGATCGATCTTCAGGGTGGCGCCGTCCGGCTCGACCGCCTGCACGTCCGGATGAAGTCCTCTGGCGATCTTGCGGCAAGACTGGCAGGCGCCACATCCATCATCGACAGCGTCGCCCCGCTGACAGTTGAGCGCCTGGGCCAGGGCGAGTGCGGCGGTCCGCTTGCCGACGCCTTCAGGGCCGGCAAAGAGATAGGCGTGAGCAGTTCGCCCGGTCTTGAGGCCCCGTTGAAGCACCCGGGCGGCCCGCTCCTGGCCGATCAGGCCACGAAATCCGCTGGGGGTTGTGGGGGTTGACGGTTGACGGTTGACGGATGCCATTGATTGTTTGTTTGGTTTACTGTCAACTGCGAACTGTGAACTGATCTCAGAACCGTGAATGTTTTAGACGACCGACCTCGTCCCTCACGGCCGCCTCGATCTCATGCATACCCATCGCCGCGCTCATCACTCGAACGCGACCAGGCTCCTCGCGCGCTAGCGCGAGGTATCCCTCTCTGATCCGCTGGTGAAACGAGAGCGGTTCCGCCTCAAGCCTGTCACGGGAGGATAGCCCTGCACGTGAACCCTTTGTGCACCGCTCAAGTCCGATTCTCGGGTCGAGATCCAGGAGAATGGTGAGGTCCGGGGCAAGCCCACCGGTGACGAAATGGTTCAACTGTCGGATCAGATTCTGGTCGAGGCCCCTTCCGAAACCCTGGTATGCCAGCGTAGAATCGGTGAAACGGTCGCACAAGACCACGGCCCCCCGAGCGATGGCAGGGATGATCACCTCCCGGACGAGTTGAGCCCGGCTGGCCTCGTACAGGAGCAATTCTGCCGGATCCGAGATGGGTGCCGATTCCGGGCTCAACAACAGCGTCCGGATCTCTTTGCCTATGGTGGTCCCACCTGGATCCCGGGTTTCGACGATCTCTTCGCCGAGGCCATGCAGATAGTGAGCGAGAAGTTTCAGTTGGGTGGTCTTGCCTGACCCCTCGCCACCCTCGAACGTGACAAAGACCCCTTTCACCTGTCACTCCACCTGCGTGTCACGCCCTTAGGCTGCCACAACCCGCACCCCGCACCATCTATGGCGTTGCAACCGAGGCGACCAGCGCGGCCAACTCCTCCAGTTCCGCCTCCGGCACGGTGCGGGGGTCGAGGAGGACTTGGCCATCTTTGATCCGGACCATGACCGGTGGGTCAGTTCGTCGCAGCCGCTCTTCAATGACCTGGGAGGTCAGGTGGGCCGCCCGCACCGCAACGAGGCGCGTCGGAATCGCCTCGAGCGGCAGCGCCCCGCCGCCGACCTCCGACGTCCCACTGATGACCGACACCTCGAGATGACCGGACGCGAGTGTTGCGATCTGACCGCAGAGCCGGTTGGCCCGTCGATCGACCTCCCGGAGCGGCATGGCCAGTGCCCGGAGCACCGGGATGTCTGAAAAGGCCCGCCCCTCGTCAAGGCAGAGGCGGAGGGTGGCCTCCAGCGCGGCCAGCGTCAGCTTGTCGATCCGCACGGCCCGGGCCAGCGGATTGAGGTGAAGCCTCTCGACCAGCGACCGCTTGCCAACGATCAAGCCCGCTTGAGGTCCTCCAAGCAGCTTGTCCCCGCTGAAGGTCACAAGGTCCGCGCCGGCTCGGACGCTCTCCGAAGGCAGTGGCTCCTTCGGTAGCCCGATCTGCGTGAGATCCAAGAGGGCGCCGCTCCCCACATCTTCCACGACCGGCAGACCGCGTTGCTGGCCCAGCGCGGCGAGCTCGCTCACGGGGACCTCGGCGGCGAAGCCCAGGATCCGGAAGTTGCTGGGGTGAACCTTCAGGAGCATGGCGGTCGCCCCACCGATGGCCGCCTCGTAGTCCCTGAGGTAGGTCCGGTTCGTCGTCCCGACTTCCTTCAGGATCCCGCCGGCCCGACGCATGATGTCTGGAATCCGGAACGAGTCCCCTATCTCCACCAGCTCCCCGCGGGAGACGATGACCTCCTTCCCCTCAGCCAGCGTATTGATGGCCAGCAGCACCGCCGCCGCGTTGTTGTTCACCGCAAGCGCAGCCTCGGCGCCGGTCAGCCGACACAGGAGCCATTCCACATGGGCTTGCCTGGAGCGCCGGGTGCCATGCTCAAGGTCATACTCCAGGTTGGAGTAGCCCCGTGCCACCTCCACGATGCGCTTGATGGCGGCCTCGGGGAGCGGAGCACGACCCAGGTTGGTGTGGACGATCACGCCGGTTGCGTTGATCAACCGCCGCAGGGCCGGTCGATCCCGGCGTCGCGCGGCTTCCCGCGCCTCGGCGATCAGAGCAGCCCTGGGTGGCGGATCGGTCTGGGATGATCCGGACGGCCCGGCGGCCACAATTCGCCGCCACCGATCCAATACCTCCCGAACCGCCTCAACCACCGCCCAGCGCGGGACGCT
>Ga0184636_1000418_pt1 | contig 10316 bp, 9 predicted proteins | sample PLM3_60_b2_FD_133164 | JGI IMG/M metagenome (GOLD analysis project Ga0184636, IMG submission 133164) | Groundwater sediment microbial communities from an aquifer in East River, Colorado, USA - PLM4_90_b2 | ecosystem: Environmental > Terrestrial > Soil > Riparian zone | place: USA: East River... | reverse complement strand
TACTCCGCCAGCCTTATTCCGGGCTTCTGCATGCAAATGTGGGCGAATGAGGAGTCCTTGGTCGCCCCGTGCCAGTGCACTTCGCCGGGGGCAATGTAAACCACCGTGCCCGGCGTCACCGTCTTTTCTTCTTGCTTGGTAGCCACGATGCCCTTGCCTTCGGTAACATAGAGTATCTGTTCGTAAGTATGGGCGTGGAAGTTAAGCCTCGCGCCTTTGCCAAAAGTCACCAGCAGTACGCTGAATCCCCCTGTATCTTTAGCGCTCACCAGTTCCTTACGCGTTACCGGTCCCTGCTTCACGATTTCATCCTTGGTCTCAACTTCATTAACGTCTTTAACGTGACTGACTATCATATTTTCCCTCCTGTTATTTACTCGTTATTTGGATATGCGCACTTTAACGCCGGCTGCCTTTTCCAGCGGCAATATCACCGCATCTACGCCTTTATCCGCTAAGCCGGCCGCAATCGTATCTTCCAGGTCTTTTTTCACCGCTATGCCCACCGGCAGCGGCACACCATATTCTTTACCTAAATCAAGCGCCAGCCCGATATCCTTATAAGCCAGGCTGATTTTAAATCCGGGCTCGAAGTTGCCAACGAACGTCGTTTTGGGATATTGTTTGACGCACCAGTTTTCGCCCGTGCTGGTGGAGATGATGTCCAGCAGCGCCTGCGGGTCTATGCCTGCCTTAACCCCCAGAGCAAACCCCTCCGCCGATATTGAATTGATAGCCAACGACATTAAGTTATTAACCAGCTTGGCTACGTTACCGCAGCCGACATCCCCCAGGCGGACAATCTTTGTTCCCATGGTCAGGAGTAATTTCTCCACCTTGTTCAGCGCCGCCGCGTCGCCCCCCACCATAATCGTTAGAGTGCTGGCCTCCGCCCCTTTCGTGCCGCCGCTGACTGGCGCGTCAAGAACCGTCACTCCCTTTTTCGCGGCGTCCTTGGCTATTTTTCTGATTACCGAAGGTGAATTGGTGCTCATGTCAACAAAAATATCTCCCTCTTTCCACCCCCGACTAAGACCATCGCCGCCATAAACTACTTCCTCAACAATGCGCGGGGTCGGCAGGCTGGAAAAAATCACCTCGCATGACTGCGCCATTTCTTTGGGAGTACTGCTCCATTTAGCGCCTTTCTCCAGTAATGGAGCCGCGGCTTCTTTATTCGAGTCATGAACAGTTAAATCATATCCTGCCTCCAAAATATGCCGCGACATATGCCTGCCCATTTGACCAATCCCGATAAAACCTACCTTCATCATTGCCTCCATTCCGATTATTTCATTAGCTAAAATAGCTATACTCTAGACCTGCGCCGCGCCACCATCTGCGCCATCACCCCCAGCAAACCGAGGATAGCAAAGATAATAAAACCAACCTTTACGCTTGTCAAGAATTGAGGATAATAAGCTGGTGTAATTTCTGCGTCGCCGATATAGAGGGAGAATAAAATCATCGTGATGCCCATGCTTAACATCATGCCGGCGGTGCGCATCGTCCCCAACATGCCGGAAGCCACCCCCAGCACCTTGCTCTCCACCGAACTCATGATGACGTTGGTATTCGGCGAAACAAACAGCCCGATGCCCGTGCCATAAATCGCCAGCGCCAGGATAATATACCAGAGCGGGGTTGCGTTCCCCAAAAATATCAGCATTATCAGCGCCGCGCAGTTTACCGCCATACCGACCGTCGCCACCAGCCGCGGCTCGAACCTCGCGGAGAGATAGCCCGAAAGCAGCGTAAAAATAGTCATCAAAACCGATGACGCAATCAGCACCATGCCGGCTTCGCTCGGCTCCATGCCGCTGATATATTGCAGGTGCAGGCTCAACAGGAAATTCACGGCGAATGTTGAAATGTAGGTAATCAGCGCCGCCACGTTGGAAAATATAAAGACCTTATTTTTACGAAACAGCGCCAGGTTAAAAATCGGGCTGGGCGTCCGTGATTCGTACCAGATAAAGAAAATCATGCCCGCCATTCCGACGACAAAAAGAATGATGCCGAGGGTTGTCGGCAGGCTGGAAAAGCCGTACATGAATAGGGCGATGGAAATCATGTAGGCAATCGAACCGGTGGCGTCTATCTTCTCGTCTTTGGCTTCTCTCCATTCGGCTTTTATCCCCTGGAAGATGAGTATTACCAGACAGACACCCAGCCCGCCGCTCAGCAGGAAAATGCTCTGCCAGCCGAGGTGCTCCGTCATCACACCGCCGATGAGCGGTCCCAGCGATAGCCCCAGGTATGTCCCCGCCTGGCTGATGCCGAGGGCTTTAGCCCTTTCCTGCGGCGGGAAAACTGATGTTAAAATCGCTACGCTATTATTAAAAGTCATCCCCGACCCCACCCCCTGGAAAATCCGGGCGATAAGCAAAACTGTAACGGAGTTGGCGAAACTTCCCAGGAAGGAAGCCAGTGTGGCTATCACCAGCCCGATGACAAAGAGCCTCTTGCGCCCGAAGATGTCGGAAAGACGCCCGAACGGCACCTGCACTACGGCAATCGCCAGGAAGTAGGAGGTGTTGACCCAGCTCATCACCACCGCTTCCATGCTGAAATCCCGCCCCATTACCGGCAGGGCGACAGTTACCGCGGCGGAAAGAAACGGCAGGATAAATGCTGATATGGTGGCAATAACGAGGACGATATTCTTGTTGGCTGCGGCGTTTGGCTGGCTGGTCATTTTCTTATCCTCTTTGCGCTGGAAGCTAACACCGCCTGTCTTAATTCGATTATTGTATCAGAGGGAGGGTTAAACGGGTACGTCCGTTTTTCTAATTTTTATTGGGGGACGCGGTGCCGGTGTTATCTGGGCGCGGAAACCGCATTGGAAGCAGCGCTGCCCTTCGGCTATCGCTCCATTTTCTTCCAGCCCCGTCTCCACTTCAATAAAATTATCCACGACCTTCTCGGCCGGCAGCATGGGCATGTTGACGCGCTTTTGTTTGGCAAAGTCCTCGTCGGTGATGCCCGCGCACATGCCGATTCTGCGCTCGTTGGTTAGCGTTTCTTCGATGTTGCCGCTGCCGCCAAGGTATTTGTCTATCGAGCTGGCTGCCTTGCGCCCCGCCGCAATCGCCCCGATAACCGAGGCTGGCCCGGTGACGGCATCGCCCCCCGCCCAGACCCCCTTCCGGCTGGTCTCCAGCGTTTTGTCATTGGCGACTATAATGCTGTTGCGCCCCGTTTTAACATTGAAGCCGTCGGGCACTACCGGCACCTGGCCGATGGCTCCGATAATCGCATCATATTCTACGTCATATTCGCTGCCTTTTATCGGCACCGGCCGCCGCCGCCCGCTGGCGTCAAGTTCGCCGAGTTCCATTTTGTTACAGGTTAATACTAGCTTATCGCCTTTTTGTGTAATTTTTACATGCCCGGTTAAAAAGTCTATCTGTACCTTTTCTTCTAGCGACGCCTCGATTTCTTCCGGGCTGGCTGGAGCTTCGGCGCGGGTGCGGCGGTAGATGATGTGGACGTCTTTAGCGCCCAGTCTTAAAGCCACCCGCGCGCTGTCTATAGCAACGTTGCCCATACCGATGACCGCCACTCTATTGCCCACCCTTACCTTTTGCCCCAGGTTAACGTCTCTCAAAAATGAAGCGCCGTCATAAACGCCCGGCAGGTTCTCGCCTTCTACGCCCAGCCGCTGGCCTCGATGCGCCCCCGTTGCGAGGAATACACTTTGATATCCCTGGTCGAAAAGGCTGTCCACCGATTCAACTTTACTGTCCAGTTTTATCTCTACTCCGGCTTGCCGGATGATATCAATTTCACCTTCCAGTATGTCCGGCGGCAGGCGGTAGTCCGGTATGCCCACCCGCATCATCCCGCCGGCTTTGGGCAGTTCCTCAAAGACCGTTACGCTATGGCCGGCTTTCGCTAAGTAATACCCCGCTGTCAGTCCCGCCGGCCCCGCCCCCACGATAGCGACCTTTTTGCCGGTGGCAGGGAGTTTAACAGAGTTCTTTTTCCAGAGCCCCTCGTCCCTGTCTGCCACAAAGCGCTTTAGAAACTTGATGGAAATAGGTTCGTTTAATGCGCCGCGGCGGCAGGCTTCCTCGCAGGGGTGGATGCAGACCCGCCCCAGCGTCCCCGGGAATGGCACTTTTTCGCGGATAATCGCCAGCGATTCTTGATACTTCCCCTCGCCAGTGAGGTAAACGTAAAGTGGTACATTGATACCGGCCGGGCAGGCGTGACGGCAGGGTATCGCCGTTTCCATCCAGTTCTTTTCTGGTTTAAAAGCTGCGGCGGCGTCCGTTAACGCGCCTGTCGGGCAGACCTGGACGCAGGCGCCGCAAAAGCGGCAGCCGGAATCCTGCAAGGGTCGGTCGTAAGCGGTGCCGACGATAGTATCATGGCCGTGTTTTGACCAGCCTATCGCTCCGATGCCCCGCACGTCCTGGCACATCTGTACGCAGCGTCCGCATAACACGCATAAATTATAATCGCGCTGTATCAGCGGCTCGCGGTCTAAATCTACCGGCAATTTTTTATAGGTATAGGGTAGTGTCAATTCCTCGCCGATGCCGATATAATCCACCAGGTTCTGCAGTTCGCACTGGTGATTTTTCGGGCAGCTGACGCACCGCTCGGTAACCGCCACCTCGCGCAGACAGATGTCGTTGGGACTGCATCGCTCCCGCCGGTGGCAGGTGAGGCAGGCGTTAGGGTGCTCGGTAAGTATAAGCTCAAGAAATGCCCGTCTTAATTCCTGCAGTTGCTCCGACTTGGTGGTAACTTTCATGCCGTCAGTCGCGGGTGTGGTGCAGGCGGTCGGCAGACCGCGCATATCCTCAATCTCCACGATGCAGAGACGGCAGCCGCCGTAGGGTTGTAAATCGGGGTGGTAGCAAAGGGTGGGAATATAGATACCGGCGCGCTGTGCCGCCTGGAGCACCGTAACGCCGCTGTCAACTTCAATTTCTTTGCCGTCAATGGTGAGTTTTATTTTATCGGTCATATGTACAAAAAAACTACCCCCGCCGTAGACGGAAATAGCTACCTCCCGACTAGAAGTTTATTGGTGGATTTTTGCCGCATCTTCTAAACTTTAACATTTTTCCAGAGAGTATTTCAAGGCAGGATTAAGACCTCTCCCTTTCGTAAAGGGCTTGCCCTGAGCGAAGTCGAAGGGGAGATGGAGAGGGATTTTAGCCCTCCCCCCTTTCTCCCTCACTAACAACTAATAACTAACTACCCATTTGACCTGTCCCTTTCTTTACGTATAATATGTTACATATGACCGATACTAAACCCGACCGTAAAAAAGTCACTTTAACCGACGGCAAAATCCTCCTCCGGCCCTATAACATGAGCGACGCCGATGCTATTTATCAGGCGATTCGCGAATCGATTAAAGAGGTCGGCGCCTGGCTGCCCTTCGCCCATGAAGGTTACGCTATCAAAGAGACCAAAGACTGGTTGAAAAAGCAAGGCAAAGAATGGAACAAGGGCGATACTTACGATTTCGGTATCTACGACGCCAAAGATGGGTCATATATCGGGGGCTGCGGCATTAACGCTATTTCAAAAATGAGTCGCCATGCCAACCTTGGTTATTGGGTGCGCACCAGCCGCATCGGGCAGGGCATCGCTCCGGCGGCGACGAAGCTTTTAGCTAAGTGGGGCTTTGATGTATTGAAATTGAATCGTATTGAAGTTGTGGTGGCGGTCGGCAATGAAAAAAGCCTGCGGGCGGCGGCCAAGGCTGGTGCCAAACGCGAGGGCGTTTTAAGAAATCGCCTCATTCTCCGCGATAAAGCGCAGGACGCCGTTATGCATTCACTTACCCCCGAAGACTTTAAGACTTAAGCTTTTTTTCGTCTTCAGATTTTTCTTCAGTTTCCACATCAACCGTTTGATGGGTTTGCCGGTAGCGTTTAATGATAAGTCGCACGATGAAAGTAATCAGGTAGATAGTCAGCATCAGGCCCACGGTAATCAGCACCGTGTAAATGGGGTTAAACTTTTTAACATCGTCAATCGTCAATCCCAGGACGGCGCCGGCGAAGATATATAATCCGTCAAAGACCATACTGGCCATAAAGACCCCGGCCGCCAGCATCCAAGGTTTCTTATTAGCCGCTAAAACCAGCGTCATAGGAATCCGCATACCCACCAGCCGCCCGAAGGCGACGGAAAATGGCGAAGTAAAGTTAATTTTATTTACGGCGGGGGCTTTAGCCATCAGCCTATCGAAAATGCGGTCCAGGTGTATCTTGTGATAAAACTTTTCCAGAAACGGCAGTACCAGTCGCCCGAAGTGGTAAAGCACCACCGCGCCTATTTGCCGGCCGGCCTGGGCGGAGAACCAGAGCGCCAGCATATGCCAAAAAGATAATTGCCCGTTGCCGAGGTTCATGCCTACATTAAGCCAGATGAATTCCAGCAGCAGGGGAATGGTGAGGGACAACTCCCCGATGGCGCAAATAGTAAGTAGTAGCAGGGCCATCCGAGGGTCTAAAGTGGCGGTAAAATCAACAATACTTTGAAGAAAGTTGGTAAGCCAATCCATTAACCAGCCTCATTGTAGGCCGAGACTCCCAGCAGCGCCGATACGGTGACGAAGCGGTATCCTTGAGCCTGTAGCTGTTCGATAATCAGCGGCAGCGCCAGGATGGTAAAGCTCCTGTCGGCGTGTTGACTATTGTGTTCCAATCCGTAGCCGTCATGCAGCAGGATGATACTCCCCGGCGAAGTCCTTTTGACGATATTGGCGGCGAAGTTTGCCGCCGCTTTCGCTAGGTCGCCCCCCACTTGGTCGTTGTAAGAAACGCTCCAGGTTATCTCAATCATGCTGTTTTCTTTGACGCAGTCGATTTCCCAGGGAGTCTTCTTGCCGTGAGGCGGGCGGTAAAGGTGGGGCAAATAGCCGGTGACGGCGTAGATTACGTCCTGCGCTCTTTCCAGGTCGCGTTCGCCAAAAGTGCTTAAGGCATGGTTGGCGTCGTGAGAATAGGAATGGTTGCCCAGCACACTCCCGTCCGAAATAATGCGTTTGGCAATATCGGGGTATAGCTCCACGTTCTGACCGAGGCAGAAGAATGTGGCGTCAATGCCGTAACTGTCGAGAATATCCAGTATTTGCGTAGTATAAATCCCGTTGGGTCCGTCGTCAAAGGTTAGCGCGACTACTTTTTCCGATGTGTCGCCGGCATAATAAACCTGTCCGAAAACCGGCGAGACCGGCGAGAAATAGCCGTAGCAGGAAAAGCCGATAAAGCAGGCAAGCATTACGGAAAGCCCCAGAGCTAATTTCTTGCGCAGGCTCATGGGGATTGCTTTAGGTTTGGACGCTATCAGATTGAGGCTGAAGTCGAGCATTAAACGCGCCAGGTTGCCGATGACTACCATTAGCAGGACAAAACAGGGCTCGCGTACACTGCGTGCCGATGTCAGCACGCAAATATTGCTGTCGTAAAGGACTTTGCCCAGCTTGCGGAATTTGGTGGTGATGCCGTGCTGGTCGGCGGAATAGGCTATATTTTTATAGCCCCCCACCGCGTAAAATGCCGCCCGGCGAAAGGCGAAAGTAGCGCCGCAGACTAAGAAAGGTCGACCAAAAAACGCCGCCGATATCTTGTTCATGAGGTTGCGTAGGGGGATTTCAACGAATGCCCAAGCGAACTTTTCACGGTATAAAAACCGGCCGGATAGGGCGACGGCTTCCGGATGCTGTTCAAACTTCTTGGCGATTTTTTCCAGCCAGTGGCGGGGATAGAGCGTATCGCCGTCCGCCTGGACGATGATATCGCCTTTGGAGGCGTCGGCGCCGGCCTGGCGGGCGTAAAAGACGTTCCTTTCTTTAGTCGCACTGATGACCCTGACGCCGAAGCTGTGGGCGATTTCCGCCGTCTTATCCGTCGAGTTGTTATCCACCACGATTATTTCGTGATCGCCGGTATAAGTTTGGTCCTTGAGCGAACGTAAACAATCGGCAATGTGTTGCTCTTCATTCCGCGCCGGGACGATGATACTTATCTTCATAGTCTATCAATTAATGATACCATATTGCGTCAATGAAAAAATATCTTCAAAAGGGCTTGACTATGACGCCACGTAATAGTTTATCATATACTTGATGGATACCTATACAGTCAAACAGCTGGCGGAATTCGCGGGCGTTAGCGTGCGCACATTACACTATTATGACGAGGTGGGGCTGCTCAAGCCGGAGTATCGTGCCGGTAACGGCTATCGCTATTACGGCCGGACGGCGGCAGTAAGGCTGCAGCAGATTATGTTTTTCCGGGAGTTGGGATTTGGGCTGGAGGAGATTAAGCAGATAGTGTCCCGCCCCAACTTTGATGTGCTGGAGGCTTTAGAAGGGCACCGCAACCTGCTTAAGAAAAAGTCGGAGCGCCTTGGCGAGCTTTTGCGGACCGTGGAAAAAACTATAAATACACTTAAAGGGGAAAAGGAAATGGCCATCAACGAATATTACCAGGGCTTTAGCGATGAACAGATTGAGGAGTACCGTAATGAAGTACGGGAGCGTTGGGGCGAGGCTGCGCTTAAGGACAGCGAAGCTCGTGTTATAAAAATGGGCAAGGAAAAATTCGCCGTCATACAGGCGCAGGGCGGCACTATCTTTAAAACCATTGCCGACAATATGACTAAAGGCTTTGATAGCCCTTTTATTCAAGAACAGGTGGCTCTATGGCGCCAGTGGCTGGAGAACTTTAGCCATTACTCCGATGAAGCGGTGCTTGGGTTAGGCCGGGCTTACAGCCAGGATAAACGCTTTGTCGCTTTCTTCCGCAAGATAAACAAAGACCTGCCGGAGTTTTTAACTAAAGCCATCGAGTATTACTGTAAAAAATAATTCAACTGTCATCCTGACCCTGAGCTTGTCGAAGGGGAAGGATCTCGTTCCGTCATTCCCTACCTGATTAGGAATCCATCCTCTCTTTCATACTCAACCTATTCTTGTCAAAGGATTAAACTATCTATGCCCACGGAGATCTGGTGATTATAGTTATTGGTGGCATAATAATCATGAAATGAGTGAAACTAGAAAGAAACCAAAAAGCGATTCAAAATTAGGGAAAAAGATACTTTCAAGTAATGCTGATTTTCTTTATTCAATAACATCAGAGAGATTGGAAAACCAACTACAACAAATAGATTCACATAATAATAAAATAATCCGTTTATTAGGTTTTAGTGGCACTATATTGACTGTACTAATTGCAGCTGTTTCCATTTTAATAAGTATAAATAATGATCATATGATAATTTCGTATTATTGGCTTATTCTCCCTACAGTGTCCTTTATTTTGCTAGTGATAATATCACTAATATCTTATACATTAACAGATATCCAGATTGGTCCAGACATAAAAGATGTCTGGAAATATTCAAAAGCATATGAAAAAAGCAATATGCTGAAGTGGGCATCACGTTCGTTTTCTCGAGCATATTACTATAATATTAGGCATGGAACAAAAAAGAAAGAATTAGCGATAACAATCATTATCTGGACACTTTTGGTTCAAATTATTTCGTCCATTATCGCTATAATTATGATATACCAGCTTATTTAAGTTTCAATGTTTTCTGAATCTTTCAATATTTTTTCCATGTCTTTTTCTGAATCTTGACTCTTCTTGAAATATTCTTGATTAGCTGGTGGTGGTTCTTTATTTGTTGTGGTTTCATCTTGCTTTTCTTTATCCATTTGTTTTGCCTCCAGTTAATACTAGTTATCTTAGTAATAATCAGTAATTTCATTTTATCACACTATTCAACTTTGGTTTGGTTATTCTAATCAAGTTATACGCTATCCTAAAATCTGCTCATCCTTTTCCCCCCGGGGAGTCCCCGCCGAGGGGGGCGCCAGTCCCTCTCAAATAACCTCCTCTCCAAACTGGTTACCTTTACTCCTTAACCATCCCGACGAAAGTCGGGAACCAGTCACTCTTTTCCCCGCGACAGAATCCTATTGCCCTCTCTACCTTCCACCCTGTATCATTATCTCGCTGTAGGACTACTTGTCCTTTGTAACTTAAAAAATCAATAACCCAGGAAATCCTCCATTTAACATAAAACGAAAAACGAATTCCCAAACGATTCAGCTTCAACGAATATCGAATCGAAGCTAAACCAATCAAAAAAATAATTCGATAATCGAATAAATCAGTTCCACCTTTTCGCTTTTATCTGCTACAATATCTATGCCATGAAAGATGATGTCACCCCCATCCGCCGCCAGTACCTCCGCATTAAAAAGCAATACCCGCACGCCATCGTCCTCTTCCGCCTGGGCGACTTCTACGAAACCTTTGACGAAGATG
>Ga0184636_1000417_pt1 | contig 10329 bp, 11 predicted proteins | sample PLM3_60_b2_FD_133164 | JGI IMG/M metagenome (GOLD analysis project Ga0184636, IMG submission 133164) | Groundwater sediment microbial communities from an aquifer in East River, Colorado, USA - PLM4_90_b2 | ecosystem: Environmental > Terrestrial > Soil > Riparian zone | place: USA: East River... | reverse complement strand
TGATAATACCAAGTCCTACTGCCGGTTCACCATTCCATCGGGCAATAGTTCTTTCATCTTCGGCGCCGATACTTACTTCGGCAACATCACGAAGACGTACAATATTATTTCCGGATTGGGAAACAATGATCGCTCCAAATTCTTCGGGAGTTGAAAGATCTCCTCTTGTCCGTACCGTGAATTCACGTTTATCTCCTTCAACTCTTCCTCCGGGGATTTCAGCATTTTCGTTTCTGACTGCAAGCTCAATATCATAAGTCGTTAATTTATGTGCAGCCATTCTTAAAGGATCAATCCAAACTCTCATTGCATAACGCCGTTCTCCGCCAAGAAACACACCTCCAACTCCGGATAGTCGTTGAATTTTTTCTTTGAGCACCTGGTCTGCGAAATAAGAAAGCTCAAGTGTTGATTGAGTTTCACTATAGAGAGCCAGCCAGATTATTGGCTGAGCATTGGCATCGACTTTTGAAATAACCGGATCTTCAATTTCTGCTGGAAGAGTTCCGCGAATTCGTGATACTCTGTCCCTGATATCATTTGCAGCTTCATTAACATCGCGGTCGAGTTCAAACTCAATCGTAATAACAGAGCCTCCTTCTTTGCTTGACGACTTTACTGTTTTTACTCCTTCGAGAGTTGCGAATTGTTCTTCTAGCACATCAGTAATTTCAGTTTCAACAACACTGGCACTTGCACCCCGGTATAAAGTAACAACTGAAACAACTGGAGGATCGATATCAGGATATTCACGTACAGGTAATTGTGTAAACGAAATAATTCCAAAAAGTACGATCACTAGACTCATAACAGTTGCCAGAACAGGTCGTTCTATTGATATTTTACTAAGCTTCATAAAAACTCCTTTTACAAATAATAATCTCCAATAAAATTATCTTCCTCATTTCTGTGATGAAGTCACTTCTGTATTAACAGGCAGCACTTTAGCTCCGGGAAAAAGTTTTTGATGACCTGCTGTTATGATTTTCATTCCCTGTTGCAGCCCGGCTGAAATTTCCACAACATCAGACATCTGTAATCCTAAAGTAACAGGTGCAGGTGCGACGGTACTATCCGGATTAACTATGTAAACAAAAGATTGATCACCGTTTGCAAATACAGCTTCGGTTGGAATTGTCAATGCCTCAGGTCTTTGACTCAGAATAACAGAAACATTTGCTGACATTCCGGGACGGAATTTTTGTCCGGGGTTAGGAACTCTTGCAACAATTCTCGCAGTTCTTGTATCCGCATCGATTATCGGTTCAATTGCGATTATTTTTCCGTTCACTTCATGACCCGGGTATACAGGTGAATAAACAATAACCTCTGAGCCTCTTTTTAACTGCGCGAGAAATTTCTCCGGTGCTGAAAAGTTGATTCGGATTTCATTCAGATTAGCTAATTCTGTAATTGCATCACCTGTTATCAAGAAACTGCCAACACTTACTCGACGAGATCCGATCATTCCATCAAAAGGTGCAACTATTCTGGTTTTATTAAGCCGTGCCTCTGCTAATTTCAGATTTGCTTCTGCTACTTTTAACGATGCCATAGCATCATCAAGATCTTGCGGAGTTCCGGCTTTTTGATCCACAATTTTTTTGACACGATTATATGTGCTGAGACTTTGTGTATATAAAGCTTCAGACCGGGTTACTTCTGCAGCAAGTTGAGAATCATCAAGTTGAGCAATCAGTTCACCTTTTTTTATCTGACTTCCTTCTGTAAACGGAAGATCAATAACTGCTGCATTAATTTCTGAGACTACAGTTATCTCCTCAATGGCTTCAATAGTTCCAACTGCTTCAAATTTTTCACTAACAACCTGCATTTTAACTTCTGCAACTTCAACAGGCATTGGCGGCATTGAGAATTGTCCTTCTCCCGAATTTTGATCGGAACAATTTGTGTTTAGAATAATTAGCAGAATTAAAGCTGAACTAATAAGCAAAAATCGATTTGAGATTTTTGTCTGCTTCAATTTTTTATTTTTTTGATTTTTCATATAAACCTCATTTTAATAATTTAAATTCTCAGGATATCTGCCTGAAGTAAGCTGTCTTAATTTAGCAACAGCATTTACTGTGCGAACCAACGCTTCAGAATATCTCCGTTGTGCTTTTGCAAAATCTTCTCCAAGTCGAACCAGTTCAAATGCAGTAAGTCGTCCATTCTGAAATCCAATCCTTCCAATACGAACTTGTTCTTGCGCAGCTTCCACTCCATCTGTTGCCGCTTTGAGACGACTATTTCCATGTATCAGTTCGCGGTGTGCTGAGCGAACCGATTTTTCTATTTCTCGACTAAGCTCAGTATAATTTTGTTCCGCGTGATATGTCAAAGCTTCCAAACGATCTTTTTCTCCAATATCACTTCTGAATCCGATTGGAACACTTAGTTCAACTCCAATACTCCAACCGGGATAATCACGCTTAATAACCTGATTCAACATATCATTAAAACTTCCGCTTGTTGTTGTTTGAAGTGTATCGCTGCCGAAAATCACATTTTGGGAATCACCTCCGATTCCTGCACTGGAAATTGATCCAACAAGATTTAAAGTTGGTAATACTTCCCAGGATGCCGCATCAACCAAAGTATTGGATGCATCAATTCCATCCTGAACTGCTTTTAATTGAAGATTGCTTTCAATTGCATAATCTATCATTGCATCGACAGGTTCAATTGGAAATTCCGAAGGAGGTGTATCTGTAGTTTTAAATCTTGCTGAAGATGATTCTGGTCTAGTGCCAATTAAAACAGCAAGTAAATCAGATTGATTGTCGAGTGCTTCTTCCTGATCAATAAATAGTATTTCCTGCTCAGCAAGAAAAGTTTTTGCATTTGCTACTTGTTCGGGTCCGACCAAACCTGCTTCTTCACGCACTTGAGTTTCTATTAAAAATTCTTTTGCACGATCGCGAACAAGTTTCTGAACACCATAGTTTCGTTCTGCTGAATAAAGATCCCAGTATGCTATTTCAACTTCGCTGGTAACTCTGATAACTTCATGGTCATACAATGCTTTTACTCCTTCGTACTCAAACTCAGCAAAAGTAAGATCTTTACGTCCGTTTGCTGTAAATCCTTCCAGCAAAGGTTGTCTGAAGCTCAAACTCCCAAACGCATTATACTCCGGATTTAAAAAAGCAAACTGAGAATTTGAATTAAGACTATAAGTATTCAGAGCAAGTTCAAGCTGTGTTCCTATTGGAAGATTTAATGTGAGTCCGGTTTGTGATGTTGTCTCCTTTGTTTGCAGTACATTGGCTCCGGCAAAGAAAGAGGAAGTGGGAATATCCAGATCATTATAATATAAATTAAAATAAAACTCCGGATCGAAATAGCCTCTTTGTCTTTTTAAATTACCTTCAGCAGCCATGAAGAGTGCTTCAACTTTTCCGATTGCGGTTGAATTTTTCTTCGCTAAATCATAAGCTTCTGACAATCTAATTGGAGAACCCTCTAATTTCTCAATAATCATCTGTAGTGCACTATCCGGATTTACAGTTTGTCCTCTGATGAGTGCTGAAATTAAAAACAAAATTCCGATCAACAGTTTACTTCGAAGGTAATAGCTCTTCGTGAACGACATATGGTTTTGCTCCTTAGTATAAAGAAAACTAAAATTCAGTTATGAGTATTTTATCCGGAACGAGGAACTATTCATAAACGAGAATAAGCTGAATCAAATTTTATAATTTGATATTAGTGTAAAATTGAAAATCCAGCTGTGAATATTGTTCCAGATTTAATGGAAAGGATTGAACAGTTCTAAAATAATTTCAATTCAAAATAAAAGATTATAATATTACACGTTGTGCGCTATGTTACAACCAATGTTAACTAATTATTAATATTGGCTTTCTGTTATCTGCTTCTTGTTATCATTTTAAATTTACACTATTACTTTCTTCCAAGTACCTTTCTTAAACAACCATATAGTGAAAAGCCCTACAGAAGTTTCGGAAATAAAAATTGCCCAGAATACTCCTTGAACATCCATTCCAAGAATTTTTGACATAAAGTATGAAAGTGGAATCTGAAAAAGCCAGAAGAAAACAAGATTAATCTTAGTTGGAGTTATAGTATCACCGGCACCATTAAATGCTTGTGTAGATACCATCCACCAGCCGTACACGAAATATGAATAAGAAACAATCTTCAGCCACATTCCCCCAATTGTAATGACTTCTGTGTCATTTGTGAATATCCCGACCAGCGATTCACTGAAAAGAAAATAAACGATCGCTACACAGATTAAAAATATCATATTCCAGAAACCTGTAACCCATACAGAACGTTCAGCACGATCGGGTTTTTGAGCGCCGAGATTTTGTCCAACGAGAGTTGCGACTGCATTTGACATTCCCCAGGCAGGCATCATTGTGAACATCATAATCCTGATTGCAATTGTTGCCCCGGCAACTGCCTGACTTCCAAAATCCGAAATTATGCGCATTATAAAAATCCAGGATGTCATCGCTACAATCATTTGTCCGATTCCACCCAAGGAGGTGCGTACTATTTTTAAAATGATTTCCCAGTTAAAGTGAAGATGAGAACGAAGAGCTTTAATGTGTTTACCGCCTTTAAATAGTACCCAGAATTGTATAATTACAGCAATGCCTCTGCCGATATTAGTTGCAACTGCTGCACCTTCAATACCCATTTCGGGAAATGGTCCCCATCCAAAAATCAGAACAGGATCAAGTATGATATTAATTCCATTCCCGATCCAAAGTACGCGCATTGCAATAGCAGCATCACCAGCACCTCTGAAGATGGCATTAATCACAAACAGCAAAACGATTACAACATTTCCACCTAACATCCATTGGGTATATTTATAGCCGTATTTAATTGTCCATTCGTCTCCACCCATCAAAGCAAGCAATTCTTTTGAAAAGAAAATTCCTGCAATCATAAAAGGTACTGATGCAAGTGCCGCAATAAATATAGCCTGAACAGCTGCGTTGCTTGCTTTTTCTTTATCCTTTTCACCAATACGTCTTGCAACAATTGCGGTAACAGCCATAGCCAATCCCATTGCAATAGAGTAAAGCAGAAACAAATAAGTTTCTGTGAGACCTACTGTTGCAACGGCTGAAGGACCAAGCTTACCGACGAAGAAAATATCAACAACTGCAAAGGTTGATTCCATTATTAATTCCAAAATCATAGGCACAGCAAGAAGGAAAACTGCTTTACCAATATTGATTTGTGTATAATCAGCTTCGCTTCCACGTATTGCATCTTTTAATTCCTGCCAGAGAGAATTAATTTTTGATCGCGTTGTTCTATTATTCTCTTGTATATCGAATTCTATTTCGTCTTTCAACGTGTGCCCTGTTCAATTGATTACTGAAAAAGTAGATGTCAATTTATTACTGATTAGGTTTTCTCTGCTAGCGCTCTAAGCTTCTGTAATGCTTTAGGCCATATATTCTGGAACATTTCTTTATACTCATCATTGCTATCCAAATCAACAATCAGCTCAGTTTTGTTACCAACACTTTTGAATGTATAATTCTCAAGCAAACCAGCCCAAACTTTTACTGCATCGCTAGAAGTGTCCTCAATTCCGTTTTCAACAACTCCAAGGTGTTCAATTGAAATATATTCGTACTGTTTGTTTTCTTTTATACGGCTTACCATACCTGACATTGTTCCCTTGTCATTTGTGGCGAGGAAAAGAATTTTACTTCCTTTATTCCAGTCTCCAACATAATGTGAGCCGGCAGTAAAAGCTTCTGTCCAAACGCGGTATGTTTTATCCTCAAGCATCGCATTCCATACTTTTTGTTTCGGTGAATCAATAATGATTGAGAAATTTAATTTCTGCATAGTATTTTTCCTTACTTTTTTTTCTTTGTAACTTTTAAAGAATTTTCTTTTACTCGGTGGTGAACAATTTTTTGTATTAAAGCTAATGGCATTGGTTTATCCAGAGGAAACTGAACCGTACCTTTTGACGAATTATATTTTACCAAATCCTTTTGAAAAATTTTATTTGCTCCTGACCCGGGATAAAACCCAATATGATTTTTGAATGCAGCAAAGTGAACTAGGTTTCCGTTTAGTTTGAATGTGGGAATCTGGTAGCTGATTGCTTCTTGAGCATTAGGTGCTGATTCTATAATCATCTGCCGGACTGTTTCAAGGATTTTTTGAATATCCTTAGGAAATGTTTTAATGTATTCATCTATTGTTTGAAAATTTTGTTTTGATGAACGCAAGGTTACCTCCTTAAAATAACAAGTCTACATATCAAGTGGTTGAAGAATGCTCAATCGGTTTCCTTCGGTATCTATGAAAGAAACATATGAGCCAATGCCGGGAATATCCATTGGTTCTCCTAAAACTTTTCCACCGGAAGCTTTTATCTTTTGGATGGATGCGTTAATATCTTCAACACCGATAACAACGGATAGGTGATTTGAAGCAGTATCCTCAGTTTTTTGGTAGAAACCACCGTTAATTGACCCTGGATTTTTAGGATGACCATTATTACCACTCTCCGTTGTAGTTACAACAACATACTCTCCCATTTCGGGACCAAGCTGCTGCGTTTGCCAACCAAATACTGTGGTATAAAATTCAGATATACGTTTTCTATCTTCTGCGGGCATTTCAAAGTGTACTACGGGATTCATTTTGCTCATTGTGAGCTCCTTTATTTATTGTTTTTAATTTTCAGAATAAGCTTTTTCTAAATCATCAATATTAATTTTTTTCATTTGAAGCATTGCATGCATCACTCTTTGCGATTTCTTTCCATCTTTATCACTTAAGAGTTTGCTTAAAGCACCTGGAACGACTTGCCAGGATAATCCAAACTTATCTTTTAACCATCCGCACATTTGTGCTTTTGGATCGCCCCCTTCAGAAAGCTTATTCCAATAATGATCAATTTCTTCCTGTGTTTCGCAGCTTACAACAAATGAAATTGCTTCAGTGAATTTGAAGTGTGGTCCGCCGTTCAATGCTACGAATTCCTGTCCGTTTAACTGGAATGATGCAGTCATAACTGAACCCATTGGTCTTCCGGCAGCTTTCGCCCCGGCTTCATCATACCGGGCAACTGTTCCAATTCTTGAGTTCTTAAAAATTGAAGTGTAAAAGTTTACTGCTTCTTCTGCATTATCATTAAACCAAAGAAACGGAGTAATTTTCTGCATAAGAATCTCCTTTAAAATTCTCTCGTTAGTTTTTTATTTATTCAGTTAAATATTGATTGACAACAATTCCACAATCGAATGCAGAACTATTTACAAGTTTTAATTTCATTTTATCTTCTAAATTCCTGAATATTTCCATCCCCTCCCCAATAACAGTTGGATTTATAAAGAGATAGTACTCATCTATTAAATTTTTTTTTATAAGTGAAGACACAAATCCGGCTCCGCCATAAACTATTATATCTTTTCCCCTCTGCCCTTTTAAGTTGTTCACTTCAGTAACAATATCTCCAGTAGCTAATTTTGTGTTTGTCCAATTACTTTTCTCAAGCGTTTTTGTGAAAACCACTTTGGGATAATCGACAAACTTTTTTGCAACTTCATATTCCTCGTTATTTGGATCTGCTATAACATTAGTCCAGTGAGAAATAAAACCATCCGTCATTTTTCTTCCAAGAAGAATGGTGTCAACTGAATATGTTAATTCCCCGACATAATTTTTCAGCTTATCATCCCAATTCCATGTCATCCATTCCAATTCTCCATTTGGTCCTGCTACAAAACCATCTACCGTCATCTGTACTTGAAGTTTTAGTTTTCTCATTTAAATAATCCTCCCTGACCTTATTTATTTTCTTTCGGAGGTGAATAGATTACCATCCACTGAACACCAAACTTATCTGTTAATGAACCAAAATAATCTCCCCAAAACTGATCAGCCATCGGCATTTCAACTTTGCCACCTTGTGAAAGGCCATTAAAAAGTTTATCTGCCTCTTCCTTACTTTCTGCATCAATAGAAATATAAAAGTTGTTTCCGGGGGTTACCTTATGCCCCATTGATTCGAGAGCATCAGTAGCCATCATAAAGTTATTGTTTCCCATCTGTAAACCGATGTGCATTATTTTTTCTTTGTCAGAAGCACTAAGATTTTCAGTACCCGGTGCATCTTTGAAGCGATTTATTCCTCCGACAAATTCAACACCGAAAACTTTTTTATAAAAATTGAATGCTTCTTCGGTGTTACCGGGAAAGTTTAAATAGGGATTGATTGATTTCATTTCTAGACTCCTTTTGTTTTTATAGCTTACTAATTCTATGATTTACTTGGTGGCTGCTTCAAACAACGTAAGCATAGCCGCCTTTGCTTTGTTTAAAAACAGTTATTAAAGATTTTCGAGCCGAGTGGCAATTCAGATATCTATTTAAGATATATGCTGGAAGTTCCTTGCTTTTCCGTTTATAGGTTTACCATCTGACAAGTGATTCGTAACACATTTTTATACTTTATTAGAATCATATCCCGGGACAACTTATCCTATAATTGCAAAAGAACTTTTGTCTTTTTAAAAGTGTTATATTAAATATAAAATAAAGGTAAGAAATGAAAAAGATAATTCATAAAGCAGATTCAAGGGGATATTTTGATTACGGATGGCTGAAGACTAACCACACATTCAGCTTTAGCAATTACTACGATCCTGAACGTGTAAACTTCGGAATGTTGAGAGTCCTGAATGATGACTTCGTAGCACCCGGACAAGGTTTCGGAACCCATCCTCACGGTGATATGGAAATTGTTACTATTCCACTTGATGGAGCTCTGGCACATAAAGACAGCACAGGGAGCGAAGGAGTAATTTATCCTGATGAAGTTCAGGTGATGTCTGCGGGCACAGGTATTCGTCATTCAGAATACAATCATTTGCAAAATGGAGAATCAAACTTCTTGCAGTTGTGGATTTTCCCTGATAAGAAAGGACACAAACCAAGACACTATCAGAAATCATTCAATTCTGAAGAGAGAAAAAACAAATTTCAATTTATTGTTACTCCGAAAAAAAATGATGACAATCTCTGGCTCAATCAGGATGCTTATCTTTCACTCACAGATTTAGAAAAAAATAAATCTCTCTCTTATACTATTCACACAAAAGGAAACGGTGTTTATGTGTTTTTAATCGTAGGTCAAATTTCTGTTAGTGGAGAAACATTATCTAAAAGAGATGGAATTGGCATTTGGGAAACCGACGTATTTTCAATTACTGCACATTCAGATTCGAAAATATTGTTAATTGAAGTGCCGATGGTATGAAAAAAAATCAAATAAAAATTAAAGGGTGAAGTCAATGATAAATAAAACAATCCTCGCAGGATTTATTATGCTACTTTTTTCTCTGAATAACTTTTCCCAGGATAAAGAGCTGCCGCAGCTTGTAACTGTAAAGCAGGTAGATCTGAAAAAATATGCCGGTCTTTGGTATGAGATTGCGAAAATTCCAAATTCATTCCAGGACCAATGTGCGTACGGAACAACTGCCGAATACAAAATTCAGCAAGATGGCAGCATACAGGTTATCAACAAATGTTATGATAAAAATGGCGAGCCGGATATTGCTGATGGTGTTGCAAATGTTGTCGATAAAAAAACAAATTCGAAACTTGAAGTAAGCTTCGTAAGTTTTTTTGGCATCCGTCCATTCTGGGGTGATTACTGGATTATCGGACTTGATGAAGATTACGGTTGGGCGGTGATTGGCACACCAACCAGAAAATACGGCTGGGTTTTAAGCAGAACTCCAACATTACCCAATGAAACAATGCAGGAGATTTTTGAGATACTAAAAAATCAGAATTATAACCCCGATGTTTTTGAAATATCCAAACACTATAACTAATTTAAACCAAAGAAATAATCTGTGAGTTGATTAAATGGATTTAGAGAAATTAAAATACCCTATTGGAAAATTTCAAATAAAAGATGGCACAAATAAATCTCAGGTTAATAATTGGATCAAAGAGATTGAAAATTTTCCAAAGAAATTAAAAACAGCGGTAAATGATTTAAACGAAGAACAACTGGATACCAATTTTCGTCCCGGCGGATGGACTTTACGTCAGGTAATCCATCACATAGCTGATAGCCATATGAATGCATATATCCGTTTTAAACTTGCGTTAACTGAGGATAAGCCGGTGATAAAACCTTATAATGAAAAGTTATGGGCTGAACTGCCTGATAACCGAATAACCAGTATAGCTGTCACCATAAATCTTATAGAAGCACTTCACCAAAAATTATTTGATCTTTTAAAGCAGCTTGATGAAGAAAAACTTAATAAAGAGTTTATACACCCGGACTCG
>Ga0184636_1000416_pt1 | contig 10343 bp, 8 predicted proteins | sample PLM3_60_b2_FD_133164 | JGI IMG/M metagenome (GOLD analysis project Ga0184636, IMG submission 133164) | Groundwater sediment microbial communities from an aquifer in East River, Colorado, USA - PLM4_90_b2 | ecosystem: Environmental > Terrestrial > Soil > Riparian zone | place: USA: East River... | reverse complement strand
GAAAAAGTCCGGAAAGAACTGGCAGTAATTAAACAATCCGAGGATGAAGCCCGCGAATACGCCGAGAGTATCATTAACACCGTACGTGAACCATTAATCGCTATGGATCAAGATTTGAGGGTGGTCTCCGTCAGCCGTTCCTTCTATGAAGTCTTCAAGGTAAAGCCTGAAGAGACCGTGGGACAGCTTATTTATGACCTGGGAAATAAACAATGGGATATCCCCAAGCTGCGGGAACTGTTGGAAACTATCTTACCTCAAAAAACAACCTTCGATAACTATGAGGTTGAACACAATTTTGCTACCATTGGCAGGCGCATCATGCTTTTGAATGCCCGGCAAATTCATAGAGTGTTGGGCAAAGAGCGAGTCATCCTCCTGGCCATCGAGGACATCACTGAACGAAGGGAGATAGAAGACGGGCTAAAAAAAGCCCATGAAGAGTTAAAGGCGTTGGCCACTGAGTTAAAACGTACCGCTCGGGTAAAATCTGAATTCTTGGCCAATATGTCGCATGAACTCAGGACCCCGCTTAACTCGATTAACGGTTTCTCTGAGGTATTGTACGATGAGACTTTCGGACCGCTTAATGAGAAACAGAGGCAATACGTTAATAATGTTTTAACCAGCGGGAAGCACCTTCTCTTACTGATAAATCAGATTCTTGATATGGCAAAAGTCGAAGCTGGAAAGATGAAGCTGGCATTATCTAATTTACCCATGAAAAGCTTATTAAATGAGATTCCAATGCTGGTAGCGGATATGGTCAGTAAAAAGAAGCTTCAAATGCTGCTTGAAATACCCGAAGATTTGCCGAATATTGAGGGGGATGAACTCAAGGTAAAAGAGATAATTTACAACCTGCTTTCAAACGCAGTTAAGTTTACTCCCGAGGGTGGTAAAATTGGCATGCGGGCGAAGCAAACTGATTCCGAGATAGAAATAGTGGTCTGGGATACGGGGGTCGGTATCGCACTTGAAAACATGGGGAAAATATTTGAAGGATTTTTCCGTGTCGATACTCCATATTCTCGGGTAACTGAGGGGACAGGACTCGGTTTGCCGCTATCCAAAAAGCTGGTTGAACTGCACGGCGGGAAGTTTTCCGTAAAATCAGATGGGCTAGATAAAGGCACCGAAGTCAGCTTTACCTTGCCGATTATATCCAGGAAGGTGGCCTAAGATGGGGAAGAAAGTATTAGTTATCGATGATAACGGAAACAACCTGATGCTGGAAAAAGACCTTTTGGAGGTCGCTGGCTTCGAAGTATTTGAAGCTGAAAATGCTTCCAGCGGAATTGCCATTGCCAGGAAAGAAAAACCGGATGTTATCATTATGGATATACGGCTTCCCGATATGCGTGGTTCCGAAGCCGCCAAGATATTACGTAATGACAAAGAGACACGTGATATTCCCATTATTTTTGTGACTGCTTCTGTAATGGCAGAAGGTAGAGAAGAGATAAACGTAATAACCAACTCCGGGTTTATAGGTAAGCCGATAAATACGCGCACCTTTGCGAAAGAAATAAGTCAATTTATTAAGTGATTTTTCAAATATGTTGAAAAGTCAAATAAAAATGAGATAGATGATGAAAGACAAACCAGTAATCTTAGTTGTTGATGACCAGCCCCAAAACATAGAACTTCTCGAAGCGCATCTTGTTCCGCAGGGTTATGAAATTGTCAAAGCGGCAAACGGTGAAGAAGCTCTGGGGAAACTTTCCACTAATCAAATCGATCTGATTCTGCTGGACGTAATGATGCCCGGTATGGATGGTTTCGAAGTTACCCGCAGGGTCAGACAAGATGAAAAAATTCGGCTGCTTCCGATAATTTTAGTTACTGCCTTGCGGGAAATGGAAGACCGGGTAAAAGGAATTGAAGCCGGTTGTGATGATTTTCTTTCAAAACCTGTTGACAAGATGGAGCTTTTAGCCCGGGTCCGGTCTCTGCTAAAGGTTAAGGCCTACAACGACTTGATGGCTAATTATCGGAAAGAACTGGAGGCCGAGGTAACCAAGAGGACCGAGGAATTAAGGCATGCCTTCGAGAGAATAAAAGCATCCTCGCTGGAGACGATTTATCGGCTTTCCATGGCTTCTGAGTACCGCGATGATACTACCGGCGCACATATCAAGCGTATGAGCCATTATTGCGCTGCCATTGCCCGCCGCATGGGACTAGACGAAAATACTATTGAAACTATTCTTTATGCAGCGCCCATGAATGATTTGGGTAAAATAGGCATACCAGACTCGATACTGATGAAACCAGCCAAGCTTGACTCAAAGGAATGGGAAATCATGAAGCTGCATACGGTCATCGGTGCAAAAATTCTCGAGGGCTCGGACGCCGAATTTATCCGTCTGGGAGAAACGATAGCCCTGTGCCATCATGAGAAGTGGGATGGAAGCGGCTATCCAAATAGGCTAAAAGGTATAAAGATACCAATCGCCGCACGTATTGCGGCAATCGCAGATGTATTCGATGCACTTACCTCGGTACGACCATATAGGAAACCATTCTCTGTGGAGGAGTCACTGGCTATTATCCGGGAAGGGAGAGGAAGCCACTTTGATCCGGATGTGGCGGATGCCTTCTTTGCTATCCAGGATGAGATACTCAATATCAAGAAACAATATGGTGATGATAATCAACAGGCCTTTGATATTCCTGGACTGAAAGACTTGCTGCAGCAATACAAATTTAGACCTAACCCGATTTCTTATTGAGGAATCTACTTATTATTACAATCTGGAGCGCGTTAGCCAGCCTGATTATTTATTGCGGTTTCGCTTTGATTTTGAAGGCTACTAATACGTTCCGTGATTGAAACTTCTTTGAAATCCAATTCACTGACGTTAACATTAATCTTATCTTTCGTCATGCCTTCCACGGTCGTGAATGCCAGCCACGTTTGATACCATGTTTTTCTTACTCGGCTGCGGATACTTTCATATTCACAAACGAGATAATGGGTTTTGTTTAGCTCGAGTTTGATGGGAACGAATGTTAATGCCTGTTCGTTGTTGCGCAGGAAGCCCAGAGTCTCACCCTGCAGGACGACCCTTTCCGCGTTCATCAAAGAGATTCCCAAGTCTATAGCCGGACTGTTACCGGCATTGAACAGCTCAAAATGCGAAAAATGGGAAGTCAGCGGACGGTCATCGGATTTCTGCGTACTCTTGGGCGCGGACACGATATTAGCCTCATATGTCGTTGCAACCTCATGAACCACCGCTCTTATCACCAGCAAGGGGCGGGATGCCGCCATCGCCACTTCAGCTTTAGTCTCTTCCATGGATATTTTTAGTTGCTTCTTTGACTGGATGGCATAATAGAGGGTTATTAAAACGAGCACTAAGGATAGAACAGCGGTTATCATAAAATAGAAGCTATCCATTGCCTTTACTCCTAGTTGATAAAGCCACCCCTACTTGATGTTTCAAAACGACTTTTACCTGGGTAGCTCATATCTCAATATATTTAGTAGTATAGTATATTATAAAGGATACTTCCAATACGGGCTATCAGGCTGGATTTGCACGGTAGCGGCTCTAAGACCCACCGCAACAGTAGCCAGATTCTACCAAACAATCAGTTAAAAAGTGTCTCATTTATCATGAAGATTTATATATGGAATGCCCTCTTCACTATCCTTTTTGTCCAGCGCGGAAGAATGAATGAGGCAAACGCAAGTGCTATCTATAACACCATCCGACCCTATCAGGGATTGAGATACCTAACTCCAAAAAAAATCCGGGAACAATAACAAATAGAGAGGTTAATAGTAATTAATTATGTTAACGAGTACACAGGCTTGACAACCAAACGAACAGGGGCCTATACTCTCACCAGACTGCAATGTAAGTCGATCATAATGTCATTGTGAGTTGAAACAGGAAATTCTGGACAAAGAGTGTAAACTTTAATATTGATAAAAACGTCTCTTTAGTATTTTTTAGTTGAAATTCAGTAAGTACAAACAATAATACAAGGTAATTATATATGGCAAAGACATGCAAGCCGATAGACAAAGATAAAATTACAATACTTAATCCTGAGAAAAACAAAATCGTTTTCAGAGGAATGATTGTAATGGAAGAAGATCAGGACAAAAGTATGTGTATATGCTCGCCCGATAACTGTAGCTGTAATTGTATCTATCCAACTGCAATTCAGTCTACAACTCAAGGCGTCTCAGACGGTCGTTCCACTGTGATGTATAATCAAAACTGTATCGGCTGAGTTTGGATGCCTACTTGGAATCGTTAGGGGAGAATCCACGTGGCGAATGAAACATCGGGTGTGCCTTTTATATTCAAATTCGGCACTTCAAACGCACAATATATCTACGACGTAAATACCAACCATATCATTGATGTTGAACCGTCGGTCTTTAACTTAGTTGATTATTATCGTTGCAGTGATTCTAGCCTAGACAAGGTGAGAACTCGATTACCAGAAGGCTATGATGATCGTGATCTAGTGACAGCTTTTAATATTTTGTCGCGTCTACGTGACCAACATGACCTATTCTCCAATCATCGCCCAATAAGTATGAATTTTTTTGACAGCCGCAACGAAGTAGATCATGCCCTACAACACAAAGTAAATAGCCTAGTTTTGAGTGTTACCGAACAATGTAACTTTCGTTGTGCGTATTGCATTTTCTCAGGTGCATACTACTATCGCCGATCACATTCAAACCGCCGTATGTCTCTGAAAACAGCTTTACATGCTGTTGATTTTTTACGTAGCCACAGTGATAAAGCCGAAAATTTGGCGGTCACGTTTTATGGTGGAGAACCTCTATTGAACTATCCGGTTATTAGAGAAATCATTGAATATTGCCGAAGCGTTTTTAATCGTCCTGTACTACATAGTCTGACAACCAATAGTTCTTTGCTTGATGAGGAGAAGATACACTACTTTCATAGCCGTGGCATATATCTTGTCATTAGTATAGACGGTCCTCAGAAACAACATGATCGGTTTCGTCGGGACATTGCTGGCCATGAAACGTATGAACAAGTCATTCGGGTTTTGGAGATGATTCATAAGTTGGATCCTGTTTACTACTTTAGTCATATATCGTTTTCGGCTGTTATTCCCCATCCATCTTGGTACGACGATTTTTATGAATTTGTGAAGAACAACCCACTTTTATCTAACAGCATATTCCGTACATCTTCCATCGAGTATGAGGACACTGTTTTACAACGCGAAAATTTCGTCAAACCAGGGTTCGAAGCCGATTTCCTCATCCCTCATGAACAGTTTATGAACTCGCTGTTACATCGCTACACTACGTCAGATCGTTTGAAACCAGTCTTCGACGACCAGTTCAACCTACGATTGTCACTTTTTCACGAGCGATGCCACCATCTACTTGGTGATGTGGTGAAGTCAAATGGTTTGTGTCTTCCGGGAATCCGCAAGCTTTTCGTTAATACAGACGGCCGGTTCGGCATCTGCGAGCGAGTTCCTGATTACCCTATAGGTGACTTGGCCCACGGACTCGATTCCGAGGTGATTTGGAGCCTAATACGACAATATATTGAACTAAGTAGCGACTGCTTCAACTGTCCCGCAGTACGATTCTGTCTGCTTTGCTTCCAACATATTCTTCGTAAGGGGGTTGATATTGAAAGGAAACATATATTCTGCAAGTACGAGAGGAAGGACTTTGAACGTACTTTGATCCTCTACTGTATGATCCTGGAGAAGGATACTCATGCACTTGATTGGCTGGTTGATCATCGTCAGAAAATGGCAGCTGCGTTCGATAATAAGTGAGGATGTTTGATAGCACGTTTCCACTTGACTAAAGGGGATTTAAGGTTGATGCCAATATATTCTAACTAAATTGGATAATGTTTTTTGTATATTGTTGTCTTTTTATTTGAGTTAGCGAATAATGTAAATTTTAAATATAATTTTATATGATACCTACTCCTACCAGTAGATTTTCAACAATATCACTTTTGGGGTTAATATTAAGTAGTAATGCTATATGGTGATGGTTTTCGGTTCTTAATCATACAGAGTCCTACTCATCGATTTTTGGCGAAATTCAAGAAAAAGGTGAGGAGTATACTCTTCAAACTGGTTGTCTAATGGAAAATACACAAGAAGCTATATCTTGATTTAAGCGGAGTTCGCCTATCTATAAATCGCTTTAGAGGTTCTTGTATAATTCCTTTATTACATTTTTAATACGATCTAGATCGGCTGTAACTCGGTTTATGAGAATTTCCAATTCTGCTACCTCGGTCGTGTTGAAAATGCTTAAAGATATCCATCGGTAAGAGTGATATGAAAAATTGCTAAACCGTTAAGATTTGACGAAAAGGAACTATTTAACCTTGCGAGTTATTTACCCGTCGAACAATCCACGGAAGATGATCTCAACAAGCACAAATCTCTTGCTCTGAGATGCTCCAGATATTTCAGCTAGTTCTACGAGCGTTATACCTAACCTTTTTCTTTGCTTTTTTGTAATATTACCAAGATTTTGAATTTCGTCCATCTTACTATTTAGTTTTACTCAATTATATGTCAAATATGACCTATTTCCAAACCTTATGTTAATGTCACACAAGGGGTCTCGCTTTTGGAGCGGCTGTCTCGACATACTGTGTCTATCCTGGTGACCCGAAGCGACTGTACAAAACTGACTTTTGTTCAACCACCCCCTCCTATAAAAGGCTACAACGTTATTTTCAAGAACTAGCACGTTTATCATCCCCGTCTTGGAAGTAGGAAACTTTTAAGACTAAAGAGAGGATAGTGGAAACTCCATAGCACAAACAACGTGGCGTTTTAACGACTATTAGAGCTAAATCAAAGCTCTGACTGAGCAATAAGGCAGCTTCCCACAACATAACTCATACGTTCTTTACCTCCCCTTTACTTAACGGATAGTATTATAATTGTTAGAGATGCGTATCTTAGTTGTAGAAGACGAGAAAGATTTAGCAGACAGCTTGGCCAGAGGCCTGCGCCAACAAGGCTATGCTGCCGATATTGCCTACGATGGTGAGGATGCTTTAGTCTTGATAGAGGTAAATAACTATGACCTTATCATTCTCGATCTGAACCTGCCAAAGATTGATGGTATGGAGGTATGCCAAAGGATACGAGGCTCGGGAGCCCCGACCAGCATTCTCATACTGACTGCCCGGGCTAGCCTACGCGACCGGGTAAACGGTCTTGACCAAGGTGCGGATGATTATTTGGTGAAGCCATTCCACTTTTCTGAGCTACTGGCACGGGTACGCGCCTTGCTACGCCGGGAAGGCAAATCAGGGCATCCTATTCTCAGGGTTGGCGAACTAGTGCTTGACCCCAATGCTCTCAAAGGTTTTTTGAAAGGTATAGAGTTGGCACTTACTATCAAGGAATTTGCTATTTTAGAATATCTGATGCGTAACACGGGCAGGATTGTCAGCCAGGAGGAACTGTTGGAGCATGTGTGGGATGAGCAGGCTAACATTTTTAGCCACACCATTAAAGTGCATATCAAGAATATACGTAAAAAGCTAGACGCTGTTGGTGGATGTGGACTACTCTCGACTGTCAAGAGAAGGGGGTATAGATTATGAGGATACCGTCATTTGCCAGGACAATACGTTTCAAACTTACCCTGTGGTATATGGCGCTTTTTATGCTCTTTTTCATGCTGATAATTGGCGGGATAAACCTGGCTATGCATCAGTTCCAGAACACAGATTCAGAGATGTGGCAAAATGGCAAACCAACATGGCAAGAAATACGCGAACAGGGAATGAGCGGCGATACAGTGCGCTTGGGTATCTATTCCCTGATTGCCCTTGGATTAGTCCCTATCCTCGGATTCACCGGTGGGTATTTTCTTGCTGGTAGGATGCTAAAACCCATTTCTCATGTCTCTTCACTAGCAACCCGGATTTCAAGCACTAACTTGAAGGAAAGGATTAGTTATCATGGTTCTGAGGATGAGATAAAACGTCTTGCTGATACCTTTGATGAAATGATGGGGCGGTTAGAAGATGCTTTCGAATCTCAAAAGCAGTTCATTCAGGATGCTTCACACGAACTGAGGACTCCCATCGCCACAGCCCAAACAAATATAGAGGTTGTCGAGATGGCGAAAAAGGTAACCGCCAGTGACTATAAACGACTGATGAAAGTGTTAAAACGGAGCTTGGAGCGAATGAACCAGCTTAGCGACCAACTCCTGCTATTGGCGGATGTCAGCCAGGAGCGAGCGAACTGGCAAGTAGTAGATATGAAATCAATTATTAGCGAGGTGGCAGCTGAGGTCAGTGCCAGGGTGACAGTGGCTGGAATAAGCCTCGAACTGGAGCCAGCATCGGATGAGATGATAGTAAAAGGCGATTCTCTGCGTCTTAAACAAGCTATCTTCAATGTCGTCGACAATGCCATCAAATACAACCGGCCTGGAGGTATGGTGAAAATTTCAACCCGGATGGAGAATTCTTCACTTGTGATACAAGTGCAAGACAATGGCATCGGTATCTCGCCAACCGACCAACTTCATATATTCGATCGTTTCTACCGTGTTGATAAGTCCCGGACTCGCTCCCAAGGCGGCAGTGGACTGGGCCTCGCTATAGTTAAAAAAATAATTGAGAACCACGGGGGCACAATTTCTGTAGATAGCGCCCCCGGACAAGGCAGCACCTTCCGCCTTATGCTTCCACGCTTCCTGCAAAGCTAAGAATTCTGTTAGCAATTGTGGTTCTATCTGCTGTAATTTTAGCGTCATTCTTTACCTTCGCTTTACCTAATATTTGTTAGACTATATCTATATAAAACGATCCGCATATATAAATGTAAAAAATACAATCTATAAAAGGAAGGAATGTCAGGGAAAAAATGAGTACACAAACAGCTATAGAAACCAAACCCGGTTCGAATAAAAGTAACGATATTATTCTAAGGACTTCCGGTTTGACTAAGAGCTTCGGGAAGCTTAAAGCGGTAGACAATCTGAACATAGAAATCCGCCGGGGTGAGGTATTCGGATTCCTAGGCCCCAACGGGGCCGGTAAAAGTACGACGGTTGGCATGATACTAAATCTGGTAGCTCCGACAGCCGGCAGCATTGAACTTTTCGGTCATAATCTAACGGAAAACACATGGGCGGCGCTGCGGCGTATCGGGGCGGTAATCGAGTCGCCAGCCTTCTATCCTTATCTGTCGGGTTGGGATAATCTAGAGGCGCTGGCGATGTCTATCGGAGGCATACCCAAAGACAAATTCACCGAGGTCTTAAAACGCGTCAATTTGCTGGACCGTGCTAAAGACAAGTATGGCAACTATTCGATGGGAATGAAACAAAGGCTAGGAATCGCTTCTACACTTCTAAGAGACCCGGAATTTATCATTCTGGATGAACCTACGAACGGTCTAGACCCTGCCGGCATGAAAGAAATTCGGGATTTGATTCCTCAACTGGCCCATGAAAACAGGGCAGTTCTTTTGTGCAGCCATCTGCTACATGAGGTGGAAATGGTATGCACACGGGTAGCGATAATCAAAAAAGGTGTGATGCTAGCCAATGCTTCAATTCAGGAGCTATTAGCACGGGGACAAGTGCTGGAGATCAAGGTTGATGATTTAGTAAAAGCCAAGGCTATACTTACCGGGTTTCCCGGGGTCAAATCCGTCAAAATGGAGAACGGGTATTTGATGGTGGAAGCTCTTCCGGAAAGTGCCTCCCGACTAAATAAAGCACTGGCAGAGCAGGGTGTTTTCGCTTCAGAATTGATTAATCGGAACACCGGTTTGGAGAACATATTCTTACAATTAACCGGAGGTGCGAGTGGTGACTAGACTTATTAGGGCTGAACTCTTTAAGTTACGCAAACGTGGAATGACATGGATTCTGCTATACGTCATGGTGGGTATCATGGTCCTGATCAATCTGATATTGTTTGCGGTCTCCAGGATCTCGCCTTCCCAGACTCCGGGAGACATGGCAACCATGGGAGATATGTTGAAACTATCTTTTTCTATTCCTTTCACTCTATCTATTCTAGCTTCTTTCGGAGCGGTAATGGCCGTAATTCTGATGGCCAGTTCGATGGGGAATGAATACAACTGGCGGACGATCCGCATAGCCTTGATCAGCAGCGAGGGGAGGCTTAAACTGCTGATATCCAAGCTAATATCAGTGGTCATTCTGGTCGTCATCGGCATGGTTGCTAGCCTGGCCGTCGGATTCGTTATGAGCATTATTACCAATGCTCTCGCCGGGCACACCTTGGATTTCAGCTTTATTACCGGCGGATACGTTTGGAATCAATTCCTTCAATTTTGGCGTACTTTGT
>Ga0184636_1000415_pt1 | contig 10382 bp, 8 predicted proteins | sample PLM3_60_b2_FD_133164 | JGI IMG/M metagenome (GOLD analysis project Ga0184636, IMG submission 133164) | Groundwater sediment microbial communities from an aquifer in East River, Colorado, USA - PLM4_90_b2 | ecosystem: Environmental > Terrestrial > Soil > Riparian zone | place: USA: East River... | reverse complement strand
GAAGTCGAAAATCGGGTAATAACCAATTAAATCCTGTGAAGTTTGTATTAATTCACAACCCCCATCAAAACAGGGAAAATAAATAAACTCACCATAATTAAAAATTCGCGCGCCATAATAAATATTTGAGACCCTATTTAAATATGTTGTTTCTATCTTTTTTAAAAGATTGTTTAGATTGTCGTAATACAAAATGGATTGGACTGAACCATTTTCTGGTTGGTTTTTGTTCTTAAAAGCAGGTAGTACCGCACTAACTTGTGAAGTGGCTAAAGCAGTATTTGTAACTACATCAGGATTATTATAAAAATTAGTCTCTGTTTTCTCATTCGGCGTGTTATTTCCGTCTATATTTTGTTTAATAACCTTATCATAACCTACTCCATTTATTGAACCAAGAAGTGCCGGCGAAAAAAAGCCATTGCCATTGATTTCATTTGCGGTATAATATCTTACTGTTGCATACCCACCTCCCCCGGAATAACCAGAAAAAAGGTTTTGGGTGTATCCAAAAGTTCTGAAAATAGTCAGAGGTAGTATTGCCTTTCCTCCGTTATAGCTATATACTGTTTTTTTTGAGGTTGCAGCATCATCAGTTTTATATGTGACTGATTTTACCCTCAGTCCATTTCCATGAGAAAGTGTATTTGTATTAATGGAAAAATCAGGGACCCAGTAATTGTCAAATTCATTCAATTCGTACTCAAAACTAGCTTTTCCTCCGGTTGGATATTGAATACTTTCAAGAATACCCGCTTTTGCGAAAGCCAGGTTAGCAGAATGATTATCCCCATTGCTTCCTAATTCGGGATGGTTAAATTGAGTTGCATTAGGCACAAACGAAGTATTGGAAATCTGTCCATTATAATACCCCCAATAATCACGGGCAAATGAATTCTTTTTGGGTAATGGAGTATTATCGTAATAGAAACTATAATTCTCATCATTTACAGACAAACTGTTAAGCTTAAGTCTGTACAATGCGTTCGAGCCATTTTCTCCGCCTGTTGGAGTTTGAAATCCATTTCCTCCTACATTTGTAGCATCAAAATAAGAATAATCAAATCTGGCAATTTTAAAAATTGTCAAATTATCACCATAATAACCAATTTGTATTTGATCTAATTTTTTGCCCCCGATCAAATCTTGCCTATCTGAAGTAGAAAACGTTATTTGACCGTTTGGAAACGTTATTGAATTCAAATACAAAATAGTTTCTCTCGAATAAGATTTTGTAGATAAAATTCTGGAAATGGGTGTTTCTGTAGCACTGTGCCCTGAATAATAATTAGTCCAGGGATTAGTACTGTAAACATCAGTATGTGTTAGTGTAAAGTTTTCATATTTTTCTGAATACCCGGGATAACAGTCATTTAAATCTGTGTGTGTATAAGAGAAAAGAATTTGTTTTTTGTTTTTTGTAATAATTTTTGTAAGCATCCAAATGTTTGAAGATGGCTCCCAAAATGGTGTACCAGTATCACCACCTGTGAGTATATCATTATATGTTTTTGATTCAACACTACTTTTTTCTTCAAAATAAAACTCGTCGCCAGAAGGTACAATGATTTTCCAGGTATCATTAATCTTTGTAACACTATAGCCTTTCCCGTTTAAAACAACAATTTGATTTGTGGTAAAATCAAGAATAAATTTTACAGTATATCCAAGAAAATTAGCTGTAAAAACATCAGGTTCTGAATCATATCCTTCGCTATGGAGCATTTCCTCTCTTTTTGACTGGACATCGCCATTGAGTGGCCAATAACTATCAGTTGTAACTTTATATCCGTGTTGATCTACAGGTTGTCCGACTCCGATTGGACCATTGCATGCACATGCACAAAGTAAAGAGGGATACCAATATTTTAAAGGAAATGATTCGACAAAAGGATTGCCGTAATAATCCGGTAATTGCTTTGGATATGGTTGATTTGTAAGTGTCCAGATACCATAATCATCTTTATCATTGATTGTTTGAATGATGCTTCCGATTGATAAATCCCAGCCAAGACCAACCCAACTCGCTTCTTCATTGACCCGATTTCCAACAGCATGATAACTTAGCGCCAATGGAACACTTACTCTGTCTTCGTTTATTTCATAAATAGGTATTGAAATATCTGGAATGCCGGTATATTCACTCACAGGCATATCTGCATATTTTAGAAATTGAAAAGCGGTAGGTGTAACAGGGTGAAAATTGTCCAGGTTCGTCCGAATGCTGCTTGATTGACCTTTACTGTCAACAAAAAAAGAAAGGTAAAAACGCTAATTAAAAAAATGGCTTGATTCCTCATTTATTAAGAGTTTTACTTTATTTCAAATTATATCCAACTCTAAAAACAATTGGCTGCGTCCTTGGCACTTGCTGATAACTCATAAAATCCCATAGCAACTGCAGCTTGGTTTTTTTGAAAAATTTCATACGTACAGACACTACCTTGCTTAGTCCAATCAACCCACTTTGCTGCCACGCGTTTAAGTTCTGTAATTGGACAATGCTGTTAAATGCAGTCCGATAATTCATCTCATACCCGCCACTAATCCAAAATGAGCCTTTTATTTTCCAGTCTACATAGCTTCTGAATCCAGCTCCTTCTTGTGTCAGTTTTAAATTATTCCAACCATGTCCAAGGCCTAGAGAATAATTTGCGCCAATACCGAGAACGCTTTTATCGTTTAATTTATAACCGATAGATAACCCTAAATCAGTGCGAACGGGGAACAAATTTGTTGCTCTTTGCGTTTGAATATTTGTTCCATATTCTAATCTCTTCAGGAATGACTTTGTTTTTTGGCTCGATGGTTTGAATCCTTCAGGCATAATATCATCACTGTTTCCTCTGCCGAGTTGATTCACCTTATTTTTTAATTGCTGTAACTGTGCCTGGGCTTGCTGAATATTTTGTCTCACTATGCTTTGTGCATTCGGCCCGCCTGCTGCTATTTGTTGTTGGATTATATTATTTACCTGTGACCTTGTTTGCAACCCGGCAAGACTCGCCTGGTATGTTGGATCATTGGGGTCACCCGGCATTCTGAATAAGCTCGCCAGCATGCTGTTCTTCCTCATGAAGTCTTTGAAAACTTTTGTTTTGCTTAAAAGTTCAAGTGCCTTCTTTTCTATTTTTTTTGAATTTTTCAGGGTTTCTCCGTACTCATGGACCTGCTGACTGTAATAATAACACTGCTTATTTATTTTTTTTAACTCTTTGGCGAAACCGAATTTGCTCAATTGCCGTTTTAAAAATTCTTTTCTTTCTTTCAGGAATTTCTTTATGTCTTCTGCTTTTTGTAATTGACTCTCCAACTCATTCAGTTTGCCGGTAGCCTTCTTTAATTTGTCTGCGTTTTTCAATGCAGCAGATGTTGTTTCAAGAAATTTGAAAGCGTTTTTTAAAGTATCCAAAACAGGATTGTATTGAGTAAGTTTCTGAGGCTGTTGAAGTTTTTGTTCGAGTTGCCTGTATTTATCTTCAGCGTCTGCAAAAATTTGCTTCGCAGCATTTGAATCTTTCTTTTCAAGCTTGCGTTTTAATTTTTGTTCCTGTCTTTGGAACTGTTCGATTGCTTTGTCCGATTTATTATTAAGTTTTTGTCCGATCGTGTTTAACCGGTTAGAAACTTTATCGTAGTACCTGGAGGGAAGTTGAGTAAGGGAGTTTAAGCTGTCTTGCCCGAATGATGCAACGAAAATTGCATTGAGTGCGATGGTTAAGATGAGAAGTTTTATTCTCATAGCAGGGTTTAATGGTAAACCGAAGGTGCAGTTATTTTCTTTCTCACAAAATGATTTTTCTCATGATGGATAAAAATCTTTTTCTTTTATGATTTCAAAGTTGAGAACTAAGAACGAGATCGTAATTGGAAAAAACCCATCTATTACTGAGGTTTTCATCAAAAATGTCTGATGTTTTTCTCATCAATGGATAAGTAGAACCTCTTACCGGATATGTGCAAAACTTTTTTCCGGAAAAATAAATTATGCAGTGAAGTGATTTGATAAAGGATATCTTATTATATTCTCCTCATCAGTTAATGGTATTGAAATGACTTTCTTTGTTGAATAATAAATTGGAAATCAGAAGGAGCTCGGGTACAGGAAAGAATAAAAAAGAAAAAATAATATCAATCGTTTAGCAATAGTTAACAAAATAAAATGCACTGAATAAAATACAACGAGGACTATGTTTGATTTATTAGTTTTTGTTGTTTATTTATCTATTCAAATTTCATTTCAGGAATTTCTCCTTCTACAATCAACTTACCTGCTGTCCTTGACCTGATCTCTTCCACACTGATACCCGGGGCCCGCTCCAATAATCTGAATCCATTTTCTGTTGAATCCAGTACGGCCAGGTCACTGACAATTTTCTTTACGCATCTCACCCCGGTCAATGGCAATGTACACTGAGGTAATAATTTCGATTCTCCTTTTGGATTTGTATGCATCATGGCCACAATAATATTTTTTGCACTGGCGACAAGATCCATGGCCCCTCCCATGCCCTTTACCATTTTACCGGGAATTTTCCAGTTGGCAATGTCACCATTCTCACTTACTTCCATTGCACCCAGCACGGTAAGGTCAACCTTGCCGGCTCTTATCATTCCAAAGCTCATGGCAGAATCAAAAAAAGCGGAACCGGGAATGGTGGTGATGGTTTGCTTTCCTGCATTGATCAGGTCGGGATCTTCATCGCCTTCAAAGGGAAAGGGTCCCATTCCCAATAAACCATTTTCGCTTTGTAAAACCACGGTTATTCCTGCGGGAATATAATTTGCTACCAGGGTGGGTATGCCAATTCCAAGATTTACATAGTACCCATCTTTTAATTCTGCAGCTATACGCTGTGCTATTTGTTCTTTTGTTAAGCTCATATCCTAAATCCCTAAGGGAGTTTTTAAAAAACCTTTTTCAAAATTATTTTTCTTAAAATGTCCGGTGAATACTATTTTTATTTCGACTCCTTTGTCTTATATGACTCATTTGACTTTCTGACTGTTCTCTGCTCAATTCTTTTTTCATAATTCACTCCCTGAAAAATGCGATGAATATAAATTCCCGGAGTATGGATACAGCCAGGATCCAGTTCACCCGGGCGAACCAGTTCTTCTACTTCAGCAATCGTTATTTTGCCTGCCATCGCCATCAGGGGATTAAAATTTCTTGCGGTTTCTTTATAGATCAGATTTCCATCGGCATCTCCCTTCCATGCTTTTACAATGGCAAACTCTGCTTCAAAAGCATATTCCAATAAATATTCCTTGCCATTAAAATTTCTTATTTCTTTTCCTTCGGCCACTTCGGTGCCGGCACCGGCCGGCGTATAAATAGCAGGCATTCCATAGCCGGCAGCAAGGCAACGCGTAGCCAGCGTTCCCTGGGGTATTAATTCAACCTGTAACTCACCGCTTAAAAGTTGTCGTTCAAACTCCGCATTTTCTCCGACATAGGATGAGATCATTTTTTTTACCTGTTTTTTTTGCAGCATAAGGCCGATACCAAAATCATCCACGCCTGCATTGTTTGAGATACAGGTAAGTTCTTTTACACCTTTCCTTACAAGAGCAGAAATGCAGTTCTCGGGAATGCCGCAAAGACCAAAACCTCCCAGCATCAGCACCGCCCCATCCATGATATCCTTAACAGCTTCATCAGCGTTCGATACAACTTTATTCATACGACAATCAATTGATCACTAAAATTAGGGAACTTATTATTATTGCTTCGGTTGTTTACCGGGCAAGGATTTTATTGTATCTCTCACAAACGGGTGAGTTTGTCCCGGCGGAGTTGTTTTCTGTTTTTTGGAAAGTGAATCAACAAGAGAATGATTTTGTCCGGGCGGAGTTGTTTTTTGTTTTTTGGCAAGTGAATCAAGAAGCGGGCGGAGAAAATCAGGACGTGAGCCATAATAATCCAGGCTTTTTTTGAATTGCCCGGCGCTTATTTTATGAATGCGAAAAATTTCTGCATAAAGTGCCAGGCTTGTATCTTTTTTTGTATGCAAAGAATCTTTTATTATAAAATCTGTTGCGTACTGGTCGGCACGGATCATATCCCACATGACAGTCCGCATTTTATTTTCGGGTAAAATGCCGGGAGCTTTTTTTTCTTTATGAGAACATGAAAAAAAAATGCCTCCGGTCACCAATATGGCAACGAATGCTTTCATCTGATATCTTTATAGGCTCCCGAATTTGTTATATCCAGCTTGACCAGCAGGTCTTTTGCCCTTTTTTTTATATCGGGATTTGCCTTACTGATCATTTTCACAAGTTCAGTGCTTTTGCCCTGGAAAAAGAATTGCATCAGCATGGAATTAGGGTTTTCTGTATTGATCGTATTGAGGTAATTGAGGCAATTAAGAATACCGGCTCTTCCATTTTCTTCATTATCATAAAAAACATCAAGCCCGTTGCGATAGTATGAATAGATGGCATCGTGCATGAGGGCAAACCTGCTGTTGTTAATATTTTCTGCAAGAAAATAGCGGTTGCGCAGTCCATCGAATTGTTTCCACCCGGATATACTGCTTGCTTCAGGAGCGTTGTTTACAATATTCCATGCTTTTTGAAAGTAACTATCACCTCCGCGCAAAGAATACGAATCATAGTCCATACCGAGAATAATATAAACATAGTAAGCGAGGGTGGCGGTAAGGTTGGCAGCCACCGGGTCCGATCCCTGTACACGGTTTTCATTGAATTCAACAGGCTGAAATTCCTGGTAGCGAAAAGTAAGATTATCATCCTGGAAATTTATCAGCGGGGACTCGTAGGTAGTATTATAAACGGGCCGCGATGCCTGGACGGTCAGGGTCGCTTTAAAAACATTATCACCAACGTCTTTATCAATATTAATAAGAAAATTGCAATTGATCCGTTCATTGGGCTGGAAATTATCATTTGTCCATTTCCTGTTATTGACAAAGTTGATCAGTGCAGCCTGCAGAGTTCTGAATACTTTTTTATCAATTTGTGTACTCACTTTATTTGCCAGTACAGATATGCGGGCCTGTATTTCCTGCGTGTTTGCAGAGGCAACAACCAGAATAAAAACCAGCGCAACTAAACTTTTTTTAATCATAGTATAATTGAATTATAGTATCCACAATATCTTTTGCCACTTCCTGTTTGGATTTGGTTTTGAATTCAAATACTTTTCCCCTTTTTTCAAAAATAGTTATCTTATTGGTATCCTGTTCAAAACCGGCGCCGGCATCGTTCAATGAATTTAAAACTATCAGGTCAGCATTTTTATTTTTTAACTTATTTAAAGCATTTTGCTTTTCGTTTGTTGTTTCCAATGCAAAGCCGACCAATACCTGTTTATCTTTTTTTTGTTCTCCCAGGGTTTTTAAAACATCAGCTGTTTGTTTTAGTTCTATTGAAAGATTATGGGTTGTTTTTTTGATCTTTTCTTTTTCTTTTTTTACAGGAGTATAATCTGCGATGGCTGCAGCCATTATTCCAAGATCGGAAGTCTTAAATGTTTCAGTACATGCTGCAAACATTTCTTCGGCCGTGCTTACTCTTACAATATCAATACTGCCATTGACCGGGACAATATCAGATGGTCCCATGATTAAGGTGACTTCAGCTCCCTGTTTAGAAAGTTCTTTTGCGATAGCGACCCCCATTTTGCCACTTGAACGGTTCCCGATAAAACGAACGGGGTCAATGGGCTCATAGGTTGGGCCGGCGGATACAAAGGCTTTTTTACCCTTGAGTTTCCCAGTCAAAAAAAAATGATCAGTAAGATATTGCACAATGGCCTCAGGCTCTGCCATTCGACCATCGCCAAACAACCCGCTTGCTAATTCCCCTTTCTCAACAGGAATAATATTGTTACCGAATGATTCAATTTTCTTTAAATTTTCTTTTGTTGCTTTATGCTGCCACATATCCTCATCCATGGCCGGGGCCACAACAACAGGACAGGTGGCAGACAGGTAAATTGCCAGCAAAAGATTATCACAGAGTCCATGAGCCATTTTTGCAAGCGTGTTACAACTGAGGGGGGCGATTATCATTACATCGGCCCAGCGGCCCAGCATTACATGATTGGCCCAGGATGCTTCATCAAAAAGATCAACTAAAACAGGATTTCTTGAAAGAGTTGACAAGGTGAGTTTGGAAACAAAATCCTTTGACGAGGGCGTCATAACCACCTTCACCTCTGCCCCCGCTTTAACAAGCAGCCTGACCAGGTAAATAGTTTTATATGCGGCAATGCTGCCCGTAATACCTACTACTATTTTTTTCCCTTTTAACATGGTTTGCTTCCACAAAATAGTAACAATCCTTAACAGATACCAATGATAGATGACAGAAGGCAGCCGGGCGTTATTTTATTCATTCATACCGGTCTGTTAAAGCAAAAGCGATCCTGCCGGGGCAGGATCGCTGAATGATTTAAAAGAAACATACAGATCAGTTGAAAAGGTCATCTTCTCCCTTGCGGAAATAAACTTTATCATCCATAAACTCCTGCGTAGCCAGCAGAGCCGGGTTAGGCATGCGCTCATACGCTCTTGAAATCTCTATCTGCTCCTTATTTTCATGAATCTCTTCCAAACTATCGGTATGGCTGGCAAATTCTTCCAGTTTATTATGCAACTCTTCCTTCAAAGAAATATTGATCTGATTTGCTCTTTTAGCAACTATGGAAATAGATTCATAGATGTTGCCGGTTTTTTCCTTGATGTCATTAAGGTTCTTTGTTTCTACAATATTTGCAGTGCCGGAACTATGTTGACGTCTTAGTCTGCTCATTTGATAAGTTTTTAATATTAGTTTGTGATAAATTTAAATATCGTTCTACGTCTTTGGTAAACTTACTTTCGGGAAAGCGATCCACAAAATCATTACACTCCTCAACCACTTTTTCAAATCGCTCCGCTTTTTTTTCTTCCACACTTAACTCGGCATATTGATAATAAGATTTTATGATCATGAGTTTATATTCATCTGCCTTATCTGATTCAGGGTAATTACTCAGCAATTCCGCAAATGATACACCGGCAGCACGAAACTGTCCCAGGTCGAAGTAAAGCTGTGCTGCTCTATGATCTTTTGTTTCCAGTTTATGACGGCAAACATCTATAATATCATTAGCTTCTTTAATTCTTGCAGAACCAGGGTGAGTATTGATAAAACTTTGCATCATACCCATGGCTTTTATCGTATTTGTCTGATCCAGCTCAACCTTGGGTGATTGTTTAAAGAAACTATATGCTCTCATATAATCAATTTCCTCAGCCCGGGAGCTATTCGGAAACAATTCAAGGTAGGTTTTGAAGAAATTTTCGGCATTCATGTAGTCCCTCATGTAATAAGTACAATACGCCATTTTATAGTAAATATCCTCGAACTCCTTACCCCCTTTAAAATAAGGAACCACATCTTCATAAAGCTGGTAAGCGTAATTATATTTCTTTTTTGCATAGTACTTTTCAGCCATGCGCAGCTTGTATTCAGGATCTTTATTTTTTAAAATCTTACTTATACCGCCGCAGCTGCTTAGCAAAACCATTATTATTAAGGCGAAGAACAGTCTCATAAAAGGTTGGCAAAGTTAATTGATTCCCACAAATCTGTTGTAAAAAAGAAAAGCATCCAAAATACCGTAGTTAAGAATTACCTAAAGGGAAAAAATCTCCTTTAGAGGAGGATAAAAAAACCCTCCCGCATGGGAGGGTTTATCTATCAGCAAAAGTAACACTTACTTAGTCTTTCTTAAGTTCGGGTGAGGAGCAGGCACTGTATTAGGTCCTTCTTCACCGGATGCAGCCGCACGCAGGTCAACTGTTGCGCAATCGCCGCCTTCCTGTCCGTATTGGAAGATGAAGCGATCAGAACTGATACCTTCTTTTTCAACCAGGTAATTGATAACGGCATTTACCCTATCCCAGCTCAGTTGTTGTTCCAGTTTTGTAGAATTGCAATATCCAACAACTACAACCTTACATTCCGGGTTATTGCGGATGCGGGAAGCAGCACTTGCCAGCAAACTCTTGGCATCAGTGCTTAAAGTAACTGATTTGCCTGCAAATGTAACGCTAGGTAACGCTCCCATTTTGCCGGCACAATCCCCACCGGCGGGTTGTAAGTTTTTCAGATATGGTAAGATACAAGAAGAATCGGGGCATGGGCAATGACCAACACCATCAGCATCAACCGGCTGGCAGTAGGTCGGAGTAACCAGTTCTTTATCCTTACAATCAGGAACTCCGTCACCATCTGTATCGCGGCTTACACCATGTGTATCAACCGGGCAACCCTGCGGAGTTTGTTCCTGGTCAAACTGGTCTGTTACACCATCACCGTCTGCATCAGGCAATACAGGTTTTGGAATGCGCATTAAACGGGGG
>Ga0184636_1000414_pt1 | contig 10394 bp, 10 predicted proteins | sample PLM3_60_b2_FD_133164 | JGI IMG/M metagenome (GOLD analysis project Ga0184636, IMG submission 133164) | Groundwater sediment microbial communities from an aquifer in East River, Colorado, USA - PLM4_90_b2 | ecosystem: Environmental > Terrestrial > Soil > Riparian zone | place: USA: East River... | reverse complement strand
TCCCCAAACGAGAGCTGGGCAAGCTTCTCGATGAGCTGGAGATAAAGGTGATCCAGTGTCAGATGGGGCTGTTTAAGTAGGGGCCTTCTTATCCCCCTTGCCAGCGGACGCCGGTGCAGGTGGGTCTGACCAAAGGGTCACTGGCCAAGGGGTCACCTTCGGCTTTGGCCAAAGGGCCACTGGCTAAAGAGCCACCTTCGGCTTCGGCGGTTTTGTCAAGGCCTCCTCTCTCTCCCACTCAGCCAATTTCCTCCTTGCCCTCCTACGTTTGAGCCAGTAGCTGAGTAAAAAGAGGAGGCTTGCCAGAAACCAAAGGGAGAAGAAGCTGGTCACGATGGGGATCCAGCTGTATCTTCTTTTCAAGTCCCCCTTCCATCTGCGCTCCAGGTCTCGCAGGCCGAGGCCGGTGGCCTGCCTGAGGGCCGTCTCTGTATCGAGGCCATAGGATAATCCCCTAATCAGACGGGGCAGGGCCTCGGGTCCCACGTCGGTCTTGATATAGCTCACAAAGCTGAAGCACTCGGCATAGGCAAGCTCGGCTTGATACTCGTCCTCGGGGAGGCCATTCGACAATTGCTCCAAGGGGATAAGCCCCTTTGTCAGGACCCCCCTGCTCAGGGTATAGGTCCATGAGAGGCTCCACTCCTTGCTCTGGAGCATGGCAAACCCCTCAGCGAGCCACGGGGGCGCCTCATGCCCTTTCAGGGCAGTTGTCAAGGCGAGATGGGCGTATTCATGCCTGAGGACCTGCTCGATATCTATCCCACTCCCCTTCATCCCCCGGGGTGACCTGAGGATGATGAGGTTGAGCGCAGGGTAGGCAGTGCCCACTGACCAGGAGGGAGGCCCCCCTGCGGGCTGCACCCCCTGAAATACCTCCCACGTAGGGGCGAGGTAGATCAAGCTGGGAGCAGGGGGGACAGAGCCGATAGCTTGCGCGGTGGCCTCCCTGGACTCCTCGGCCTTGTGTAAGAGAAATGATGCCATCTTGCTTTCTGGCTCCTGATATCTCATGATGAAGTGCGAAGAGCGGAGCTCAAGCCACGATGCCGCAGGGAGCAGTGCCGGTAATGCGAGGATAAGAGATAAGAGAAAAAAAATGGATATTCGCTTCATGGAGCCGGGAGTAGGATTCCCAAAGCCTTTTCCACCTCTGCCCGGGAGATGCCGGAGACCTTGAGGATCTTTTCCCGGGAACGTTTGCCGGCCATGATCTCTACCTGTGAGGAGGCGAGATGCAGCTTCTTGGCGATGAATCTCTGCAAGGCCATGTTGGCCCTTCCTTCGATAGGGGGCGCAGTCACCTTTACCTTGATGGCATCCCCCTGCAGGCCGCAGATCTCATCCCGCGAGGCACGGGGAAGGAGGTGGATCTTGAAGATTGTTGCCGCCTCATTCATCTCATCAGAATTGGGAGGCGAGCTGGATCAGCATCCTAACGAGGAAGATGCGCAGCACGTAGATGAGAAGGATCACGATGAGGGGGGAAAAATCGATCCCCATCCCCCCGATGGGGAGAATCCTGCGTACCGGCCGCAAGACCGGCTCCGTGACCCGGTAGAGGAACCGAACGATGGGGTTGTAGGGATCGGGGCTCACCCACGAGATGAGGGCCCTGATGATGATGATCCACATATAGATGAGAAGACCGATGTCGATCACATTGGCCACAAAGATGATGAGATTACCCAACGCAGACATATGTTCTCCTTATCGCATCATGATAAAACTTAGCTGTCTCCCCGGTTTTTTATCCCGCCGAAAGGAGAAGAAGAGGTCCTCCCTGCAGCAGGTGCAGAGGGGGGTCGCTTCGATATTATCAGGGGGGATCCCCGCCTTGGATAATTCTAACTGGGCAGCGCGGCTCAAGTCAAGGTAAGTCCTCCCCTCCCGCTCCTGGATGAGCTGATCAGGGGAGCCATACGAGTTTCGAAAGAGGCTCACCACATCCTGTTGTACCTCGTAGCAGCAGGGGCCGATGCCCGGGCCGATGCCGGCCACGATATCCGCTGGCGAGCTCTCAAAGGTCTTCGTCATCGCGTTGACGGTCCTCTCAATGACCCCGCGCCAGATCCCCCGCCAGCCGGCATGGACCGCCGCGATGATCCTCTGAGCCCTGTCCACCATCAAGATAGGCAGACAGTCGGCTGTCCAGATCCCGAGGGCCACCCGTTTCTTGTCCGTGATGACGGCATCGTAGGGGAGCGAATAGGTGAGGGCAGCTTTGGTATTCTCTTCGAATATCAGCACCTCGGCCCCATGCACCTGCCGCAGGGTGAGGAGCCGGCCCGAGGGGATGCCGAGGGCTGCCAAGGAGACTTCTTCTCCGACAGTGCGGGTGCAGAAGACGTGCCTTATCCTCCGAAAGACGGGAAGCTGCAGATAGGTGATGCCGTTTTCGTCTTTTATCTTAAACCCTTGTGTCACGCAATACCTCCAGGATCTTTTCTATATCCGCCGGCAGGGGGGCGGTGAACTCCACGATCTTCCCTGTGGTCGGGTGGCGGAAGGCGAGGGAAGAGGCGTGCAGGGCCTGCCTGCCCAGGGCTTCGATGCGCCCCCTGAGCACGGGATCCTCGATCTGGGCGAGCCTCCTCTTTTTGGTGTAGAGGGGGTCCCCTACCAGGGGATGGTTGATCGAGGCCATGTGGACCCGGATCTGATGGGTCCTGCCTGTCCGGGGCGCGACCTGCACCAAGGTGATCCCCTCAAACCGTTCCTTCACGCGCCACTCGGTCAGGGCCTCTTTGGGTTGCCGCGTGCGCAGGGAAAAGCGCTTGCGGTCGATGGGATGCCGGCCCATCGGGGCGGCAATGATGCCCTCAGAACCCTCTATCTTCCCATAGACCAGGGCGAGATAAATCTTTTTTACCTCGCGCCCCTTAAATTGTCGCACCAGGGCCTCGTGGGCCTGATCGTTCTTGGCCACCACCATGACCCCAGAGGTCCCCTTGTCCAGGCGGTGGACGATGCCCGGACGCAGCACCCCGCCGACCCCCTGAAGATCCTTCAGGCGAAAGAGCAGGGCGTTGACCAAGGTACCCGATTGCATCCTGCCGGCCGGGTGAACCGCCATGCCCGGCGGTTTGTCCACCACCACGATATCCGCATCTTCATAGAGGAAGCGGATGGGCAGGTCCTCGGGCAGGGCCTTTGCAGGCTTGGGCGCGGGGATCTGCCCTTGGATCAGGTCTCCTTCCTTGAGTCGAGTCCCGGCCTTGGCCTGCGCGGCGTTGAGCAGGATATGCCCCTCCCCGATGTATCGCTGGATCTGCGCGCGGGATGGCGCGGGCAGCTGCTTGGCCAGAAAGAGGTCAAGCCTCTTGCCGCGATCCGCCTTCTCCACGGTAAGGGTAAACGCTTCCCTGGAGATGGGCATGCCTAAGCGCTGAGCTTCTTGAGGGCCACGGCCATCCCCTTGGCGACGGGCCTCAACTCGTCTGCCTGGATGGTCCTGAGGTCCAGGATGAGCCGGTCATCAACAATCCTTGCGACAATAGGCGGTTCTAAGTGCCTCAGCTCCGCTTCCAGGGCGTCGGCAGTTGCCTTGAGGGGCTTGACGGCCAGGGCCCAGGTGGGCAGTGCCTGCAAGGGAAGCGCCCCTCCTCCTGCCTGGGATTGTTCCCTGATCATCTCTATGGAGGCCTTGTCTGTCTCTTGCCTTATGAGACGCTGCAGCAGCCTGGCTCGCTTGCGGAGCTCTTCCAGGGGCATGGTGAGCATGCGCAGCATGGGGATCTCCCTGATCGCCTCCCCCTCGCTCAGGTAGGCGATGAGGGTCGATTCCAGGGCTGCCAGGGTGAGCTTGTCTATCCTCAGGGCCCGGTGCAGAGGGTTGGCCTTTATCCTCTCTATCAGCTCCCTTTTGCCTAGAATGATGCCGGCCTGGGGCCCTCCGAGGAGCTTATCACCCGAGAAGGTCACCACATCCGCGCCTGTCTGAATCGCCTCTTGCGCAGTCGGCTCCTTCTTGATCCCGTAGGAGGAGAGGTCGAGGAAACAGCCGCTCCCCAGATCGTTCATCACCGGAAGATCATATCGCTTTCCGAGCTGGACCAGCTCCTCCACCGTTACCTCAGCGGTAAAGCCGACTACCCGGTAGTTGCTGGTATGCACCTTGAGCAGGAGTGCGGTGTTGCTGCCGATGGCCTCTTCATAGTCCCGCGCATGGGTCCTGTTGGTGGTCCCCACCTCCCTGAGTATGGCGCCGCTTCTCGCCATGACATCGGGTATGCGGAAGGCCCCGCCGATCTCCACCAGCTCCCCCCGGGAGCAAATTACCTCCCTGCCGGCTGCAAGGGTATTGAGGGCCAGGAGCACAGCAGCCGCGTTGTTGTTGACGGCAAGTCCCCCTTCGGCCCCACTCAGGCGCAGGAGGGTCTCCTCCACATGGGCAGAACGATTCCCCCGCTGCCCTTTGGCCAGATCGTATTCCAGGTTGGAATATCCGCGGGCGACCTCGACAAGGTTCTGTAAGGCCTGCTTGCTCAGGGGGGAGCGCCCCAGATTGGTGTGGATCACCACGCCGGTGGCGTTGATGGCCCGCCGCAGATGAGGGTTGACCTGCCTCGCAATCTCCTCTTCGAACAAGGGGAGGAGGTGGGAAAGGGAGAAGGTCTCCTCCGTGATTGCCTTGACATCCTCCGCGCGCAGGATCGTCTGGCGGAGCTTATCCAGGCCATTTCTGATCCCCTGCGTTACGACCTCGCTGGGATGAATCTGAAGAAGTCTTTTGACCTCCGAAGAGGCGAGGAGCTCATCCACCTTGGGGATCTTTCTGAGCAATGTGCTTCGTTCCCTCTCGGACATGGCTTCCTCCTAAGACGCTCGCATGATATTGGGACGGCCGGGGAAGAAGATCGTGCGCAGGATCTTCAAAAAGTTCATCCTGAAGAAGTGCGTAGGCCACTCCAGCTCCCGCTTATCGCAGACAATGGACTTTTCTATTTCTCTGATGTGGATGCCCAGCTTTCTCAATGCCTGCTCTTGCTCCGCGCCTGCCAGCGTAGCCACGATAACGTCGATCCTCCGCATCATCTCCACCGCCTGCGTGATCCGTGCGTCGATGGCCGCGGCCAGCGCCTGGGGGATGATACCCAGCTCACCCTTGAGGGCGTTGAGCCTCCTGCCCCCTTCATAGGTACTGAAGACGACATCATCCCGGGTCATCCACTTGGTCTCGTAATTGAGGAAATACTTCCAGCTGGGCCCCTCCAGTGCTTGACGGTGCTCCTCAAGGGTGCGAAAGAGGAGGCGGTAGCCGAATTTCTCCGGCTGTTCAAAGACCATGCTCCCTGGGTCCAGAAAGGGGGCGAGGGGGGAGATAAAGGGGAAGAGGGTCTTTGCCTTCCCGTACTGCTCTAAAAGGTGGCGGCAGTAGTCGGCAGTCGCCAAGACCGAATTATAGTCTTGTTTGGGCAGCCCGGTCATGAAGAAGAGATCGATCCTCTTGACGCCGTGGCGCACCGCCTCCTTGAGAAACGATTCCAATTCCTTATTGGAGTAAGGACGGCCGAAGGCCTGGCGTACTGTTTCGTCGTGGGATTCAGGGGAGATCTGGATATTGAAGTTGGGGGTAGTGTGGGCGATCTCCTCCACGATCCCTGCCGCAGGGGGGCGGAAGAATTCATAGACCAGGTGGTTCTTTATCTTAGCCTTGCGCAGCTCTTGCAAAAGGGTTCCGGCGTAGTCTGCACCGGGTTGCAGGATGTCGCCGATGATAAAGATGGGGGCGTTCAAGTGGCGTTGGACATGGATGATATCCCGCGCCAGGAGCTGCGGGTCGCGATAGGCAGGACGGGACCTTCCCTCTATGCCTTTCAATGCCTGATGCGAGGCGCCGCAGGTCTTGCACTCGTGGGTGCACCCCCGGCAGGTGAAGACGGCGGTCAAGGGGTAGGAGAACCAGTTGGTGAAGGGGATATAGCCGATCAGGTCGCGGTAGCGCGCCACCTGGCGCATGATGTGGCCGTAATCGATGACCACGGCATTGAGGTCGGTGGGGAGATGGGTCAAGGGGTTGACCTTGACCTCGCCTGCATCCCGCCACGTGAGGTTAGGGACCTCGGCAGGGTCACCCCCATCCCGGATGACCTGCATGAGTTGGCACAGGGGCTCCTCGGTAGAATCCCCCCTGACCACGTAATCTACCTGCGGGTATTTCTTGATAATCTCCTCATGGAAGTAGGTAGCGGAGAAGCCTCCAAAGATGACCGGCGTATCGGGGTGATATTGCTTGACGATTGCGGCCAGGGCCAGGCTGCCGTGACAGTGGGGCATCCAGTGCAGATCGATGCCGAAGGCTTGGGGTTTTAACGAGGCGATGAAGCGCTCCACGTCGAATTGCTCATTTTTGAGCATCTTGAGCGCGATGTTGACGATCCTTACCCGGAAGCCCTTGCGCTCCAGGTATTCCGAGATGCTGACGAAACCCACGGGGTACATCTCGAAGATAGGGGTGGAGGGGATCACGTCGCTGATGGGGCCCAATTGGATGGGACGCTTGCGAAAATCATAGATCGCAGGGGGATGCAGGAGCACTAGATCGCAATGGGCCATAGCGGACCTTTCATCACGGGCACAAGGCAATGCGGTTCAATAGCACAGATTCCCACATAGGTCAAATCTCCTCATCCATTAACAGTGTAATTTACTCTATAATATCCCACTATTGTTATATTTACCATATAAGAGACCTGCGAAACAAGGGTTACAGCAGCAGAGCAAAAAAGCGCCGTGTTTACGCAACACGAAAAAACTGGTATGATTTAAAAAAGTTGGTGATTCGAAAAAATTCAGGGAGGTAGAAGATGAAGCGCCATATTCTCCTCAGCATTCTTGTCGTTTTCATTGTTGTGGTGTCCTCATGTGCCACCATGCCAACGTCCAAGACAGCCAAGATCGCCCTTGTTTTAGGTGCCGGCTCGTCAAAAGGGTTCGCCCATATCGGGGTTCTCAAGGTGCTCGAAATGAATAGTATCCCGATCCACATGGTCGTGGGGACGAGTGTTGGCAGCGCCGTCGGAAGTCTGTATGCCTATGGCTACGACGCCTTTCAGCTCCAGCGGATGTCCTTTTCAATTCAGAAAGGGGATATCGTAGATTTTATCATTCCGTTTCCGACCAATGGGTTTATCAAGGGGGAGAAGCTCGAGGCGTTCATCAATAAAACCTTGAATAATACTCCGATGGAGAACCTGAAGATCCCTTTTTATGCGGTGGCAACCGATATTCAGAATGGGCAAGAGGTTGTATTCAGCAGGGGGAACACCGGTCAAGCCGTGAGGGCGAGTTGCTCAATACCCGGTATATTCCGGCCGGTACAGATCGGGGACAGGATGTATGTCGATGGAGGTGTGGTGAGTCCCATAGCGGTGGATGCTGCGAGGAGATTGGGTGCTGATATTGTCATTGCCGTTGATATCTCCGGCGAGGGTGATCGCACCAAACCGGACGGTACCATTGCGACGATATCCCAGGCCTTCAATATCATGTATTCGAAGCTTGGTCACATACAGCTTGCCCGCGCCGATGTGGTGATTAGACCGAAGGTGGGCTATATCGGCTCAAGTGATTTTTCCAAAAGGCAGGAGGCCATACTCGAAGGTGAAAAGGGAGCCATGGAGGCCCTGCCTCAAATCACGCAGATCATTAACAGACTTAAGAAGGAAGGAAGGTTGGAATCAAAATAAAAAAATTGGCTCGGGCATCGACATTGGATCTCCACGCCATCCCTCTACCCTGCTCAGCGTTTTTCCCCGCGTACTGTGAAGACCTTGCCGTACAGTTTGTTACCGCTGACAGAAATCCGGCAGTTCTCTTCTATCCTCAATGAGGTCTCTGAGGGCAGAATCCTGGCGTTCCGCCAATATGTTTTGCGCCGTCTGGGACATAATTTCGACATTGATTTCTTGCGTGCCCATAATGCTGAGCTGCTTATGTACCTCAACAGCGAGAGACCTGGTCAAGGTATTACACAACCCATAGGTCGCGAGATAGTTAAATAACGTATACTGAGGACGCACGGCAAGACCAGTAAGATAGGCCCGCTCATATTTATAGCGCGCGGAAAAAGACGTTTCTTTGTCGGCCATCATCCTCGCCCCCATGGCGAGCATCGTTGGCAGCAATGATTGAAACGCCTTTTCTAAAAAATACTTTCTCGAGGTCTCCTCATCAAAAAACTGGCGCTCGATAAATACTTCCTGACAAACTGCCGGCAGGTCAAGGTAGAGATAGTGCGTCGCGTCATCGATATCGAAATCTTTCTGAGATCGAGGTTGCAACTTCCATAATACGGCGAAACACCAGCGAAGCAAGGAATTAAGAGTTCCCGTGTGGATATAGACCGTGCCATTTTTTTCTGAGACGAGGACCGACGTCCAGGGACCCTCTTGATAGACGGAAAAGGGCATAATCTCTTCTTCGCCCAGGATTGCGTACCGAAAGGCCGCGGTCTCGGGTATTTGCGCCTCATGCTGGCCGCTACTAATAATCGGGGCCAGGAGATAGGAATTTCCTTCATCCGTTTTGCTGATATCATAGAAAAGATTCCTGGCGGAGAAATATGTCTGCACTTGTTCTTCATTGTGGTAATCAAAGAGATCGGCCGAGAAGGAGCGGAGTTGTTTCGCGAATTGGTCTCTGGTGAATTCCGTCGTGAGTCTCATCATTGATGTTTTTGCCGCTCTCACTTCGTATTCAGCGTAGCAATACCGCCTGAACCTATTCATGATCTTTTCAAACTCTGTCGTATACGTTATATACCACGTGACGCCGTATAACGTCAGGAGGGCAAGACACAGATGAAGATATCGTGAGAAAAAAAATTTTTTTAACATACGCAGAGCCTTTAAGGGCGTTATAGCCTCGCGCCCCCTGGCATAAAACGAAGTTTGTTTTCGACGAATGCTTTATGTTCCGTTTGTGGAAATTTTTTCATGTACTGATGGTACACCGCACGGGCAAGGTCGTACTGTTTTAATTCTTGTTCATAGAGCTTGGCGAGGTCAAGATAGGCCGATTCCATGAAGCGATCAGGCGGATAGTTGCTGTTAATCAACGCCTCGAGCGTCACGCGAGACAGCGACGTATTGCCCGATCTGGCCAGCAGCCTGCTCACCCTCAGCTGATACTGCGGCTCCATAATGGTGAGATATTTTTTCCAATACTCAACAAAGACCTCTGCTACTTTCTCGCGATCGGTATCAAGCATGAGCTTGATGGCCTGCTGATAGTGCTCCTTTCCCTCCGTGGAGCCCCCCATGCTGCTCTTTGCCTGCGCCATTTTGAGGTGCAGTTGCGGGTTATTCGCGTCGGTTTGCAGCAACTGCTCAGCGGCCATCATTCCTTCGGCGTATCCCTCGCGCTTGCCGAGGTGGGTACTAACCGTATGTTCCAGCTTTTCTCTTTGCGCCAGCCCCTCGTACTTGAGATATTTACTCGTCGCGAGTCCGCTTAAGAACCCTCCCACGTGCGCCCAGAATGCCACGTTTTGGTGAATACCCTTGATGGCGGCAATTCCTCCCAGAAAGTCTCGGAGGAACCAAAAGCCCAGAAAGATGACGGCGGGAATCTGAATAGGAAGGACGAAGAAGAGCAAGAGCCTGATCCTGGAATAATAACAGCGGTAAAGATAAACCCCCATGATGCCGGAGATCGCGCCGGAGGCACCGAGGGTGGGGATCATAAGCTTGTCTCGCATCCACAGCCCGGTCATCGTGCTGTGGATGAGCCCTGCGGCGATCCCGGTAAAAAAGTAGAGGAAGAGATACTGTTTCCAGCCGACCTTATCTTCCACGTATATCCCGAAGATCCAGAGAAACACGGAGTTGCCTAACAAATGCCAAAAGCTACCGTGGAAGAACATGCTGGTGATAAGCTGCCAGGGATATGGCTCTCCGGGCTGGAGATAGAGATAGCGCCAAATCAGGAAATCGGTTTTATAGTATAGTCCGTGGGTGAAGGCATAGACCAACCAGTTTATGAGTAAAAGCCCGATAGTAGCAAAGGGAATTTTTTTAAGCTTGAGGTTGGTGCCGACAGGGATGAACATGCCGTATCTTTCCCTCGAGGTGACGCTCTGTGTACCCTATCATCTTTATCCGTTCCGGTCAATCATGCAGATCATTAACAGGCTTAAGAAGGAAGGAAGGTTGGAATCAAAATAAAAACTTGACTCCTTTCCGACTGGATCAAATCTCACCTCCCATTCTTTGTCGGACGGTGAGCTCTATGGCTATCAGGCCGATCGCAAGCCGCCTCATCTCGACGAGGTTGACCACCTTTTTCTTTTTGAGGAGGTTAACACCTTCTAGGGTTTCTTTCCAATAGAACCGGATTTCCGCATCATCAAAAAAGCGCAGGCCCTTGATCTCCCGCAGCACCTCCGGCGT
>Ga0184636_1000413_pt1 | contig 10407 bp, 6 predicted proteins | sample PLM3_60_b2_FD_133164 | JGI IMG/M metagenome (GOLD analysis project Ga0184636, IMG submission 133164) | Groundwater sediment microbial communities from an aquifer in East River, Colorado, USA - PLM4_90_b2 | ecosystem: Environmental > Terrestrial > Soil > Riparian zone | place: USA: East River... | reverse complement strand
TTGGATAATTCTGATGCAGTACAAAATCTTTTGGAATATCAAATTCAACTTCTACTACGTCACTATATTCAATCCTTCCATCAAGATCAACTTGCTTTAATCTGTAATAAAAAGTTTCTCCGCCTTTATATTCAACATTATCTGTGTAGGAGTATTCGTTACCCTCGGTTGTTGTGCCTGCACCTTGAATGAATGCAACCGTAAAAAACGCTGTTGCATCAACGGACCTTTCAACTTCAAATCCGTGGTTATTCAACTCAGAAGCGGTTGCCCATTCCAATAGGACTCCTTCTGCTGTAGCTTCAGCAGTGAATGACGTTAGCTCAACCGGTACTGGTGCTAAATCAGTTACCCATACTTTGTCACCTTGTAAAATTTCTTTTGTATTCAAATTCTGTACGAACGCAGTAAGCTGACAATTTTCGGTTACCCAACTTGCATTTAAAGAGAATGATAATGGAATATCAATGCTTGTATTATTTATCAAATCAACTGCTGTTCCCAGTTCATTAGGAACCATAAGTCTTTCGCAATAATCGACTTCCGTCTGTCCAAACCAATTAAACGGGATATCAGACTCTGTAACTGCGAAATGAACCACCAAGTTATTCCATGTTGGCGGGACTGCTGCAAGTCGGTTCAATTTTACAACGACATTATAATCTAATCCTGAATTATCACCGAATATATCAACAGAGAATGCAGACATAATTTCTTTTCTTCCCTCATAAATCGGAAGATAATTTTGATACATACTTTGTGTTTGGCTTCCACCCACAAAATATTCTACACCATCAAATACAGCGGTAGGAAACCCGGATATACCATAATAGGTGTTTCTAGCATTAGAATAAGAATTAGTAAAAGAGTCTCCATTATGATACTCTACTACTACAACGGAATGACCATTAGCTACAAGGTCATCTCCGCCCATTTGAGCTCCGGGACAGTAAACACACCATGTACCAGTTCCAATTTCAAGAACAACCACTTCCCTTGCTGTTGTATATGTATTAAAATACTCTGTTCTGGAATTATTAGAGGGATCCATATCACCAGCGAGATTAGTTGTTACAATAATTTCATACAAATCGTTTGCAGCGTTTAACAGATAAGCTGGGAATGATACTGTTTGCTCGGCACCGGCAGTTAAAGTCACCGGTGAACAATTTTGAGTGTAAACATTGCTGCCACCAACTTTAAGAACACAGGTCGCATCGAATGTTTCTGTATTTAAACCAAAATTCTTGAGTATCGCCTGCGGAGTAAAATTTGTACCTGGGGGATAGTTTGCATCAACCAAAATGTCTTTTACCATAGCATCGTGTGCAAGCTCAGTATAGAGAAGGATGTCATCAATATACCAATAATCCATATTATAAAAATTGCCGGATATAAACCAGCAAATTTGAAAATCTGGCGCGCCAACATTAGCATTGTTAATTACAATTGATTTCTCTTCAGGCCCCACATTACCGGTCGGATTAACAATTTCCCATATTGTATTCCAATTTCCTCCACCAGATCGGGTTGCAACACCTATTGAATAAGGACCACTATAGTGATCAAGCATATGTTTGAAATTAACCTTTAAATCCGTAACACCTGTTAAATCTGTCGGCGGACTTATTAACCTTGACACACCAACATTATTGGTATAAGTAAACACTGCCTCTGGTGCCGTACCACCCGCGTTATCGGTGGAACTTGCACTCCAGTTTGCAGCATAAGCATCTATAGTCCATCCAGCTGGTGGAAATGTTCCACTGAAATCTACATTGAAGTATGTTTGAGCCATCAACAGAGATGGAACTAAAAAAAGAGAGAGTATAAGTTTTTTCATAAGAGCTCCATTGGTTTAATGATTTGTAGTTATAAAATAATTAACCCAGTTTATAATTGGGATATAATGAGCTTTCAAATTTCAATGATCAAATAGATACAAAACTTCATTATTAGTTTGAAACAAATGCAAACGATTCAATTTTATTGATAGAATCTTTTCCAACTTCATTAATATCAACTCCCTGGTCCCATAAGTGATAAAAGAGCATACTGCAAGCTTCTGCAAGCTGTTTATGCTCAATGTAGATCATGGTTAACTCATTTGATATGGGCACGGGCTGCTCAAGAGCAAACATTACTTTTTCCTGATCGAAGACAAGCATTTTTATGGGGAGTTTTTTTACAACTCTTGCTTGCTGCCCCAGCGTTAAAGATTTTTTTACTGAGCTTAAAAGCCAATCTACTTCTTTAAGCTCTTTCAACTCGTAAATATCTTTACAGGATCCGCCTCTTTTTAAAAGTTTAAACTCTTCCTCTTCCTGCTCTACCAAACGATCCGAAGTGTCGCAAGCATAAGGTCCTTTATTTAAAGTTAACATCTCTCTTTTGGTGCTCTTTACGCAGGCTGTATATCTTCTGTGAATTTGTGCCTTCTCTTTCATCACATCAATAAATTCAAGAGGATTAATGATCGATTTACTGTTTTGAAAAATAGGGGTGAAAACTTCTGAAACCTGGTTAATCAGTTCTTCTTTCCTCTCAAGATCTTTTTTGAATGATTCTACTACTCTTTCAAGTGCAATTTGAGGTTCAACAGCTTCATAAAGTTTATTCCGTCCAAGTTTTTTCTCTATGCATATATTTCTGCTAACAAGCTTGTTTAGCACTTCATAAATTTTTGTTCGGGGAATATTGACTGCCTCCTGAAGCTCTAAAACGGTGAACATCTTGCCACTCAGGAGTGTCATATAGACTTTTGCTTCTCTTTCGGTAAGCCCGATCTCGATGAAAGATCTAAGGTATTTTGAAGAATCCATAGGTGTGATTTCTATTCAATGACCTATAAAAAGGGTTAATAATTAATAATTTTACCCCGCTGGGGGTATAAACTACTAAATGGAGATAATAGTATCAAATCAAATAATTAGTAATTGAAAATAAATGCTGAATTCGTAGCAAATTAATTGAAAATAATGCCTTCACTCAAATGTAGAACCGGTTTGAAATACTTCCTTTGTGTTCTTATTCTGGATGTAAACTACAAAATTAAGCTTCTCAAGGTTCCAGGAAGAAAGCAGAGCATCTTCAAACGAAAATGCTAACTCTCCCTGATCAATTAATTGTCGTATCGGTGTTCCCTCCTTGGTAGGAAGCATCAAGCGGGTAACATCGTAAAATTTTGTTTCGCCATTTGAACCGGGCGCTTGCTCAAACTCTATATCGGTTTCTGTGAGCACAGTATGTATGACCAAATCACTCATATTTATTAATGAGGTATCAACAAATTTAATATCCACATTAACAGTATAATCTCCTTCGAGAATAGCTGCGACGTGAATATTAAACCTTGGAATAACTGAAAGCCTTGAATCAACAGCAGCTTTTACATTATTCGAATCTGTAGAAATCGGTTTTAATAGTCCATCAATTACTGTAGTGGGTGCAAAGAAAACATTGTAATAACTAATTCTTGCATCACAGATTTCCTTTGCAGCTAAATAGAAGAGATCGTTTGGTGCCGGAAAATTTGTGGGGAACTTAACTGCAACCAATTTACTTCTGCCATAGGTTTGATTCGTTAGATGTTCAACTATTTTATTGGATATAACACAGGGATTGCAGCTAACATTTGCAAAATCCTCAATGATCACAACCTTACTTGCCAATGTAGCATTCGCAGTATTATCAACATTTAATTTAAGAACAATATTCCCCGTCGGGACTATATCTGGTGATGTGGGCGGATTCGTATTGCAGCTAATAATTAAAAGAGTTAGTACGAAAATAAGAGCGGGCTGTTTCAACATTATATTAATCCCTTATATATGAAATAACCAGTGTCAGTGGTAACAACATTTTTTAATTATTACCTATGATAAATTATTCATTAACTATGAATAAATAAAGAAACAATTTTTTCACATTCATGTAGAAATAATTAAGATTTGTTCGAAAATAAAAAATGCCGTTACCCATTCTCAGAATAACGGCATAATTTATAAACTAACTTATAAACTATTCACCAGATCCCATCTCTGCGTGAGCTGCCCAAAAACCTGTGATACTATATATCTTTGTATCTCCCCAGGTTTTCACTTCAACTGTAAATCCGTCTCTTGATACCGATATTGGTTTTACTGCGTATTTAACAGCCGTACTTTTATCAACATCAATTGATGAAATGCCAACAACAACGTCTGGTTTGTTTTCAAAAGGTGTTAAGAAATTTACCTGAATGGTAACTGTTCTGTCACCAGAATTTTCGTTTAGTGTATAAGATTTGGTATCAGTACTAGCACCCCAGGTACCGCTAAGAACCTGTGACTGACTAAATGCAACAGCAGAAACCATTAAAAATAACCCAAGGGTTAATAACAGCTTTTTCATTAGGACCTCCATTTTTGTTTGTTTAAGGATAGTTAAGTAGTTCTGTAAAAAACCTTTTGAAATATAAATATTCTGCGAATCAAAAAACATTTATTTTGTTTTCAATTTAACCTTTATTTGAACTTTTTAAGTTCTGTCTTTTTTAGTCCAGATACAACCAGGGAGTAAGAGTCATCAATCCATTCAAATATTTTCTTTGCGGGAATGGTTCCATCAAAAATAATTGTATTCCAGTGCTTTTTATTCATGTGGTAACCTGGCTGAACTGCCTCATGCTTTTCTCTTAACTCAATGGCTTTCTCAGGATCACATTTAAGATTTATTTGCAAAGGTATGCTTTCAAGTGAAGCCAGTAAAAATATTTTTCCTGCAACTTTGAACACAAGTGTTTCTTCATCAAAAGGAAATTCTTCGGTTACTCCTTTTTTCTTTAGGCAGTATTCACGGATTTGTTCGATATTCATCGGTTTAATTTTATCGTAAACTATTTCAATAGCATCATCTTTTTTGCATCAATAAATTTTCTTCCGGTATTAATTTCATCAATTATAATTTGATAAAGATAAACTCCGCTTGCAAACCTGTTCCCGTTGAACTGAACCGAATGACGTCCAGCTGAATACTCTGCATCAACCAGCTTCTGAACTCTTTGACCAAGAATATCGTAAACAATTAATTGTACTCTAGAATTTTCGACTACATCAAACCGGATTGTTGTGTACGGATTAAATGGATTGGGGTAATTCTGGTAAAGTGCAAATTTCTCAGGCGGTGGAATAAAATATTTTGTTGTGTCCAGAACTTTGCTCGAAAATTCAAACTCATCAACTCCTGCAATAACTGGATTCGGGAACTCAATTAAAAATGTGCTTCCGGTTTCCGGGATTTCATTTTCTCCACCACTACCTTGTAGTTGGTTCCAGTTCATTAAAACAAAACGGGCAATATGTTCAACTTCCACTTCTCCCGGCCATACCGTTGGATCTGGTTCCATTGCGGCAATAAGATCAAGATAATCCTGCTCACCCGGCTGCGGATCATTATTCGGCATCATAAAATAAATCCAATCTGAGTAGGGATCGTTTGTATCACTTGAAGCTAAATGATCAAGCTTGAAATCAAATTCATCGTTTCCATTATCATCATTTATCCAGGGCATCATCCGTACATCATCTTCTGTATTTTCAATATCATTTCCTAAAAACCAAAGTTCGAATGACACATCTACTAATGTTCCGGTTGTAAATGCCAGCCAGGCTTTACCTCCGTCCTGAGTGAACCTGATTTCATATTTATTACCTAAAATTAATGGTAATCTGGCCCCATCTCTCGTCCATCTGCTAACGGCACTATTATGATCTATAATTGTTGATCCTCCAGCCACGCAAAAATAGAAACCGCCCGCAGCCTAATTCCCCGGAAGTTCAAAAATGCTGCCTTCACCATCACGCGCATCGCGATAAAAATCTGCTGAGTATCCGTTGAAAGGCGGAGGCTGAGTTACATCATATCCAACCGTTGACGTAACAGGACCATTTGCATTTGAAGTTATACTTAATCTTTTTACATCCATCATTTCATTATCAAATTTTAATTGAAAACCATCTATTACTGGTGCTGTATAGTTTGTAATATATTCCTGTTGATTGTCGAGAAGAAGTGAATCAATTGTTAAATCGGTTAAATCCCAAACGGTTATTAGCTCTTCTGAAACTGTCATCGTATCGAAATCAATTTTATAACTATGTCCATTAAGCTTGTATGGATCAATTACAAGCGGAGTGATTACCGGATCTCCTATTCCGGATGTATGAATTACTTCAAGTGTATCGCCAAACTGAATTTCGTTGAGCGTATCCTGAAATGTAATTTGAGCTTCTCCAATTATTGATTCAAAACTAAATGGATTATCTCCCGGATTTGGATTGTAAGCATAAGCAGTAACTAAAAAGTTGTAAGTTCTTCCCGGCATCAGGTATATATTATTAATAGAATCCCACTGAACAACAAATCTTCTGTTTATTCCTGAATCTGTTCCGAACTGCTCAATTCCTTCCATCGGGAAACCTGTTTCGGGATTCATAATTATTCCCGGTATTTCTTTAACTCCATCAGCTTTATCAAAAGTCGCCAATCGTTTTGCGTTTATTTTAAATGAATATTCAGTATAAAGCTGGTAAACATTGTATCCCTGGAATGTATAACCGGATTCTTCATATCCTTCAACTTGTTGAAGAAGAAATTCATTTTCATCCCACCAGAGTTCTATGCTGCTTAAATTTTGTTTTGAGTTTAATGGAAGATGAGGTATTTCCGGTACACGGATAAAATCAAAATTATTATCAAATGCATTTTTAGTAAGTGAAGAATAAAACCTCAAAAGCTTGATTGAATTCCATCTGTCTATTCCTAATGCACCTAATTCACAAAAGATAATATCTTGCGTATCTCCAACAGCAAGATTAAATGGACCCGATGCTGGTTGGACCCATCTGTCTCCAGGTGCTTGAAGCACTCCATCTATCCACCCTTCTTGAGTTATTGGATCACCTGATAGGCAATAAAAAGTTGGCTCTAATGTAACTGGATTGATGAATGGATATCCCATTGACCCAACTCTACCCTGCATATATCTATAGAGTTCTATTGCACCATCTTCATAGTAAGGGGGAAAACTGGGAGGTGAACTAGCATCTCCTCTCGTAAAATATGCAAACGCTGTCATTGGTAAATTAATAAAACCTTGATCGCTTCTAACTCCTTCTTTGAATGCATAATCAAGCTGGTCATCGACACCATTTCTGTTTTTATCTTCACCTGTATTTCCGGGAACAACAGGACCCTGCATCAGCATATAACCAACTGCAGGAGAAGTAAATTCATAAACTTTATCAAAATTCTCACCGTTATATGCGTAACCTAAATTTAAAGTTGTATCGCATCCTGCAAAGTCGTCTGTTCCGTTACCAACATGAGGATCAGACCAGAACGCAACGTAAACGCTGTCGAATGATTCAGCAGATTTATTTATCATCCTGAATTTCTTAAAGAACACATGCCCGAGATGATTGAACATTTTATAGCTCCAGATTGTGACCTGCAGTTCGATTCCGACACACATCGGATAATTATAGAGAGAAGAATCCAGATCATTAGCTACAAACCAGATTGTCTGATCAGCATCGGGATAACCAGGAATATCAATTGAGGATTCATAATTTCCGTTATTATTAATATCTTCAAAAGGAGCTCCGTCAAATGCAGGCCATTCGTTCCAGTCTGTTTCGTATCGCAAACGGATTTCCGATTCTGTCCCTTCGCCATCATCAATCTCAGAACTGAAGTCCGCAGTAGGTCCGTTTGGATAAGCATCTTTTCTTACTCTGTAAATTCTGTTCTTCGGAAGATTCGGATCTTCTGCAACTCCCGGAGAAATAATTTTTCCCGGTTGAAGAACTGATATGTACTGTGAACCACCCAACCTAGGTTGAGTTGAATCACTTGCTACAATTCCACCCCAAATAAATCCTGATTGAAACACAGCGGTCTTCCCGCTTCCTTTTGGATATACAAAACCCGAGTGAAATTCATCTGTAATATCATTATCAGAAATGCCGTTGTTTCTCAGAACTGTTGAGATGTAATTTCTGTTGAGGTATGTAGAAGATGGTTCACCAAGATAATTATTTTGTTTTTCCTGGGGAAAAACAACAACTATATTCAGCAAAAGTATAAGCAGAAAAAAAGGCAAAGCATTATAAAATTCTTTTTTCATATTTACCTCACTAGAACCAATTTCTTTGTATTGACGTAATTATTAACTCTCATTTGGTATAAATAAATTCCACTTGCGAGACTGCTTGCATCAAAAGTAAAATAGTACCAGCCAACATCAAATTCCCTGTTCATAAGCGTAGTAACTTTCTGTCCGAGAATATCAAAAAGGTCTATTTGAACGATTCCTTTTTGAGCAACTTTAAATTCAATAGTGGTAGCTGAGTTAAACGGGTTGGGATAATTCTGAAACAGAACGTAGTCTTTGTAGTATTGAAGCGTATCCATTTTCTCAGTCGAAAAAGTAAATTCATCAACTCCGGGAGTTACCGGGTTTGGAAACTCAATTAAAAAAGTTGTGCCCATATCAGGAAGTTCATTAACTCCTCCGCTTCCCTGACTCAGATTCCAGTTCATCAAAACAAAGTTTGCTATGTGCTCAATTTCCATCGATCCATCGTAGCCAGGATTTGAGCGGGCAACTGCATCGTAATAAGCTTGTTCACCCGGCTCTGCATTTTCCTCTGGCATCATAAAAAATATCCAATCACTGTATGGATCGTTGTTCCCGCCGGAAGCTTTATGATCTAATTTAAAATCCATGGTATCGTTTTCATTATCATCCATTATCCAGGGAATCATTCTAACATCATCCGTTGTATCTTCCAGAGTTTCATTTAGGAACCAAATTTCGAATGGTACATCAACAAGATTTTTTGTGGTGAAAGCCATCCATCCTTTCCCACCAGTTGGAGTAAATTTCAGAGAGTATTTATTTCTGAAAAGTTTTGGAAAATTTTCCCCAGAGTTTGTCCACCTTTCTTTCGCCTTTTGATGATCATCAATATCTGGTGGAGCTGCAACACAAAAGAAATATCCGCCATTTGCCTGCATCGGATCGTAACAACCGCTCAATGCACCTCCGTTAAGTGAAAGAGCGACATCTCTGTACCAATCAGCAGAAACTCCAATGCCATTTGGCGGTGGTTGTGTAATTTCAAAGGTACATTCAGCGCCAGTTATAACACCAAACCCATTTGAAATCATCGAAAGTCTTTTCACATCAAGAAACAGAGGATAGATGTCAAGCTGGAAACCATCAATTACTGCAGTTACTTTATCATTTAGTAAACCTCCCTGGTTTTCTAAAAGTATTTCTCCTGTTGTTTCATCTTTCAGGTTCCAAAAAACTTCCACTCCTTCACCCGGAATAAAATAAACTTTGTAATCGTGTCCGGTAAGAGCATACGGATCAACGACTGTAACAGCAATATCCATCTCGCCATCTCCCGGAAAATGCGACACATTAACACTATCTCCTTCGCGGGGACCGGCAATATTTTCCTGGAAAATAATATCGGCATATCCTACAGTTGCTTCAACATTGCTGTGAACTGCGTTTGGATCCGGGTTGTAGAAATATGCATTAAGTGTGTAATAATATTTCTTACCGGGAATTAAATAGGTATCGTTAAGATAATCCCAGTCAACACTTAAATTTCTTTTTATACCCGAATCTGAACCGTCCTGTTCTATACCATATTCAGGGTAACCTGTTTCCGGGTTCATCACTGTTCCATAAAGTTTTGAAACCCCATCAACCTTATCAAATGTTGCAAGCTTTTCGGTGGTCCAGGGATAATGCAATTCGGAATGAGATTGATAAATGTTATAACCCTGAAACTGATAACCATCTTTCTCGTAATTTTCAATTAAGTTATTTATCTCATTGTTTTGCCAGTTTAGAAAAACACTTCCGTAGTACTGTCTTATCTTTATTGATGAAGCATTGAACTGAAAAACAATTTCAGGATCGAAAGAAAAGTTATTTCTGTAAATGCTGTCGGCAATGATTGAGTTATATCTTAATCTTTTTATTGCACCAATATTTCCTCCGCCAAGTGCGGCGACTTCTGCAAACACAACATCCTGTGTGTCGCCATCAGCCATTTGAAATGGTCCTGAGTTAACATAAGTTCTTCTATCGCCGGGAGCCAAATCATAACCATCTACCCAACCTTCACCCGTTATCGGGTTCCCACTAGAATGGAACTTAGTAATTTCGCCATTGAGTGGATTAATAATTACTCCACCAAAGTAAGATTCTCCCTGCATTAGGTTATATATATGATGTGCTTGAATAATCTCAGGTGCTCCAAACCCTCTGCTTATAAGATTAAATGAAGTCATCTCCAAATTTCCTGTTGAGGAAACAGGACCTTTTAATAATTTAAATCCAAT
>Ga0184636_1000412_pt1 | contig 10413 bp, 10 predicted proteins | sample PLM3_60_b2_FD_133164 | JGI IMG/M metagenome (GOLD analysis project Ga0184636, IMG submission 133164) | Groundwater sediment microbial communities from an aquifer in East River, Colorado, USA - PLM4_90_b2 | ecosystem: Environmental > Terrestrial > Soil > Riparian zone | place: USA: East River... | reverse complement strand
TAACGTTAAAAGGCCCCAACGATGAATAATTATGCGAAGGGTTTTGTACCACAGAGTTGCCTCCATCGCCGAAGTTCCATGACCATTGTGTTATATTGCCTCCTGTTACTGTACTTTGATCTGTGAACTGTGTAGTGCCGGCAGGCAGGCAGGCATTTGAAAAAATAAAATTCACGACCGGTGTCGGATTGACCACGAAAGTTTTGCTGATTGTATCCGGACAGCCTGTAGTCGATTCTACTTTTAAGGTCGCCGTAAATGTTCCCCAACTTGTATAAGTATGTACCTGGGCTGCATTGGTGTTTGCAATTACCTGTGGTGATCCATCGCCAAAATTCCAATACCATTTTACAATGGCAGAGCCTGCGACTGTAGAAGAATCAGTAAACGTAATGGACTGATTCATGCAGTGAAGTACCGAGATACCAAATTTTGCTACAGGTGTCTGGCTCAGACTAATGATGTGTGAGGCCGTATCGGATAAACAACCAATATCTGTTATAAAAGAAAACCTGGCTGTGTATGATCCTGCGAGATTGTATTTATGTGTGGGATTTTGAATAGTTGCGGTGGCGGCATCTCCAAAATTCCATGACCAGTTTATAACCGGCCTTCCCCCGGTATTACCTGCTATTCCAAAAAAATGTACTGAATCAAAAACACAACCGTTACTTGTAAAACTGAAAGAAGAAACAGGCGTATCATATACTACCAGGGGATAATCGATTTCCTGCTGTCCGCTGCAGCCATCCGGTGTCGGGTTTTGTGCAATGACCAGAATGGGATAGGTAGCAGGTATTGCAACTACATAAGAATTTGGCAATTTATACCGGTATAATTGCCTGCCATTTACAAACCAGGTTGAATCGTACTGCGGATTATTTATGGTATCGTTTGGAAAAAGACCATTGAAGTTCCAGATTATTTGTGTGGGCTGGTAAGGAAATACAATTGAAAAATAGAAGGGTGTGTTTTTACAAGCCACCGGAAAATTAACCGTTGCATACGGATTTGAAATTTGAATGAACTGGTAGAGGTCTCTCACATTCGTTCCTGCATTATAACCATATGATTCCACATTTCCATAGCCGTAAGCAATGGCAATAAATCCGCTGTCTGATCTTATTCTGTGAGCAGGATTTATATTGGTTGAAGCGGTGACTTCTTCCTGTAAATATGAATATTGCGTACCAGGAATTGCTACCGGAGTCGAGGTATAAGAACCACCATCAATAGTTAAACTGCTTAAGGCCGCTGTTTTTATAATTATGTTTAAAAAATGCCTTGTAATATTTGTAGTGGGTGGAGTCAGATCATTTCTTGCCGACATAACGGTGATATCACTCAATGTCTGATCGACAGAATTTAAAATGATCATTTCCGGATCACTGTTTATCCCATCGCAATTTTGTGTGATCAGATATTGAAGTACACAAATTGGTTTATCTGATGTTATTATGCGCGGTGTATTGTTTCCGCTTGTATTAAAATCATAATAGGTGTTAGCGATAAGAGTTGCCGGGCTAAGTGTAACACCGTTAACCTGTACAACTGTCGTTGGATCTTTTACTAATATTCTGAATATATCGAAGGATCGCAGAATGAACGGTGCGGTAATATACTCCCTTCCCCATGATACCAATGGAAATAACTGCTGGTATAAATTGTCTCCGGAACTGGCATTGCTACAGCCCATACCGGTCCAGGTTGAGCCCGAAAAAACTGCAATTGGTTTACAGGGAGAAGTGGGTGTTGCAATTGATTTTACATAGCTGCCCGTAAGATCATTATCATTTGCCGATTGGTATTGATAAACATCCCCCTTATTTAATGTAACCTGGAAAGGAATATTGGCCGGGTAAGTATTATTTGCATCAGCTACAGTCGGTGATATTTCCACTGTCGTATTATCTTCAGATGCAACCACGGCAAATTCTGATCTCCTGATGTTGCCACCACTACCTGCAATAGATTTATAAGACGCCACATAATATTCTCTGCCTAAAACATTTGTTGGCAAAACAAGTGTTGATCCTGAACGGGCTGCATTAAGAATGTGAGAATAAACGACGATCGGGTTATCGGTTTGAATATGAATTCCTTTATTAACACCGATCCCTGTTGTCTGTCCGTTATATGCTACCGAATTACTTGGAGTTGAAGTGCTTGTTAGCCTTACGGTAGTTACCTGGTTTGCCGTAACTGTAAAATTTATAACATTCCCGGCCACAGTAACCGTTCCAACTGCATTGGTATCAGAAGTGAGATACAGGGCCATCCTCGAAGCTGTTCCATCGATATGGCCTGTATAAATAACCCAGAAATCCTTTCCCCGATTAGAAAAATCCTGTGCGTGATCGCAAAGGGCGGTCAGCAGTAGTACAGCTAAACTAAGCAGCGAATAAAACTTTCTCATTAAATAAGCCGGTGTATCGGGAACGTGAATTGGACAAATTACTAAACAGTCTTAACAAATTTAGCTTTCGACAGACAATTGCCAAAATGGTTTAAATAAAGATAGTGGGTCAGTTTGGCTATTTAGCCCACGTCCCGATAAGTCCCGATAGTCCCGATAGTCCCTATAGCTATCGGGATCGGGATAAATCCTGGGCTTGAATTCAAAATTTTCAAACTGACCCACAATCTATATTAACTCGTAAGACTGAATGCCCAACAAAATTGATTTACCGGAAAAAAGATTTTATGAGCAACTCCTGTCAATTAGTCCTGATTTGAATTCGAACGATCTCAATGCCTTGACCCTCCATTCCAAAAACAATGATCATAAAATCTTACCGGAATTTTTACAATCAAAAAAAATTTTAAACCCGCCTCTTCTGATTCTTACATAACTAAAAAATAATATGCAATAAGCTATATAAAATAGAAAACAAATTAATGATAATTAAATACTGGTTTCCAATAAATTTTTTAGTTATTTATAATTGTCGGCTAGCATCATCAAAAAAAATGTAGTTTTTGTTATTTCAGCAGAAATAATTCAAATATTTATTAGTCAACAACATTCATAATTATGTGAAAATCTGATTTATAGATAATTTATTACCTGCCCTTATACTTTGTATTGATTTTGCCAGATAAAAATCTGGAGTAGCTAATTGGTTTAGCTAAGAAAAATGTTTAGATTCGGCTACGATATACCACTTCCCACAGCCCGATTCTTAAAGACTTAGCAAAAGGTTACCTCTCTCCCCTGTCTGGTATTAATAGTCCCGATTTTATTACTAAAGAATTTATTTGAGACAAAATGACACAACTGTTAGAATTTAAGAATCTGAAAGAATTAATGATCCGGCTCTCGGATGAAAAAGTTTGCCGTCAATACATGGAGCAGATGCGTTGGGGAAATGCACCGTTTTGCCCTCATTGCAATGGGGCTAAGCCCTACCGTTTGAAAGATGGTAAGACGTTTCGTTGCCGGGAAAAGACTTGCAGAAAAGATTTTACGGTAACTGTTGGGACAATCTTTGAAAACTCTAAAATCAAACTATCTACATGGCTGGCTGCATTATACATTTTAACGGCTCATAAGAAGGGATTAAGCAGCCATCAATTAGCCCGTGATCTTGGCGTGACCCAGAAATCTGCTTGGTTTATTGAGCATAGAATACGGTTTATAATGAATGAACCAGACCCAGAACCATTGGAAAATATTGTTGAGGTAGATGAGTGTTACGTCGGGGGAAAATTCGAGAATATGAACCGGGGAAGGCGTAAGAAATGGCAAGAATCAGGTCAGGATAACAAAGTTCCGGTAATGGGTCTTTTACAAAGGGACGGCAAAGCGAGATTAACAGTAATAGGCGCAAATACCTTTAAAGAAGTAATTCGTAAGAATGTGCATAAGGATTCTGTGATCGTTACTGATACCCATTTAGCTTACCAGGGCTTGCAATATGAATACTTAGGACATGAAACTATAAACCATTCAGAAAGCGAATACAGGCGGGGAATGGCATACACAAACAGCGTGGAAGGATTTTTTTCCCTGTTCAAAAGGACAATCTTTGGTACATATCACCAAGTTTCACCTAAGCATTTACATAGATATTGCTCTGAATCTTCCTACAGATTTAACTCACGAAAAATAAAAGATAAAGACAGGTTTATCCAGGCTATTTCCCATATAGAAGGTAGACTTAAATATAAAAATCTAATCCAAAAACCGCCTATCCAATGAAAACCTTATTTTTAAATAATAATAGGCTTAAGCCAAGCCTCACTTTAAAATCAAAACATGTGACTAATCATTTAATTCATGGACACGACCCATTGTTAAATGCTTATGATGAAGGGGATGATGTAGAAATATTCGAAGGTGCTCTTAAAGATTCCATTCATTCTATTCTAAGATGCTATACAGGTTTTTTTGACATCTTTTCCGAACTCATACAAAATTCGTTGGACGCTATAGAAAAGAAATCGAAAGAAGGATCAGGATATATTCCTACTCTTTGGATCGACCTGAATATAGAAAAAAGTTCAATAAGAGTTACAGATAATGGATGCGGCATGAATTTAAAAGAGTTCAAATATTGTTTCAGACCAAGCATCTCTTTTAAAAAAGGGCAAAACTTAAGAGGCAATAAAGGCGTTGGAGCAACTTTTTTAGCGTATGGATATAATTTTATAAAACTTCAAACCAAACAAAATAACGACACCTATTCAGCTATTTTACGTTCAGCACGCCATTGGATTGAAGATGATAGTAATAAATTTCCAAAACCAAAATATGAAGGTGCTGATTTTGATGCAAAGGAACTATTATATGAATCTTCTGGAACATCAGTACAAATTAAGTTAACTGGTAATGATTCAGAAAAGCCTAAAAATTTTTGGTGGTTTGGATCTTCAACTGCGGAACAATGGTTAGATATTTTAAGAATAGCAACACCCCTGGGCGGAATATTTCTAAAAAGAGAAAAATTCAATCCTACCGTAAATTTAAGAGTAACTGATAGAGCAGGTAAGAGCACAGAGATACTGGCAAAAAAAAACATTGAGTTTTTTTACCCTCATGATATTCCTGATATTAAAGAATCTGATCTTACTGAAATAAGAAAAGAAATTTCATTGCTGGAAGGTGATTTAGAAACAAGAATGCAAAAATTGCCTTCCAGATACAAGGGCTTGTCATGTATATGGGATATATGGGACTATAAAGATTTATTAACCTCCGAATATCTAAAATTAGAATTAACCGATGAAGAAAAATCCATAGTCCAAAAGCATCAAGTTTCTGTCTATGCCTCACAAGTAGATTCCTTAGAAACTTTTAAGGCTTTCAATGAAAAAACAGGAATGCGCCAGAATATAAAAATATTACGTGGCGGCATACAGCTTGCAACAGAGGGAATGCCACAAGGCGATCTATTACAAGTTTCATTAAACAGGCAATCGGGATTACAAGACTATACTTTTATAATAGTTCATTTTAATCAAGGTAACCCAGATACAGGTAGGAAAAACTTTCAACCCGAATTAAAAGAGGTTGCTGAAAAATTAAGTACAAGGATTACAGAGTTAATTATTTCATATAGGAAATTATTAAGGCCAGATACCGGCTCAACCAAAAACTTGGGGGCTGAAAAAGACAAGCAGGCCTGGATAAAGAGATTAACGCAATTCAGAGATACTAATCCAATCCCTCGTATTCACGAAAACTTTTCATTTCTATCAAAGGCACAAGAAGAGCAAGATGTAATTGCAATATTCCATCAGCTTATTGGATGTGGTATTTTAAAAGGGATACATTTTTTTTCAAATTCATACAATGAAAGATATGATTCACTTATAGAACTTAATTATACGAATGAGAGTTATTTATATAGTGAAAATAATCCGTTAGGAGTTCGAAGAGATATTGATTTAAATGAGCCATATCATCCAATGGTTTTGGAATACAAATTTGATTTTGATGCCTTATTAAGAGATTTCACAAAAAAAGATAAATTCTTAACTCAAATAGATTTTGTTGTTTGTTGGCAAGCCTCCTTAGCTTATAACTTCAATATTCTTTTGCAACCATTATTGGTAGAAAAGGAAGGCAGCCGAAGGACTATATTTGGTTCTACCCATGTAGCTTATTCATCTGGGAAAGACGAGCCAGTATTTGAAATACTGATACTTCAAGATTTGATAAATTTTCACTTAAATAAAGATGCTGAAATAGCAAATCAAATAGTTAAATATAAGTACCGTTAAAAAGAAGCAACTAATTTTATGGCAAAGGCAAAGAAAAAAGAAGAAAAGCCATTAAAGCTGAATATGACCTTTGAGGAAGCACTTAAAAAAGCCCTCAATACTTCCCTACCTAAAAAAGAAAAGAAACAAAAGAATAAAAAGAAATAGATTAATCTTTAAAACCTTGAAAAAATTCTTCCAATGAAGTATCAAGGGCATTGAGTACTTTTAATAAACTGGTAAGTTGCATATCTGATCCCCTTTCATATCTGCCCATCTGGGTTCGGTCAATCTCGTTTTCGTAGGCAAATGTTTCGTGGCTGCTATATCCTTTTTCTTTACGTAATGTCCGTATTTTATTACCAATTTTTTTCAGGGTCTTTTGCTGTTCATCTAATGGTGGAATCTGTTCTTTAGATTTTTTCTTTCCTTTCATAGATGCAAGTAAGTGAAACACAGCATTATGGCGCACTGCTTATAATAACACTGTATTAATGCTGTGAATTTGAAAGGAAATCCTTATCTTAGTTTCAGAATACTATTTTTGCGAAGTCATTAAATATATTGATGCTTTCGCTTTGATTCTCGCCTTAGAAATGTAGGAAATTTCATGTACACGGGATGATAAGTGAGGAGCCCACGTCTTGGCGTGGGTTCTCTCTTATTCGTGTACAGGCTCCTACAGCCTCTAAGACGGTAAGTTGAGACCTGCGCCATTTTTATTTTTTATTATGAAGGACAATAAAGACTATTGGCGGAATAAATACTTTGAATTGCTGGAAAAGCATGTGCGAGTAGGAGAAGCAATTCTTAAAGCAATGAAAAATATAGAACCAAAGAAGAAAACTAAGCCGTCTAAAGGCACTGGCAAAAGCCGGGGGAAATAACCGCCGGCTTTTAATTACTAATTAATTAAATATTAATATGTTGTTTCGTGGACGGTACAAGATTTTGACAATATTTTTTAAATAAACTTTATTTAAAAATTGTCCGTTAAAATGAACAGATGTACCTTTGTATCAAACTTAGCACTACGCCGAAAGGCGTAAATTATCACGAGGATAAAACCCTCATTATACTGAGCCGTCTTTAAAAGACGGCTCTCTTTATTAAACATTATAACTATCTGCCATGAGCAATGTAATTATTTTAATTGATGGTCAAAATTTATATTACGGTCTAAAAGATTTAAGTCTAAACGAATGGGATATATCTTGGGATAAATTATTCAATTCTTTATTAACTCCAGGCGATAAATTAATAAGAACTTATTGGTTCAGGCCTCAAAAAATATTAGACACATATTTTACTTCCCATCATATTAGAAGCAATATATGTTACAAAAAATTCAATGGATACATTGCTGCATATAATCAAGACTCTACTACTGTTCCTGCTCATATAATTACACAAATAGAAACTGAGGCTGATATAACAGAAAAATGGCTAAAAGAGGTTAAAGAAAAATTTTCTAAAAGCGAATATAAATATGATCAAATTTCAATGGATTTTGATGATATAGAAGTAGTAAAAACAGGAGTAGTAAAAATTGATCCATATAAGCAACTAATACTTGGAGAAAAAGGAGTTGATATTTCATTAGCCGTAAAAATGATTGCTTTAAGTGTTCAGAAAAAGTGTGATAAGATTATATTAATTAGCGGCGATTACGATTATGCAGAAGCTATAAGATTTGTAAAAGACAATATGACTAAAATACATTTGGTAAAATTGCACAAAGGCCATCCGCCAAAAAACAAAAGCGTTTCAAGAGATTTGGCGATATTAGCTGATAAAGTTTTAGACCTTTATGAAAGCGATATTAAAACCAGTTTTTTAAAATAATAGCTACCTTTAATTTTACTTTAATTAGAAATAATAGTCTATATCCTTTTATAAACTAAAAAACTCTTTAAAACCAATCTCAAAAATTCATGCGAATGATTTTTAATGTTTTGTGGATAAATAACTAACTTTAAACAGGGTGTGGGAACAGGTATATCATCACCTTAGATTCGGCTACGATATACCACTTCCCACAGCCCGATTCTTAAAGACTTAGCAAAAGGTTACCTCTCTCCCCTGTCTGGTATTAATAGTCCCGATTTTAGGCAACTATATCTCACACTACCCATTGTACATGGGGGTAAGCATTTTAGATGTTTATTAAAACTGGTTTGACCTCAACTTGTTAGTTGACATTATTATTTAATGTGTGAGATATGGGGTTAAGATGAATGTCAAATAATACAGCAAAAGACCAATCCACGGTTAATGCCTTTTTAAATGAAGTAACTCCGGCTTTCAATGCTTTTAAAGCAATAGCTGATAAGTACCCTAATGTTATTGAGTTGAGATATGAGCGGGGGGAAGGGTATTTTATGGAAGTAAATTATGACCTTTTAGAACTTGCTCTGGAGATTCAAGATTGAGAAATTCCGCAGCTTTCCATATTTCTCTCCAAAATTGTACTACTTGTTGCATCCGGTTAGGTAACACTTTTACTATATAATTAATTCCGTCTTGTGATTCTTTTATAATAGCAACTATTTTTAATTCTTTTGCTTCATCAAGATATTTATCTTTCATTAATGGTGTATAATGCTTAATAAGTACCTCTGCTTGTTCGCTTGTATAATTCATAAAATCAAAATTTTTAGAAGTAATAACATGAATTTTATTTTCTAAAACAAATTTAATAGCACAGTTTTTTGCTTCGCTATTTGGTTTGTCAAATTCAGTCTCAATTTTTTTATAAACATTTTCTATTTCAGGTACGAAAACATAAGTATTTAATAAATCCATATTCCTAAACTCGTTTTCTTCAATAAAGCTTTTATCACTAAATAGCATGTAAGCATCCTTAGTAGAATAACTATGCAGCAATTTATTTCTAAGGGTTTCATAAAGGCGAAAACTGTTATAATGAGGAAGGTATTTTTCTATTATAGTATTAAATCGTGAATGTGAACGATTGCTATTAAAACGATAAGCAGCTAATTGATCTAAAAAACAGAAACATAATATAAAACAAGAAAGTGGTCTGTCAATATTGTGGTTAATATCTCCCAAACCATATACGCCAAATGCTTGCTTAATATCCTTTATTACCTGCTCTCCGGTCATTTCTTCTTCTTTGGAGTAGTTGCAGCAAACTTCATGAGTTCATCAAAAGTCGCATTGACCTTTAAAGTAGTTTTTTTCTTTGGAGTTTTCTTTTTAGATGCCTTCTTAGCCATGAACCTAAATTACAAAAAAAGCCGGGGATCATTTCCCCCGGCTGCCAGTGCCTTTAGACGGCTTAGTTTTTTCCTGTGGTGCTATCTGTTGCATTACTTTAAGTATCGCCTCCTCTAATTGCACATGCTTTTCCAATAATTGCAAATACTTATTTTTCCAGTAGTCCTCCTTCATGGTTTAAATGTAGGGGATATTTTGACTTAGGGTCATAAACGACCCTAAAATATTTTAATAAATATTCCACCTTAACGGTATGACCGACCAAGAATTTACCTCCTTTAAGAAGAAATTCGGAAAACAATTGCAAAAGCTAAGAGAAAGCAAGGAGTTGTCATTAGTGGAACTATCCTATAATTGCTCCCTTGACCCAAGCAAAATATCCAAAATAGAACATGGTCGTTTTAATATTACACTTCGCACAATTAGGGAGCTGTCAAAAGGCTTAGACATTAATCCAAAGGAGCTATTTGATTTTTGAATAGTTTTATCCAAATAAACTCATAAAAAAGAAGTGATTATTCTATTTGATATATTCCTTTCCACAGATGCAAGAACGGAAGAAAAAATAAATAATTTATCGGTTGAAGAAGGCGTTTTGCTGGAGACTATTTTTGTATTTGTTGAAGATCACATTAAGGTGTTACAATCTGAAATAGATAAAGAAGAAGAAGAGTATTTGAAATTGCACCCAAGAGGGGCAATAGGAACTATAATTGAATTAAAAAATAATCGTGTTTCATTTGTTCATTATAGCGATAATTTAATAGAGAGACTTAAAGATTGTTTTACTAAAGGTGATAATAAGATATTAGCTGAACGTTTGGCACAAGCCTTTAGTTATCTCAACTAATTCAGGAGTTTCAGCCATTTTTATTTCAACAAAGTGATTATTCCCTTTCTTCATTAATCGCATAAATTCTTGGATGTTTTTATCCCTACGAGTTAATATCCATTTACTATTATTATCTT
>Ga0184636_1000411_pt1 | contig 10425 bp, 9 predicted proteins | sample PLM3_60_b2_FD_133164 | JGI IMG/M metagenome (GOLD analysis project Ga0184636, IMG submission 133164) | Groundwater sediment microbial communities from an aquifer in East River, Colorado, USA - PLM4_90_b2 | ecosystem: Environmental > Terrestrial > Soil > Riparian zone | place: USA: East River... | reverse complement strand
TAAAGAAATTGCCTTTTCGCCTTATACTAAAGAAGTTGCAGAAAAGTATGATTAAGCTATATAGAATTGGATTTACAGGCAAGTCTGCGGAAAAATTTTTCAATCTTTTAAGAAACTCTGATGTAAAGAAGATAGTTGATACAAGGATTAATAATGTTTCTCAACTATCTGGTTTTGCAAAAGGTCCAGATCTGAAATTCTTTGCCAAAGAAATAGGGGACATATCCTACGAACACAATATAGATTTTGCTCCAACTAAAGAATTATTATCCCGCTATCGGAATAAAAAAATAAATTGGCAGGAATACGAAGTTGAATATTTAAACCTGTTAGATATGAGAAAAATTGCTCAAAAAACTGATATTGAAAAACTTCACGAAAACTGTCTTTTATGTAGCGAGCATACCCCCGAAAAATGTCATAGACGATTATTAGCAGAATATTTGAAACATGTAAAAACAGACGTTGAAATTATCCATCTGATCAAGTAATGCCATCATGCCAACACGTTTTGTATGCCTGGCTAATTCCTTCAAGGAAGGAGGTAGATGTTTAGCGGGTATTGAACTTGATAAGAACAACAATCCCATAATAGCTAATGGCCGCCTGAAATGGGTACGGCCAATTTGTAATACTCCTCACGGGGAAGTGCCTACTGATTTGGTGGCTCACATAGAAGTTTTGGATATTATTGAAATTGAGGTTACAGGTTATCCTGATAAAGAAGATTATCAATCTGAAAATGCACTTTTTTTTTACTCGCTGTTCGAAAAACTATTTTCCTTAAATTTCAAAATTTCATTGCTCGAAATGAGTATAGAGATTAGGTTAAAATACGCTGCCGATATTCGGTTGGTGTAAGTCCAAATACTTGTTTGAAGGAGTGTGTAAAACTTGAATGACTTTCATATCCAACCTTATAGTAGATTTCACTAGGCTTTTCTTTACCAGTCCTTAACAGAGCGGTGGCAAGTTCCATTCTTCTTTGGAGAAACCACATGCTGGGTGCAATACCGTAAAGCTTGATAAATTTTCTTTTAAAAGTAGACAAACTCATATTGCACAAGAATGCAAGTTCCTCAAGCGTGATGTTACTGCCTATATTTGATTCAGCCAGCTTCTTAATTTCTATTTCCGCTATGCTGATGTTTGCTCTTATTTTTAATTGCTGCATTTTTTCCGGATAGTGATAGCATAAATACAGCAGTAACTCCTCTAACTTCACTTGTTGTAATGTTGCAGGTATTTCTTTTCCGTTCCCGGACATTAGAAGCAGGGAATGGATAAAGTTTTTTAAGAATAGGTCCTTAGTAAAGACCTGAACCTGCTCAAGCGGTATGTTTCGTGCTTCTATGATGATATCAGCATATTTAGAGAAGAAAACATTAAGTGCTTCCGGAGTAAAAAATATGAGTACACTCTGAAATCTTCCATCGGAGGAGGTAATTTTTTCAGTCATCAGGTAATTGCCCGGGAATAACAAAAGGAACTTTTCATTATCAATAGTAATGCTATGATGCGCGGTATGAACAACTTTTGTTCCTTCCACTAAAAGACTGAAGAGATAATTCTGAAGGACTATCTTATTCTTCAGAACGTCCGACTTTGTTACATGATTGATTAATCGAACCCCCGTCCCCGTTTCCTTGGATCTTGTCGAAAAGTAGTCTCCAACAATAGTTACAGTGCTCATTTTTCTATACGTTAAGCAAAAACTAGTGGGTGTAAACAAAAATAGTGGAAAAAAAGGCCCCTTAGTGAATTTGAATGATTATCGATAGCTTTTGATCGGTTTCGGCAACAACGCAGACAAGCGGGTAAACTAATTTTAAATCCTAAAAAAATAAAATGATATGAAAAAATGGATGAGCTTTTTATTATTGCTCGCTGCTGCGGCAATAAGTAATGCCCAAACCTTCACTTTAAAGAGTAATGAGTTGGGTGGACAATTTACAAGCCGATACTTTATGAATGGTTTCGGCTATTCAGGTGAAAATATTTCACCACAGCTTTCCTGGCAAAATGCTCCTGCAGGGACCCAAAGCTTTGCCATCACCATGTATGATAAAGACGCGCCAACAGGAAGTGGTTTTTGGCATTGGGTAGTTTTCAATATCCCGGCAAATGTTACAGAACTTCCTTCCAACGCAGGCGACATTACAAAAAAGCTTATGCCTGTTGGGGTTGTTCAAAGTATCAACGATGCCGGAAACAATGGTTATGCTGGCCCGGCTCCACCAGCAGGTCCATCTCATCAATATGTGATTACGGTATATGCTCTAAAGACAAAGATTGACTTGAAAGAAAGTGCAACTGCTGCATTGGTAGGTTTTTACCTTAACTCCGGAACACTTGCCAAGGCTTCAATTGTTGCTTATGCGCAGCACCCGTAACATGAACTTTTAGAGATCGGATGTGCCTTGTACACCTCAGATTTCAACTCTTAACCCGCGGCTCAATTCATTAAATTTCTTAAGATTTTCAATTGGGTAAGCGCTTCTTATCGGGTGGGATAATGCCAGATGGACTATGGGGAATTATCGAACCAATAGATCATTGAAGTTTCTCAAATTTTCAATAAACAGGTTCAATATTGGTCCGCTCGGGCTACTGCGGTCACTGTATCCGCCTCAGACGGAGAAGGTGACCATGCGTCCGCCGAATCCGCCTCAGGTGGAGAAGGCGGGCTTTTTATTTACACAGCCCGGTTAACTGGTGTATTGACAATTTGTATCTTCTATGGATTGTAACTCAATCCAGCATTCATTGAACAATCCGTACAGCCTGAGCCACCAAATAAAAAGACACCGATTGTCAGCGTTTTTTATACTTTACCCGAAAAGAATATCGAACTTATTAAGTTATCAAGTCATTGTAATTCAAATAAAGGGCAATTAGTTTCATCGTTCTTAGTTCCACATCCATTATTACAGCTATCAATACTTTCCCTCAACAATTTCTTCAGTGCTTTTAGTTCGTCTATCTTTTTATCAATGACCGCTATTTTTTCATCTGCCGTTTTACTTATTCTATCACAGGTCGCAAGATTCGCATCAAGTAAGGAAATCATTTCGGCTGATTCATTTAATGTGAATCCATAAGATTTTATTTTTTTAAACAGTAGTAACCGTCGTAAAATAGCATCAGAATACTCTTTATAATTGTTTACCCGCCGTTCCCGACGACCAACTTTTATTAAGCCTTGTTTTTCATAAAATCTGATAGTATCACGGCTTAAACCGGTACGTTTAGATATCTCTCCTATAAGCATCGTTAAAGAATTTATTTATTGACAAAGGTACACCGTGGACTATACTCCACGGTTTAATTTTGTACTAAATAACTAAAAAAATGAACTTCCCTAAGTTACTATTCGGAGCTTTCCTGCTTTTTTGCTGCCTGGCGGGGAAGACACAAACTACTAAGCCTGACGAAAAACGCAGTGTAGAATGCTGCAGGCAGAACAAGCAAGTAAAAAATGAAAGTTCAAAAGTTAAACCGGTTGTCATGATAGAAACTGCACCAAAAAAGAAAGAGATAGCCTGCAAACTGACCAGCCCGGAATTGCAGAAGCGAAAGACAGAAGTGATTGCGCTTTTGAAAATAAAAGTATTGGAAAAGCAGGAATTACATGACGGCTATAAATACAAATTTTCGGGAACAGACGAGGTACTCGATGAAGTGTCGGCTTTTATTAAATCAGAAAGAGCATGCTGCGACTTTTTTACTTTTGATCTTTCTATTTCAGAAGATGTACTTTGGCTTTCAATTACTGGTCCGGACGGGGCAAAGAATTTTATTAAAATGGAAATGGATTTATAATTTCATTTTCAAGTACCGAATAATTACGGTAAGATATTTATTCAAAATCCTTCCACAATAGCTCAGGTCGCAGCCCGGTTAAATTGTCTTCCCGGGTATTATATAACTTCTTTAAAAAGCTAACTATTCTGTTCGATATTTGTCCTGCCGGGACTACCCAATCGGAATTTTTGAAAACGATTTCAGAAGTTCCGGTTTCTTTTTCCTCTACAAAGCCCTTCTGACGGGCAAACTACAGGTTTTCTATAAAATCCCGATAGTCCCTTCCAATGGGAATAGATACTCCATTAACCTCTACCATTTCGGCAGTGTATGATTCAATCCTGCTTAATGAAACGATAAAAGAACGGTGAATTCGTTTGAAGAGATTTGCAGGTAAGATATCCTCAATTTCATGCGTACTCATTTTTGAAATGTATTCTTTTTTTGTGGTAATGATCTTAATGTATTCCCGTTGGCTTTCAATGTAAACAATCTCTGAGAATAAAATTTTCACCTTCTTTTTTTGCACATTCAGAAACAGATAATCTTTTATCTCCTGGCTTTCATTTGGTTTTTGTTTTTCTCCTGTGCCAGCCGAAGCTTTAGCGAGGGCGGGTTGTTCTGTTTTTACCTTAGTTACAGCTATTAAAAAACGTTCAAACTCAAAGGGCTTTAACAAGTAATCTGTTACGTTCAGATTAAACCCCTCCACCGCGTACTGATGATAAGCGGTTGTAATAATTACCGCAGGCGGATGCATCAGCGTTTTTAAAAAAGCCATCCCTTTTAATTTAGGAAGATGAATATCTAAAAAAATAAGGTCGGTATGATTATCCCGCAGCCAGTTAGTTGCCAGGATAGCATCTTTAAATGTTCCCTGTAATTCCAGGAATGGCGTCTGCGAAATATAATCTGATAAGACTTTTGTTGCCAGCGGCTCATCTTCTACTATAATGCAGTTTATTTTAGACATGGCTTACAAGATTGATTTTTAAGGTGGCTGTAAACGCAGATCCGCCTTGCAGAACAGAAAGATCGTAATCTTTATAGAGTAGTTCCAGTTGCCTCCTCAGGTTAGAAAGACCGATATTCTCTTTTACTCCCCCTTCCCCCGGAAGTGCTTCAGCAGAATTTTTTACAATAAACGTTAACCGACGCTGATTAACCGAAAGATGAATATCGACAAAGGGCTGGTTTCTTGTTTCAGAAACACCATGTTTGAACGCATTTTCCACTAACGGGATCAATAGCAGTGGCGGTATGGCTTGTTTCATATCTTCGATGTCGTAGTTAAAATTGATGTGTAACGATTCATCGTAACGCAATTTTTCAAGGGCAATATAATCAGTGATAATTTTCAGTTCCTGCTCTATAGCTATATACTTTCCACCGGTCTCATAGAGCATGAAACGCAGGATTTTCGACAGGCGTAAAATGGATTCCGGAGCCAGGTTGGACTTATCCCTCGCCAATGAATAAATATTATTTAAGGTGTTGAATAAAAAATGCGGGTTTGTTTGTGACCTGAGGTAGTTCAATTCTGCTGCCTGTTTTTCTATTCTTAGTTGCTGTGTGGCCTGCCTTAATTTTACATAATTATAAATATGTCTGATAATCCCAAAAAAGAAAACTGACCCGGTGCTATATGCCATTTGATTTTCAACCACATGATTTAATGTGAATAACCCTAATGCAGTATAAATATGCAACTGTATTCCCAGTAGCCTCCAGACATATGACCCGCAAGAATATAACATCAAATAAACCCATAAGAGCAGAATTCCGAGAAGAATATTGTAAATAATAGTTTTTCTTTTCCTCAGTACAAATGGAATGGTATATTCAAAAAGCATAAAATTGAGAGCTATAACATAAACAACTCCCCACATATTATTGAATACAACAGGAAAAAATCTGTCGGGATACGTTCCCAACGTGTGAAAAACCCCCAGTAAAAAATAACCAACGCCAACCCATAAATAAAATCTGACCAGCCTTTTGTCTAATAATAATTTCATTTCGCTATTTATAAAGATAAATATCGGTAATTCTTTCGCTCCTGCCATTTCAATCTATATAACAGGCCTCCTTGTAAACAAATGACCTGAAAGGGTCAATCAAGAAGAGATGAAAAATAAAAAACGCTCTGGCTTTTAGATTTGATTTTTCATTTTGGTTGTTCGTTTACCATAACCTGTTGTTTATTGACGGCTGCTTTTACTGCTTTCTTTAATTAGATATTCTTGTGGAAGAAATGAAAAAATTATTAATACTGAAACTTTAAATTAAATTTTATGAGAATTTTATTATTACTCCTGCTGACTGCCACAACAATTTTTTCACAGGCACAACAAATAAGCGGTTTGGCAAAAGATGAGAGCGGAGCTCCTCTTAATAGAGCTACTGTTAGCTTAATAAAAGCCACCGATTCTTCCACCATCAAACTGGCAGTTACAAATGTAACCGGCTCTTACAGTTTTTCCGGGATCAGGGAAGGAAATTATAAAGTGCTGGTAAGTTATGTAGGTTACAAGCCTGCATTTTCGCCAAAGTTTTCTTTCAGTTCATCTGATGTGGCTGTGCCGGAATTAAAACTGTCTAAGATTCCCGGCAATCTGAGTAATGTAAATGTTACAGCAAAAAAACCAATGGTGGAAGTAAAAGCTGATAGAACGATCCTGAATGTAGAAGGCACCATCAATGCAACAGGATCAAATGCTTTGGAATTGCTGCGTAAATCACCGGGGGTGTTGCTTGACAAAGACGATAACATTAGCCTGGCAGGAAAAAATGGAGTACAGGTTTATGTAGATGGCCGATCAACTCCTTTATCGGGACAGGATCTTGCCAATTATCTCAAGACCTTGCAATCTTCCCAGATCGAAGCGATCGAATTGATCACTAACCCTTCCGCCAAATATGATGCTGCGGGTAATGCCGGGATCATAAATATCAAACTGGTAAAGAACAAATCTCTTGGGACCAATGGTTCCGTGAATGCGGGATGGAATATCGCTACCTATGCTAAATACAATGCAGGTGCTTCACTGAATTATCGAAACAAAAACATCAACATCTTCAGCACTTACAGTTTTAGTTATACACCGAACGAGCAACATATAACCATCAAAAGAACGGTGTTGGATAGTCTGTTTGACCAGCAGAACACCTTCCTGGATAAACGCAGGGCACATAATTTCAAAGCCGGTGCAGATTATTTTATCAATAAGAAAAATACCATTGGTGTGATGGTGAATGGAATACTTGCTGATCCGACTTCAAAGAGTTATGGCAAGACTTATATTTCCAGCACAACAGCCACCACAGTTGATCGTATTTTGATTGCTGATAACAGCACCAGCATGAAAAGGCACAATGCCAATATTAACCTGAACTATAGTTATACTGATCCTAAGGGAACCAGCTTTGTGGCCAATGCAGACCGCGGCTCCTATGATCTCAACAGTGACCAGTTCCAGCGGAATTATTATTACAGTCCTTCAGGAGCAACGCAGGGCAGTGTGATCTATCACATGTTTTCACCTGCGCAGATCAATATCCATTCCATCAAAGCTGATTACGAACAGAATTTCATGAAAGGAAAGCTGGGAATAGGCGCAAAATCTGCCTTCGTAAAAACTGATAATGATTTTCAGCGCTATAATGTAAGCAATTCAGTTGAAGACCTGGATAAGGATCGCAGCAATCATTTTGTGTATAAAGAAAATATCAATGCAGGCTATATCAATTATAACCGTCAATACAAAAAATTCATGATCCAGGGAGGTTTGCGTGTGGAGAACACAGTTTCAGAAGGTGTAACGAATGGATTAAAACTTACCGGAAGCAGTTACACGCCCAGCATTTCTTCGTTTAAAAGATCTTATACCGATCTGTTTCCCAGTGCAGCGATCACCTTCAATAAAAATCCGATGAAGCAATGGAGTTTACCATATAGCCGTCGCATCGACCGCCCGGCTTACCAGGATCTGAATCCGTTTGAATTCAAACTGGATGAATACACTTTCATGAAAGGGAATATCAATCTCCGTCCGCAATACACAAATAGTTTCGGGATCACACATATTTATAAATACAAACTGAACATGGGGCTTAATTATAGTCATGTAAAAGATCTTTTCACGCAGATCATTGATACAACTGAAAAATCAAAAGCTTTTCTTTCCAAGAAAAACCTGGCTACCCAGGATATTGTCAGTTTCAATCTGAGCTATCCTTTCCAATATAAATCATACAGCCTGTTCACCAATATCAGCAGCAACTATTCAAAGTACAAAGCTGATTTCGGCACAGGCCGCAAAGTAAATATTGATGCTGTTGGTTTCAATCTTTTTGCACAGAACAGTTTGAAGTTTGCCAAAACCTGGACAGCAGAGTTGAGTGGTTTCTTCAATGCCCCCACTATTTACCAGGGAAGTTTCAAAGGAAAATCGATATACAATGTCGATGCCGGTATATCAAAACAGGTTATGAAAGGAAAGGCTACTGTGAAAGCATCTGTGAGTGATGTATTTCATACCATGAAATTCAGAGCTACATCCGATTTTGCCGGTCAGATAACGAAATTCAGTTACCGCCAGGAAAGCCGGCAGTTCAAACTCAGCTTTAATTTCCGGTTTGGAAATAATAAAGTGAAACCGGCAAGGCAGCGTGTAACCGGTGCAGAGGACGAGTTAAAAAGAGTACAGCAAAGCGGCGGAGTTATTGGGAATAATTAATGTTGAAATTATATTATCAAATCACATTTTTAATCTAAAAATTCTATTTATGAAACAGGTTATTCTTTTTATTGCGATTGCTCTTACTGCATTACTTGTTTGCCATTGTTAATGCTTCATTCATTTTCCAGGGAAGAAGATGAAGGTATTAAGAATGAAAACGAAGGAAACATATAAACAAACATAGCTGAGACCAGTAGTTCTTATGAACACAACGAACGTTGTTCCTGCATGCCGTCAACGGGATTCACCGGGAGAGAAAAAAATACCTGCAGAAATATTAATCTCAGATAAAATGACGAACAGTAAAAACAAAACTTCGCTTCGTACCGCTGCTCTCATCGCAGGGCTTGGCTTACTTGTTATGGTAATAGCTACTCCCTATGCTGAACTTTTTGTGTACCCAAGGCTTGTTGTTCCGGGTAATGCAGCCGAAACGACCAAAAATATTGTAGCGGATAAGACACTTTTCATTTCCGGTATACTTGGCTACCTGGTAACCTTTATCTGTGATCTGCTGGTAGCCTGGGCGCTTTATGTTTTACTAAAACCGGTAAATGAGAACCTCTCGCTGCTTACAGCATGGTTTAGATTGGTGTATACAGTTATTGCCTTAGTTGCACTCCTTAATCTTGTTAATGTTTTACAACTATTGAATACTACTGATTATTTAACAGTATTTGAACCAGGTCAGTTAAATATTCAGGTAATGGTTTCTCTCAATGCGTTCAGACATGATTGGTACTTTGGATTATTATTTTTTGGTATTCATCTTGAGCTCCTTGGTTATTTGGTTTTCAGGTCGAACTACATCCCGGGAATACTAGGGGTATTGTTGATCATTACTGGTTTAGGTTATCTGATAACTACTTTACAACCCTATCTGTTTCCCAACTTTAATTCAGATATTGCCAGATTTACGTTTTATGGAGAATTGATTTTTATGTTATGGCTGCTGATTAAGGGTTCAAGGATTCAGGAATCAAACAAAGAGATTATATGGTTCGAATCTGTTTCTCTTGAGTAATATATAAAGAAAGCGAAAAGCTAAAAAAGAAAAACGAACGCACAACATTGCATTGACAAATATGGCTGGGCGACGAAAAAATAAGGCTTCAAATCGCTATTCAGTTTTTACTTCAGCCGACCAGAACAAAAAGTCAATCAAAAATTTGAAATGCATACCCTTTACTATCTACTCCACATTTATTCACCCATTCTATTTCTATGATTTGCATAACCATGTTGTTTGTTTACCATAACCCGCTGTTCATTGACTCCGGCTTTCAGTGCTTTCTTTAATTAGATACCCTTGTATAAGAATACCGGAATGTTTATACAAACATTATAAAATCAGTTTTAAAATAGAAACATTAAATCAAAACATTTACTTATGAAACAGATTATTCTTTCGATTGCGATTTTTCTTACTGTAATAGTTGCAACAGCGCAAACGGCTGTATCACGTCAGTCAGCCAATTATGAAGCAGCCAACTGGAAGACATGGTTGTTAGATAACCCGCAGCAAATAACGCTTGCTGCTCCTCCAACTGCTGCTCAGTCAAAAACTGAATTGCAATCTGTAAAACAGGACATGGCTAAACTTGATGAGAAAAAAATGGAACAAATAAAATACTGGAATGCAGGAGCGCCTGCCTACCGCTGGAATCAAATTATACTTGGATTGGTAGACCTGAAGCCAGAAGTTCAGCTTCGCATGCCGGCATCCTGGATGAATGTCGCTATTTATGATGCAACGATATTAGCCTGGAAGGAAAAGATAAAATACACAAGGAAACGTCCCCACGATTTAGATCCTTCGGTAAAACCTGTTATCAATGCTCCGCTGACCTACTCCTATCCATGTGAATATTCAGTAACG
>Ga0184636_1000410_pt1 | contig 10446 bp, 6 predicted proteins | sample PLM3_60_b2_FD_133164 | JGI IMG/M metagenome (GOLD analysis project Ga0184636, IMG submission 133164) | Groundwater sediment microbial communities from an aquifer in East River, Colorado, USA - PLM4_90_b2 | ecosystem: Environmental > Terrestrial > Soil > Riparian zone | place: USA: East River... | reverse complement strand
TGTTGCCGAGATAAAAAAAGCCGGCGGTCAGGCGGCTGCCAGCTACGCCAGTGTGGCAGAGGTGGCGGGAGCCGAGAGCATTATCCAGACCGCTGTAGATAGCTTTGGACGCATTGACATACTGGTGAATAACGCCGGTTTTAATCGCGACCGTATGATATATAACACCACCGATGAAGAATGGGATTCGGTCATTAAAGTCAACTTGAGCGGCACTTTTTATTGCACGCGCGCGGCTTGTAAAATAATGCGTCAACAGGGTTACGGCCGCATCATCAACACATCTTCGCACGCTGGACTGGGCAATATGGGGCAGGCGAATTACAGCGCCGCTAAAGAGGGTATCGTGGGGCTAACGCGTACGGTGGCGCGGGATATGGGGCGTTACGGCGTCACCTGTAACGTTATCCGTCCGGTTGCCGGCACGCGGGGCTTTGTGGAGATGCTGAAAGAAAAGGGTCTCCGTGAAGCCTGGGTAAAAATGTGGGGTGCCGAACTGGCGGAAAAGCGTCTCAAGCAGATGCTGGAACTTAATCAGCCGGAGGATGTGGCGGGTCTGGTCGTTTATCTGGCGACACCCCAGGCGGATAATATAAACGGCTGCGTCTTTGAGGTCTGGCACGGGCATGTAGGGATTTTCGTTGATCCGCCGCCTTTAGACCAGGTGCTTGAAAAGGACGGACGCTGGACGGTCGAGGAGCTTGTTGAAAAAATGCCCGAGACGCTGACTAAAAACAAAGTACATGATTTACCGCCGATTTTCCCGTTTTGAAGTTATATTGTCATTCTGGCGCAGGCCAGAATCCATACCCCTTTATACCACCACTGGATTCCCGCTTTCGCGAGAATGACGGAAAAAGGAGAGAAAAATGTTAAAGAAAATTGACCATATTGCCGTTGTCGTTAAGGACATAGACCAAGCGGTAAAATCCTACACCGATATGTTCGGTTTTAAAGTCATCGAAAAGAGGGAGGGGCCGGGCGGACAATTTATTTCCGCCATGATGGAGTTGGGAGATATTCATGTGGAACTTTTTGCGCCATTAAAAGAGGGAAATAGTTTTTCAAAGTTCTTAGAAGAGAAGGGCGGCGGCTTACACCATGTAAGTTTCGCTACCGATGACATTGTTAAAGAACTTAAGGATTTAAAAGCACAGGGAAGAAAACTCCAGAACGAAGAGCCGATACAGCTCCCTAATGCTAAAATCGCCTTTATCCACCCCTCTGCCGCCGAGAATGTTTTGATAGAGCTGGTGGAGAGAGGTTAAGTTACCAAACAGGGTATAAGTTTTCTAACGCTGGTGACTTTTTCCAGGTTTAGCAGCATATCCAGCAAGTGTTCGGCTTTTTTCTGGTTTATCCTCTTAGAAAAATCTACATTGACCCAGAACTTGGCGATAATTTCGTCGTTGGTCATGGGGTTGGTTAAGGGGTCGCCTTTAACTTTAGTCACGGTTTCCGTGAATTTCCTGCCGTCTTTAAGCGTTACCGTCATTCTAGCTTTTTCAAATTCAACATCTTTAACCGCGGTGAGTTTTATTTTCTTGATAAACTCCATTATTTGCGGATTGCGAATCGCTGACTCTGTAAAGTGCTCCGGCTTGACGCTGCCGAATAAAAATGCCGTCGCCACAGTGTATTCGTAGCTGAAGGCGGCGTTGCCGTGGGGGAACGGACCAATTGTAAAGTGATGCCCGACCGCATGTTCAATACCGCCCGGCGCAACCTGAAGATTGACCGACTTAATGTCGCCGGGGTTAATATTGTATTTATTTCTCAACTCTAAAGCGCACTGAATAGCCGAGTGGACAATACGGCAGCAGGGAAAGGGTTTTATCGTGCCGTCGTAATAAAATTCTTTTCCCAAGTCTTTGGTCAGTGCCTTTGGCCTTTTACAACCCTCGGTGAACATGTTATAGTAGCCGAATTTGCTCATTAATGCGTCCTCCGGTCCCGTCCAGCCGGCTTTAGCTAACTGCGCGGAAGATATGCCGCCCCGCGCGGCTAAACCCTGGGGTAATTTGAAGGCGGTAGTGTGGTCCCAGAATGTCTGGAAGGTTGTGCCGAGTTCATTAAGGGCGATGCCGAAGGCATTACGCAGCTGTAATTTATCCAGTCCAAAGAGTCGTCCGGCAATAGCCGTAACGCCGAAGGTATTGACCGTACCAACGCAGTCCCAACCTAAAGTAAAGCCGAAGCCCGACCCCGCCAGCAGGCGCGAGGCAATATCGTTCCCGACCACTAAAGCGGTCAGCATATCCGGGCCGGAGGCATCTACTGCCTCGGCCAACGTCAAGGCGGCGGGAATGGTGGTGCCGCTGATATGCCCCGGGCAACTAAAGCCGTCTACCAAAGGACTGACCGGCTCGAAATCGAAAGAACGCGCCATGATGCAGTTGATAAAAGCCGCGATAGCGACCGGTACCTCCTCACCGTGAATGAGGATGGTGGCCTCCTTTTTACCGCCCTGTTCTTTCAGGAGTTTCACCAGCTCCGGATTGCCCGTATCGGTCGCGCCGCCGATAAGGCAGCCCAGCGTATCAATGACGCGGTATTTCGTAGCCTCCAGCGTGTCTTTATCAATATTTTCCAGGCGCGTTTCCAGCGCGTTGGCGGCTAATTTTTCGATGGTGGTGGCTTCGGCTTTTTTTGTCATTTTTAACCTCAAGAATATATTATTTCCCGATTATCACGGGTTTTTTGCCCGGCGTGGCGAGCTTTTTCACAGCGGCTTCGTTTAGCTCTACGCCGATGCCGGGTCCATCGGGCGGGTAAAGGAAACCATTCTCGTAGCGCGGCACTTTCACGGCGAGGTCGTCTTTAAGCGGCGTGCTGACCGTATCCGGAATATTATACAGATTCAACGGCCCGATGGCTTCCTGTTCTATTTTACCTATCCATTCGGTTGCCGCCAGGAATTGGGCGGTGCAAGCCGCGCCGAGACCGGAATCAATCATACAGCCGCACATCACCGGCAGATTGGCTGCCTGGGCGATAGCCACCCACTTTTGCGCTTTTAAAATACCGCCGGCCTTAGGGATTTTAAGGAAGAGCCCGTCCGCCGCCTCTTTTTCGATAATTTTTATCAGGTCGTTAAGCTCTTTGGCGCTTTCATCGGGGAAGATGGGCACGTCAACCTTGCGGCGCAGCCTCGCCAGCCCATCAATATCCCACCAGGGGACGGGCTGTTCGGCGACATAGACGTCGTACTTCGCGACTCGCTGCAAGACGTAAAGCGCCTGGTGATAGACCCAGCCGCCATTGGCGTCAATCATGATTTTAATCTTATTGCCGACGGCTGCCCTTAAAGCCCCGACCAACTCGATGTCTTCGTCCGGCGTGCGGGCGCCAACCTTTAGTTTAAGACCTTTAAAGCCGGCTTTAACCAGCTTTTTAGCTTCTGTTCCAACCTCATCCGGCGTGCCGGAGGACATCACAAAAGCCAGCGCAATTTTGGGGTTAGAAAGTCCGCCGAGGAGCTTATACATCGGAACACCCAGCGCCCTGCCCATGAGGTCGTGCAGGGCGTAATCAACCACGGCTTTGCTTTGGTTATTGGCGCGGGCGGCTTTATCCATCCTCGCCACGATTTTCTCAATATTGAAAGGGTCTTCGCCGAGCAATATCTGCGGTATGAAAACGTTAACGAGGTTGGACATGATGGAGTCCTGGCTTTCGCCCATGTACCAGAGCGAGGTATCGCCGGTTTCCGCTACGCCGGTAACGCCTTCATCGGTATGAATTTTAAGAACAACGGCATCGGCGCATTTGGCGGGTCCGCCGGACATGACGATGGGCTTGGCGAAGGGCATGGAGACCGGTATACATTCCACCTTGGTTATTTTCATAAGATTCCCTCCGGGCTTTAGCTTTAGACGCTTTATTTATTTAGCATCAAATACGCCGATAAGTCAAACCAGAAACCTGTTGTGACATAAGTCCTAGAGGGTTCTACATTATAAAACTTAAAATTTGTTTGAAGGTTAGGTATGTATGATGAAAACATCGCCGCGTAAAGTAAAAGCCAGGAAAAGCTATAACCAGTGCATCGAATGCACGCGGCCATGCAGTATGTCCGGCTTGTGCATGAGGATGTGGCCGGAGTTTGTAGATAAAAAAGCGAAGAGAAAGACTGATACCCGTAGGGAGTTTAAAACAGGTTAGGCAACCAGTCTTTTACCGAGTTCGTAAGCGGCGGTGAGGTGTTCGGGGTGGTCTTTTATTTCACCCTTCTTATCCACGCCTCTTATCAATAGTTCTTCCTTTAATTCGGCGTTGATAGCCTGAAAGAAGTACTTAACCGTTAGCAAAGGACCGTCAAAAAGCTTGGCTCCTTTGGTCGCCCCCACGCCGATGAAAGCGCCCCTTTTTACCGGGATATCCAGGTTTTTCAGGACGTATTTCCTCGCCCAGAATGCCTGGCAGCGGCTCATTAACATCAGAGTTTGGGCGCTGACCGTATAAAACTCAATCGGCGTAGCCACGATGATAGCATCCGCGGCGAGAATTTTGGGATAGATGTCCTGCATATCATCTTTGAGCGGACAGGTGCCGTCAATCAGACAATGATATATTTCCTTGCAGGGCGTTATCTTGAGTCGGTCAACGACTATTTTTTCCACTTCAGCGCCCGCGCTCGACACTCCTTTTAGCGCTTCGTCCAGCAGCAGGTCGGTGTTCCCGCCGAGGCGCGGACTGCCCATAATACCCAGTACTTTCAAAGTTTCCTCCGTTATTAGTGGTTATCGCACCAGAGCGCGCCGCCCACCGCAAAATTATCCTCTTTCATTTCCACGATATCAATCTGCACGGCGGAAGGCGGGCACCCGATGTTTTTCGCGATTGACGCGGTAACGTCTTGTACCATGCCTTTTTTCTGCTCTTTGGTTCTGCCTTGAATAATTTTGATAGTCACTAGTGGCATATTATTCCTCCTGATGGGCTTTACTGGAAAAAGTGTAATGCTTTAGCGGCGTTGAGTCAAATACCGCCGGAACTAAAAGCGTTTTATCTTGATGACAACAATCAACACGATAAACAGAGAAAGAATAACTATAGCGAATAGCCCCCCGGATAGATAAACCATCCAGGCAGGTATATCAAATATAGTGGCATTTGCCGATGGACTGGGCGATATTGGCGGGTCAGGCTCAATTGAAGATTGAACGGTCAATAGTCCGGGCTGGATTGATGTTTGGTCCAGCGTTTCATCGGGCAATGCTTCCGTAGTAAAAATACCGACGGAACTCCAGGCGCTGCTCGTGCTGGCAGTAGTAGCCCTGATTTTCCAGTAATAAACTGTATCGTAATCCAGGCTAATGTCACAGTTCCAGGCGTTGGTTTTAAGCGCATATTCATTGATTTTAATAATGACCGGATGGTTGAAATCGGCATCAGTGGCCACCAGTAATTCATATGCTTCGGCGCCGAGGATAGCCGTCCACTGGAAAACAGGCGTAATGGATACTTCGATAGCGCCGGGGGCAGGTGAATCCAACATAAGATTGACAGCCTCCGTATCCATGGTGGTGGTAAACGACCATTTATCCGACCAGGGACTGAATGCCGGCGAACAGGCTCGCACTCGCCAGTAATAAGTAGTGGCCGGTTCGAGGGCTGGCAAGCGTACGGAACTGGCGGAAGTGGTGCCGCTTAAACCATCAGGAATAGAAGAAAAATCGGTATCATAACTACACTGCCATGCGTAATCAGTTACGTCTTCCATCGTTGCCCAGTCGATAGTGATGTCGTTGACACTGTGGTTTAAAAGAACACCGATTCCCGTCGAGCCATTATCCGGCGAGACCAGCGCAACAGGAGCTGTCAGAGTATCGTAACAGGTCATGAGCTTAGCATTATAAAGATCTATCGACCATAGTTGTCCGTTACGCTGCCATAAGCCGAATAGGATAGCTCCATTACTTAAGCCACGTGTTACTCTTTCGAATAGGGGATTGAGTGAAAACCTTGGATTAAGACAGCGCTCCATGCCGCCATCAGTGTTGTGATTAGCGGCGTATAAGACACCATTATCCGACACAACCAGCTGGTCAATCGATGCTCCTGTAGGCAAAGAAGAGTCAATGTTTTCCCATTCTTCGCTGCTACCGATGACAAAGCGATAGATGCCGACGTCGGCAGTGTTGCCGGCAGCATACACAGTATGATTGGTTTCAAATGCGGGGTCGAATGCCACCGAAACCGCACCATCGAGCGGGGATATGGCGTCTACCGGCAGCAATTGAAATGAAGCTCCGCTATCACTGGACCAGTACACCTCGCCGGCGTAGTTACCCACCAAAATCGTGCCGTCGTTTTCAAAATTGGGTGAAAGAGCGAGTGAATATAGTGGAAAATTGCCTACCGAAACACCTTTAGAATAAGTGTAGCCATCATCATTCGTTAAATATATGGTGCCATAAGAGCTACCCACATAAAAGGTGTTTTCATCAACTATCGCCCACACATCAATGGGAAATGTTAAGCCGGTAACCGGGTCGCGCGTAAATCGGCATCGGAAACTTTGGCCGTTGTCTTCAGATACCCAGACAACCGGGTTGCCATTGCTTTCGCCATAGATAAAAAGCTTTGAGCAGTTGTTACTATACTGCGGAGGGAGATTGACTAGAGAAAGGGTATTCACGCCAGTGGAATTGCTGCATAAAATTCTCTCCCAGTTAATGCCGTCATCCAGACTGCGCCAGAGGCTATGCCCCGTGCCGTGAGTAATCATAAATATAGTATTGTTCTGACTGGCATCAGGAGATGGCACAAAATCAACGATGTTATCAGCAACAATATCAATCAGGCTGATTTGATTCCAGGTTTTACCCGCATCCCGACTGATAGATACGGCGCTGTCATTACCACTGGTGGCGGCATAGATTATGCCGGTATTAATAAAGTCGGGCGATATGATAATCTGGGTAACTGAATCACCAGTCGGCCCTTTAGAACTCCTGGTCCAGGAACTGCCGCTATCCTGGCTGATATAAATGTTATTATTCGCGGCAGAACCTGCCAACAAGATAATATTTTCATCTTGGGTATATGTGGTCAAGGCGGTAATATCCATATTAGTGGCGCTATAGTTACTGCCGCAGTTCAGGTCGGTTGCGATGGAATATCCCGGGGCGTCGACACTGTTAATTTTATAAATATCTCCCTGGCTATTACCTGTGGCAATACCTGCAAAAAAGAAGCCGGTACCGGTTTGATAATTTGCCGGAAAGGCGATTACTGCCCCGCTAGCGGCGATACTAACCGGGGTTGTAGAATTATCCTTATTCAATCTGGCTGAGCCAACAAAGGCGTTCCAATTTGTATTACCGATTTTGTTGAATACAAAGGTATCCGTCTCATCAGTCACTACCGCCACGATTTGGTACCCCGTAATATAGTCAGGAGAGAAAGCCAGGGCATAAACATCATAATCGCCGATGCCGGCATCTATCCAGCCGAGGAAAAAATTCCCCTCGTCCAGAGTATAAACCCCGCCGAACTCGCCATTATCTATGTCGGCAGTGCCCACGACAATTATATCGTTATTAAGCCAGGTAACGGCAATTGATGTAATATTTGCCCCAGCCTTTAGAGGAATCGCCGGCAGCTGCATAAAATTCTTGCCGCCGTCGCTGGAGCGATAGATTGACGACGCGGTGGCATAGTAAATTACTTTGGCATCAACCGGAGATACTGCGATGCCGGTTATTTCACCCTGCACGCCGCTGATGGCAGACCATCTCTTGCCGCCATCGGTGGATTTGTAAAGCGTATGGGTAAGACCTTTAACGCCGGCATAGAGAGTGCCGTCGGAAGCCGCGGTAAGGCATTGGATATCGGAGCCTTTAGCTAAAACCCAGCCTCCCCCCGACCCCTCGGCGGGGATATGAACTCTGGTCCATTTTAAGGCTTCGGGAGTGGCGGCTAATGAGGGGGAGGGGAAAGGAATAGCGGCGCTTAATAGCGCGAAAACCAAGATTATTACGGATAATACGCGATAGATGAATCTTACATTATGTGCATTTGACACATGGCGAATTTTACACTTTAAAGACGTTATTGTCAATAGCGATAAAGGGGAATAACTAAATTAAATAAATTCAGCTATACGGCTAGAAGAAGTTTGTTAATTATTATTTGATAATTATCCGCATAAAAAGAGAGCCCCGACTTTTCAGCCGGGGCTCTCGTCCTTCCTATGAAGGTCGTCTGTTAATCAGAGACTAGGTTCGTCTAGTTCTGAAAATCAGTACGATGATCGCAATCACCAGAAGTGCGCCGATGATGATGATTGCCCAGATGTATGCCTGGCTGGTCTGGCTAACGGTGACGTTGTCAGCGTTAGTCGGAACAGGAACTGTCTGGGTTGCAGGAGCAGTATATGAGGTCTCAGTCACAGTCTCTGGCTCGGTGGGCAGAGTAACCGTGAAGGAACAAGTAGCAGACCAAATAAACGGCGCTGCCGTTCCAGCGGCAACTCTCCAGTAGTAGGTTGATCCATCGATTAGTAAATCAACCGGCATCTGGAACCCGGTCGTGCCCGTAACCTGGTATGCACCAATCAGGTAGGCGCCAGTGAAGGAAGGACCTGTGCCTAGCTGGAAGGTGTAGGCTGTCGCGCCAGCCATTGGTGACCAGGTGAAGCCAGGAGTAAGGGTATTAACCACATTACCGCAGGCTGGGTAGGAAAGTTCAACAACCGGTAACGGGGTGCCCATGATGGTGACGGAGATAGGAGCGGACCAATGGTAACAATCGCCGCAGGGCCCTATCCTTATCCAGTAGGTTTCGCCCGGCTGCCAATTAACTATAAAGTCATCGTTAACGGCCCACGGGCCAATGTTTATTGGTGAAAGTACGCAGCCTTCAGCCTTGATGTCGAGGAAGGCTGAATCCTTGGCGACCTGGACCCACATTTGATAGCCGCCTGCCCAGGTAACAGTGATGTCGTACGCAATACCTGTTTGTCTGTTAACCTGCACGACGTAGCCGTCGGCCGGCCCGGTGATTACAGGTACATAGTAAGCCCATGGATTAAGGACTGCTTTGATCTGGTCGAAGCGTCCTTCAGTTTCACCAAAGCCTCTCATCGGATATGGGTAGACTGTGGTGCCCCATCTGTCGGTGAACCAGAGAGTATCGGCTGGGGCGCTGCCCTTGAGGGCATCAGGAGTGCGGCCACCCCACATAGTGCAGTTCAACAGAGTGCACCAACCGCCGATGTCAAAGTAGGCGAACTCAAGTGCAGTTACAGCGGTGGCGGCAGAGCCATTGCCGCTCAAGTAGTAGAGAGACTGCCCGATGCCAGTGCCATAGATGAAGAGGTCTATTGAATAGGCGGTGGTGGGAAGACCCAGAATGCTGGCATGCAACAGAGTCCAGACAGAAGTGGAGGAGCCAAGAACATAAGTATATATCGCAGCGTTACCGACTACAGTAGAGGTAGCGTAAACTGTGCTGCCGGCAGCCAGGCTGAGGGCTTCACACACAACATTACCGGCCGGAAGATTTCCATTAAGAACTGACCATTCCGGAGGCGTGTTGCCGCCAGTGGTGGTGTAGGCAACTTTACCAGTAGGGCCAGCGGCGCCAGCTACGACCTCTTCGTCAGAAACCAGGGTGATGCTGAAGATGGTGGTGCCAGCACCGAATACCGAGATGTAGTCGGAGGCGTTCCAGTATTGGCCGGAGAAGGTGAGCGGGCAGACGTAACCATTGCCGCTGACGTTCGTCGCGGCATAAAGGTCTGCATCATCCACTACTTCTAGGTCGGCCAGTGTAGTGCCGGCGAGAGGCGCAGAACGTGCTCTCCAGCTCTCTTTGCCGTAGTCGGGGGAGTAGACGATAGTGGCGTTAGCCGTATCGCCAAGATAGACGACGCCGAAGTTATCCGGCGATGGCTTAATTATGTAGCGATGCGCGGAAGAAGGCAAGCCCGGCTCTGTAGTAGTCGGCGAACCAAGGCTGGCGCGAACGTACACTCTCTCCCAATACGTGCCGTCATAGTACCAGACGGATGCGGCGAAGTTATTGCCGCTGCTGCTATCGTTGGAATAGCCATGGGAAACGATATACTGATTGACGCCAGCAGATTCGACGGCAAAGTCGTCAATGTATTCCATGGTGGTGTCAACGAGCGAGATGTCGTTCCAGGTTTTGCCGTTGTCTACAGAAAGCGAGAAAGCGCTCTGGTCGCCCTGTGAGGCGCAGAGCAGGTTAGCGCCGGCGTAGAAAACGGTCAGGCGAGCGTTAGCATCATCAATGCCGCCAAAGGCAACAGTGCCGCCGCCAACGCGTTTCATGATGAGGCCAAGACCGCCGCCAGGGGTCTGGTTGGAGTAAGCTTCACCAGCAACTAAAGTGGTGCCGGCAGCGTTGAGGGCGATACTCCAGCAGGCAATGGAGCCAGGGGCGAAGGCATTGGTTGCAGCTGGAAGTCCGTTC